>Ga0209254_10004538_pt1 | contig 12723 bp, 10 predicted proteins | sample FrelakmetDIP11DI_FD_187148 | JGI IMG/M metagenome (GOLD analysis project Ga0209254, IMG submission 187148) | Freshwater lake sediment microbial communities from the University of Notre Dame, USA, for methane emissions studies - DIP11 DI (SPAdes)... | ecosystem: Environmental > Aquatic >...
CCCCAGGTGTCGCTATCACGACACCAAAGGCGCGTTGATCATGGCAGGAACAACACCTACAGCGCGCTGATCATGCTCGAGGAACACCGAAGCGCCCCTGATCAAGCGTGGGCCACGCCGAAGCGCCCCTGATCATGCTCGGGGAGCGCAGCGCCAGCGGCCAGCACGGGGACGAGGAACCGTCCGGTGTGGCTGGACTCCACCTCGGCCACCTGCTCCGGGGTGCCGGCCGCCACGACAGCGCCGCCGCCGGACCCGCCCTCCGGTCCGAGGTCGATGACCCAGTCAGCGGTCTTGATCACGTCGAGGTTGTGCTCGATGACCAGCACGGTGTTGCCCTTGTCGACCAGGCCCTGCAGCACTCCGATGAGCTTGCGGACGTCCTCGAAGTGCAGACCGGTCGTCGGCTCGTCCAGCACGTAGACCGTGCGGCCGGTGGATCGCTTCTGCAGCTCGGACGCGAGCTTGACCCGCTGTGCCTCACCGCCGGACAGGGTGGGCGCGGGTTGGCCGAGCCGGACGTACCCGAGGCCGACGTCGACCAGGGTGCTCAGGTGCCGGGCGATGGCGGGCATGGCGGCGAAGAAGCTCAGCGCCTCCTCGATGGGCATGTCCAGCACCTCAGCGACGGTCCGGCCCTTGAAGTGCACCTCGAGGGTCTCGCGGTTGTAACGGGCGCCGTGACACACCTCGCACGGCACGTACACGTCGGGCAGGAAGTTCATCTCGATCTTGATGGTGCCGTCGCCCGAGCACGGCTCGCAGCGCCCACCCTTGACGTTGAACGAGAACCGGCCCGGCTGGTAGCCGCGGATCTTCGCCTCCTCGGTCTCGGCGAACAGCCGCCGGACGTGGTCGAACACCCCGGTGTAGGTCGCGGGGTTGGATCGCGGGGTGCGCCCGATCGGCGACTGGTCGACGTGCACCACCTTGTCGACGTGCTGCAGCCCCTCGATACGGCGATGCCGTCCGGGCACGGCCCGCGCGGCGTAGACGTGGCGGGCCAGCGCGTTGTACAGCACGTCGTTGACCAGGGTGGACTTGCCGGACCCGCTCACGCCGGCGACCGCGACGAAGCACCCGAGCGGGAAGTCGACGGTGAGGTTTCGCAGGTTGTGCTCACGGGCGTCGACCACCCGCAGCACCCGGCCGGGGTCGGTGGGCCGGCGGATCGCGGGGACCTCGATACGCGCCCGTCCGGAGATGTAGGCACCGGTGATCGAGGAGGGGTGCTTCTCCAGCTCCGAAACCGGCCCGGACACGACGATCTGGCCACCGTGCTCGCCCGCGCCTGGGCCGATGTCGACCACCCAGTCGGCGGTGCGGATCGTGTCCTCGTCGTGCTCGACGACGATGAGGGTGTTGCCGAGGTCGCGCAGCCGCACCAGCGTCTCGATGAGCCGGCGGTTGTCGCGCTGGTGCAGCCCGATGCTCGGCTCGTCCAGCACGTAGAGCACCCCGACCAGGCCGGAGCCGATCTGGGTGGCCAGCCGGATGCGTTGCGCCTCACCTCCGGCCAGGGTGGCTGCGGGGCGGTCCAGCGTGAGGTAGTGCAGCCCGACGTCGACCAGGAAACGCAGCCGTTCGTTGACCTCCTTGAGCACGCGTGCCGCGATCTGCTGCTCGCGGTCGGTGAGCTCGAGGTCGACCAGGAACCGCTGGCACTCCCCGATGGGCAGGGCGGCCACTTCGGCGATGGAGCGTCCTGCGAGGGTGACAGCCAGCACCTCCGGCTTGAGCCGGGTGCCGCGGCAGGCCGGGCAGGGCACCTGCCGCATGAACCCGGCGTACCGCTCGCGGCTGGCGTCGCTCTCGGCCTCGCGGTGCCGCCGCTCGACGAACGGGACGATGCCCTCGTATGTGGTGTCGTAGGCTCGGGCCCGTCCGTACCGGTTGGTGTAGCGGACGTGGATGGGCTCCGGGTAACCGAACAGGACGGCCTTGCGGGCATGGTCGGGCAGGTCGACGAACGGGTCGTCCACGCTGAACCCGAGGGTGTCGCCCAGGGCGGTGACCTGCCGGAAGAAGTACTCGCTCGTGGCGCCGGAGCCCCACGGGGCCAGCGCGCCGTCACGCAGCGACATGGACGGGTCGGGCACGACGAGGTCGGGGTCGACCTCCATGCGGGTGCCGAGCCCGGTGCACTCCGGGCAGGCGCCGAACGGGGAGTTGAAGGAGAAGGAGCGCGGCTCGGGCTCCTCGAACGACACGTCGTGCTCCAGGCAGGCCAGATGCTCGGAGAACGTGCGCTCCCGCTCCGGATCGTCGGCGGGCAGGTCGACCATCTCGAGGACGACGATGCCCCCGCCCAGGCGCAGAGCCGTCTCCACCGAGTCGGTGATGCGCTGCTTGGCCCTGGTGCGGACCACGAGACGGTCGATGACGACCTCGATGGAGTGCTTCTCCTGCTTCTTCAGCGTCGGCGGCTCGGTCAGCGGGTGCACCACGCCGTCCACCCGGGCACGGGCGTACCCCTGCGAGCCGAGCGTCCGGAACAGGTCGACGTACTCGCCCTTGCGGCCTCGCACGACAGGGGCCAGCACCTGGAAGCGGGTGCCCTCGGGCATCTCCAGGATGCGGTCGACGATCTGCTGCGGCGTCTGGCGGCTGATCGGCTCACCACCGATGGGGCAGTGCGGACGGCCGGCTCGGGCGTAGAGCAGCCTGAGGTAGTCGTAGACCTCGGTGATGGTGCCGACCGTCGAGCGCGGGTTGCGTGAGGTCGACTTCTGGTCGATCGACACCGCCGGCGAGAGGCCCTCGATGAAGTCGACGTCGGGCTTGTCCATCTGCCCCAGGAACTGCCGGGCGTAGGCCGACAGCGACTCGACGTAGCGCCGCTGACCCTCGGCGAAGATGGTGTCGAAGGCCAGGCTCGACTTGCCGCTGCCGGACAGGCCGGTGAACACGATGAGTGCGTCCCGGGGAAGGTCGATCGAGACGTCCTTGAGGTTGTGCTCGCGGGCCCCGCGCACGACCAGGCGATCGGTGGGAGCGGGAGACGACGTGCGAGCACGGCGGGGCACGGCTGACAGGGTAGGCGGCCGCTCCGACACGCTCGCGTCGGAGCGGACCCTCTCGCCGGCGAGGGGCAGGGCGGGTGTCGTCCTTCCTGCCGGGGGGAGCCCTGGGTAAGTTCGGCATCGTGAGTGCAGACCCGCGGCACGACCTCGTCCTGGTGCGCGAGTCGGCCGACCAGCTCGTCCACGACGCCACGCTGCTGGACGCGGACGCCCTGGCCGGCCCGAGCCTGCTGCCCGGCTGGTCCCGTGCGAACGTGGTGAGCCACCTGATCGGGAACGCCGAGGGGCTGACCAACCTGCTGGAGTGGGCGCGCACCGGCGTCACGACGCCGCAGTACGCCGATATCGAGGCCCGGGAGGCGACCATCCTGGCTGGGGTGGGCCAGTCGGCAGACCTGTTGGCCGGGCGGCTGCGGGAGACGATCGACCGATTCCTCGCAGTCGCCGACACCCTCACCGACGAGCAGTGGGCGGCCGCGGTGCGCCTGGGCCCGGCGGCGCAGGGCCGTGAGATCGCGGCCCGCGAGCTGCCGTGGCGTCGGCTGGTGGAGCAGGAGGTTCACAACGTCGATCTCGCCGGTGCGTACACCCCGGCGCACTGGTCGCCGGAGTTCGTGCACCGGCTCCTGGCCGAGACCGCGCAGCGGTACCTCCCGCGGGAATCCGTGCCGGCGATGGACCTGGCAGCGCTGGACGGAGACTGGGCGGCGCAGTCGGGTGACCCCGACCAGCGAGTACGCATCGAGGGCCCGTCCCCCGCGCTGCTGGCCTGGGTCATCGGGCGCTCCAGCGGGGAGGGGCTGCACGTCCAGCCGCCGCCCCTGCCTGAGCTGCCGCCGTGGTTCTGACCTTCGGTCGCAGACTCGTCGGGAGGAGACCACCGTGAGCTACCTGGGCAAGGTCGTGCCTGGCGGGCCGCCGGAGGTGCGCGAGCTGGCACACCTGATCGTCACGAAGGTCTCGGTGGGCCCGATGGACAACAACGCCTATCTCCTGCGTTGCCGGAGCACCGGTGAGGAACTGCTCATCGACGCGGCGGCGGAGCCGTCCCGGCTCATCGGGCTGGTCGGGGACGGCCCGCTTCGCATGATCGTCACGACGCATCGTCATGCTGACCACTGGGGCGCACTCGAGGAGGTCGCGCGGCTGACCGGGGCGGTGACGGTCGCGCACCCGGCCGACGCTCCCGGCATCACGGTGCCGACGCAGCAGCCCGTCTCCGACGACGACGAGGTTCGCCTGGGCGACGTGGCCCTGCGGGTGCTTCACCTGCCCGGGCACACCCCGGGGTCGGTGGCCCTTCTCTACGACGACCCGCAGGGCATGCCGCACCTGTGGACGGGGGACTCGCTGTTCCCGGGCGGGCCTGGGAAGACGACCCCCGAGACCTTTCCGATACTGATGCGGGTGCTGGAGGAGAAGGTGTTCGGCGCCCTTCCGGACGAGACCTGGGTCTACCCGGGGCACGGCGACGACACCGTCCTGGGCAACGAGCGTCCCCATCTCGCGCAGTGGTGGGCCCGCGGCTGGTGACCCGACCGGTCGACCCGCATGATGCTCAGGGACTACCGGTGGAGCGGTCGGTATCCTCGCGTGCGGGTGTCTCGTGCGTCGGGCCGTGCCCAGCGATCGGCCCGGAGTGAGCCCGCGCGCTCGGGTCACGGCGCACCTTCACCAGCGAGGCGATCGTCGTCACGGTTAGCACCACGAGGATCACCGCCAGCGACACCGTGGTCGGGATCTTGGGGATGTCGGGGTTCACCTCGTGCAGGAACGTCAGGATCAGCTTGACCCCGATGAACGCGAGGATGAACGACAGGCCCATGGCCAGGTAGACCAGCTTGTCGAGCAGGTTGCGCAGCACGAAGAACAGCGCCCTCAGCCCGAGCAGGGCGAAGGCGTTCGCCGTGAAGACCAGGTAGGGCTCCTGGGTCACCCCGAACGTGGCCGGGATGGAGTCCAGCGCGAACAGCAGGTCGGTGGTGCCGATAGCGATGAACACCAGCATCATGGGCGTGGCCACCCGCGACCCGTTGATGAGGACCGTCAGGCGGTTGCCGTGGTAATCGTCGGTGAAGGGCAGACGACGTCGCGCCATGCGCAGCATGGCGTTCTCGTCCAGGTCCGCGTCCTCGTTGCGGTGCTTGTAGATCCCCCAGGCGGTCCAGATGAGGAACGCGCCGAAGATGACGAACGTGAACGCGAAGTACTCCAGGGCCGCCGCGCCCACCGCGATGAACGCTGCACGCATCACCAGGGCCAGTGCGACACCGATGAGCAGCGCGCGCTGCTGCAGCTGCGACGGGACGGCGAAACGGGCGAAGATCAGCAAGAAGATGAAAAGGTTGTCCACCGAGAGGCTCTTCTCCACCAGCCAGGCAGCGAAGTACTGCTGCCCGAACTCCGCGCCGGCCAGGCTCCACACCCCGATCCCGAAAGCGATGGCCACCCCGACGTAGAAGACCGACCACAAGGTGGCCTCACGTATGGACACGTCGTGCGGGTTGCGCCCGACGACAAAGTCGATCGCGAGTAGGACGACGATGCCGGCCACGGTTGCCGCCCAGACCGCGAAAGAGACATCGAGCATGGGTCGAATCTAGGCCACAACGCCCGCACGGACCTGGTCAGCGATGCTGGTGCTCCCGGCGTTCCATGGCGATGCTCGCGGCAGCAGTGATCATCAGGGTGACGAGGATGAACCCCAGCGAGACCCCGACCGGCACGACCGGGGCCCACTCGACCGGCTGGCCGTCGTTGATGAACGGCAGGCTGTTGGTGTGCAGGGCCTCGAAGATGAGCTTGACTCCGATGAAGGCGAGGATCACCGCCAGCCCGACGTTGAGGTAGCGCAACCGGTCGAGCAGCCCGCCGAGCAGGAAGAACAGCTGGACCAGCCCCATGAGGGCGAACGCGTTGGCGGTGAAGACGAGGTAGGGCTCCTTCGTCAGCCCGAAGGTGGCCGGGATCGAGTCCAGGGCGAACAGCAGGTCGGTGGTGCCGATCGCGACCATGACCACGAGCATCGGCGTCCAGTGCTTGATCCCCTCGATCGTCACGCGCAGCCGCACGCCGTGGTAGTCCGGGGTGAGGGTGACGACGCGTCCGATCCAGCGGATGAGGACGTTCTCCTCGAACTCCTCCTCCTCGTCCCCGCCTCGGACCAGCCCCCACGCCGTCCAGATCAGGAACGCTCCGAACAGGAAGAACACGCCGCTGAACCGCTCGATGACGAACGCGCCCGCAGCGATGAACAGCCCTCGCAGCAGGAGCGCCAGGATGATCCCGATGATCAGAACGGTCTGCTGCAGCGCAGCGGGCACCGCGAACCGCGCCATGATGATCACGAAGACGAAGAGGTTGTCGAGGCTCAGGCTGTACTCGGTCAGCCAGCCGGCGTAGAACTCTGCGGCGTACTGCGATCCCCACACCGCCCAGACCACCAGCCCGAACAGGACAGCCAGGGCGACGAAGAACCCCACCCAGCGAGCGGCCTCCCGCATGCTGGGTTTGTGCGGACGGCGGCTGACAATCAGCAGGTCGGCGACGAGAATCCCCAGCACGCCCGCGATGGTCAGGACCCACACCAGGGGCGTTACGTCCATGGGGTCCTCTCGTCGGGCACCAGCGCAAGGCTAGTCGCTCGGCCTACCCCCGAAGCGCCGTCACGACGCCCGATGCGAGCAGGACGCAGCCCACGGCCATGGCCGCGTAGCCGCCGAACCGGTCACCGTGCCGCGACCACCAGCGCCTCGCGCTCGGCAGTGCCTGCGGGTACCGGCGGACGGTGGCCCCGGCCACGATCAGCGGGGCGGCCACGCCGGCGGTCGCGACCAGCGCCCCTACGACCGGCAGCACGCCGAGCGCTGCGGGCCGCGCCACCTCGGCGGCGAGCAGCACCGCGGCTGGCACGAGGAACGCCCACTGGCGGGGGCTCAGAGCGACGAGCGCGAACCCCAGCAGGGCTGACCGGGGTGGGGTCAGGGCATCAGCGAGGGCGGCCATCCGGGCCTGGTCGCGACGCGCGGCACCTGGACGCAGCCGAAGGCGCCCGAGCGCGAGCCCACCGAACACGATCGCGGAGAACCCCAGGACGACCCGCAGCGCCGGGAGGACGTCGGTCGGCGACTCCGGGACGGCCGTCAGCACCCCGAGGGTGCCCAGCAGCAGGACGCCCCAGGCTCCGACGAACCATCCGCCCACCAGGGCCGCGCCCGACTTCAGGCCGTGGTCGCCCACGAGGACGAACAGCACCAGGGCGATCGACAGGGTGCTGAGGGTGACCGGCAGGATCGTCACCAGGCCATCCACAGCGGGCATGGTCCCTACCTGACCCCGGCCTCCCGCATGCCGCGCAGCTCCCGCTTGAGCTCGGCGATCTCGTCCCGCAGCCGGGCCGCCAGCTCGAACTGCAGCTCGGCGGCCGCCGCGTGCATCTGCTCGGTGAGCTGGCCGATGAGGTCGGCCAGGTCGGTCGCGGGCAGTCCGGCCAGCTCGGCGGCGTGTCGGCCGACGTCCGCGGACGCGGCGCCGCGCCCACGTCCGGACACCGGGGACTTGCCGCGCGACTGCGAGCGCCCCGACCCGCCGATGAGCTCGGCGGTGTCGGCGTCCTCCCGGGCCAGCAGCTCGGTGATGTCGCTGATCTTCTTGCGCAGCGGCTGGGGGTCGATGCCCCGCTCGGCGTTGTAGGCCAGTTGCTTGGCCCGGCGCCGGTTGGTCTCCTCGATCGCCCGCGCCATGGACGGGGTGACCGCGTCGGCGTACATGTGCACCTGCCCGGATACGTTGCGCGCGGCCCGTCCGATGGTCTGGATGAGCGAGGTCCCCGACCGAAGGAAGCCCTCCTTGTCGGCGTCCAGGATGCTCACCAGCGAGACCTCCGGCAGGTCCAGCCCCTCACGCAGCAGGTTGATCCCCACCAGCACGTCGTACTCGCCGAGGCGGAGCTCGCGCAGCAGCTCGACGCGGCGCAGCGTGTCGACCTCGGAGTGCAGGTAGCGCACCCGGATGCCCTGCTCGAGCAGGTAGTCGGTGAGATCCTCGGCCATCTTCTTCGTCAACGTGGTGACCAGGACCCGCTCGTGGCGATCGGCCCGGTGCCGGATCTCGTCGATGAGGTCGTCGATCTGGCCGGTCGTGGGCTTGACCACGACCTCCGGGTCGATCAGCCCGGTCGGCCGGATGACCTGCTCGACGACCTCTCCGCCGGTCTTGGCCAGCTCGTACGGGCCGGGCGTGGCGGACATGAAGACGGTCTGGCCGATGCGCTCGACGAACTCCTCCCAGCGCAGCGGTCGGTTGTCCATCGCGCTGGGGAGCCGGAAGCCGTGGTCGACCAGGGTCCGCTTGCGGCTCATGTCACCCTCGTACATGCCACCGATCTGCGGGACCGTGACGTGCGACTCGTCGATGACCAGCAGGAAGTCCTCGGGGAAGTAGTCCAGCAGGCAGTTCGGCGGGGTGCCGGGGCCTCGTCCGTCGATGTGCCGGGAGTAGTTCTCGATGCCGGAGCAGAACCCGACCTGCCCCAGCATCTCCAGGTCGTAGCCGGTGCGCATGCGCAGCCGCTGCGCCTCGAGGAGCTTGCTCTGACCCTCGAGCTCGCCCAGCCGGGACGCCAGCTCGTCCTCGATCTGCCGGACCGCGCGCTGCATCCTTTCCGGGCCGGCCACGTAGTGCGAGGCGGGGAAGATGTACATCTCCTCCTCCTCGCGGACCACCTCACCGGTCAGCGGGTGCAGCGTGGAGATGGCCTCGACCTCGTCGCCGAACAGCTCGACGCGAACGGCGAGCTCCTCGTAGGCCGGGATGATCTCCAGGGTGTCCCCGCGCACCCGGAACGTCCCCCGGGTGAACGCCTGGTCGTTGCGGGTGTACTGGATGGACACCAGCCGGCGCAGCAGCGCGTCCCGGTCGAGCTCGTCCCCGACCCGCAGCCGCACCATCCGGTCGACGTACTCCGCAGGGGTGCCCAAGCCGTAGATGCACGAGACCGTCGCCACCACGATGGTGTCGCGTCGCGTGAGCAGGCTGTTGGTCGCCGAGTGGCGCAGCCGCTCCACCTCCTCGTTGATCGAGGAGTCCTTCTCGATGTAGGTGTCGGTCTGCGGGACGTACGCCTCGGGCTGGTAGTAGTCGTAGTAGGAGACGAAGTACTCCACGGCGTTGGCGGGGAACATCTCCCGAAGCTCGTTGGCCATCTGCGCAGCCAACGTCTTGTTCGGCTCCATCACCAGCGTGGGCCGCCCGAGCCGCTCCACGAGCCAGGCGATGGTCGCGGACTTGCCGGTGCCGGTCGCGCCCAGCAGCACCGAGTCGCTGGCCCCGGCGTGGATGCGCCTCTCCAGCGCGTCGATGGCCGACGGTTGGTCGCCGGATGGCTGGAAGGGCGCGACGACCCGGAAGGGGTTGACGCGCCGGCGGATGTCGGTGGCCGGGCGCACGGTTCACACCGTACGTGCGACCCCCGACACATACCCGCCGAGGAGCCCTCGCGGCAGCACGGCACGACAGCCCGCCTGGCAGCCGGTCAGGCTCCTGTCTCGACGACCTGCACGGTGCTGTCCGCGACGCGCCAGCGGCCGAGCACCATCAGGGTGATGCCGTCCACGATCGCCTGCACCCCCAGCAGCACCCCGAGGAGCACGAACGAGGACTCGATGAGGTTGAACACCACGATGAGGCCCAGGATGACCGAGACCACGCCAGAGAAGATCATGATCCAGCGGTTCTGGTCGACCTGGAAGGCCGCGACGAGGCGGATGACACCACCCATGAGAAAGAGCGTCCCGGCCAGCAGCGTCAGCGTCACGGCCGTCACCGCAGGGTTGCGCAGCATGACGATGCCGATCACCAGCAGCAGCGCTCCCGAGATCACGGCGGGCCAGAACCCCCCCTTGCCGATCCGGAACAGCCCAGCGACCAGGGCGACGAGGCCGCCGATGACGGCCAACCAGCCGAGGAAGATGACCGACACGGCGGTGGCGACCACGGCATGGCCGAGGATGACGAGGCCGGCGAGGAGGAGCAGGATCCCCCAGACGATGTCCCACCCTGAGCGGGAGCGTTCGATGGTGACTCCCCCAGGACTGAACGACACGATGATTCTCCTTCCGCGGGTGGGCCCAAACGGGACGTCAGCAGGCTAGGACGTCGTGCCAGGCCTGCTCGACACGACGCGCCAGGTCGTCGAGAGTTCCACTGTTGTCGATCACCACGTCGGCTGCGGCGAGGCGTGCGTGCCGGTCGGCCTGCGCGTCGATACGCGCGCGGGCCTCCTCCCGTGGCATGCCCCGCTGCGCCACGAGTCGCGCCACCTGTGTCTCGATGGGGACGTCGACCACGACGACCGTGTCGTAGCGGTCGGCCTGGCCCGTCTCGACGAGAAGCGGGACGTCGTGCACGACGACAGCGTCCGGGTTGCTGGCCCAGGCCTCGGCTTCCAGCTGGGCCGCCCGGGCGCAGACCCGCGGATGGATGATCGCCTCGAGTCGCGATCGGGCCTCGGGGTCGACGAACACCACCGCGGCGACCGCGGCCCGGTCGAGGCTGCCGTCGTCGGCGAGCACGTCGGAGCCGAAGGCGTCCGCGACCGCGGCGAGTCCTTCGCTGCCCGGGGCAACCACCTCTCGGGCCAGGACGTCAGCGTCGATGACCAGGGCGCCGAGGCGGCGCAGCAGCCGGGAGACCTCGCTCTTGCCCGAGCCGATGCCACCGGTCAGGCCGACCCGGCGCCCCCGTCGTGGCGTCACGGCTACGGGGCCACCGGCTCGAGGGTCCCGGTCGGCAACCCGAGGGTCCGGGCGGCCAGCTGCTCCAGGACGACTGCCTCGGCGCTCGCCGCGACCACACCACGGCGGATGGTCAGGACGAGCGTCCGAGTGCCTGCGTCCACGACGAACGAGATGTCCTCGGGGTCACCGATGATCCATCCCGGGTAGGGCCCGACGGGCTGCTCTCGCACCTCGTTGCCACCTTCGGCAGCGGCCTGCAGCGTGAGGTCGACACGCGCCTGCGCAGCCTGTTCGCTCTCGTACTCGTTGACGGTGACCTCGACCTTGGGGCCGTCGCCTGCGTCGCCGTATCCGCAGGTCACGCGCCCGGTCCGACCGATCTCCGGCAGCGCGTCGGCGAAGACGTACGTGGTCTGACCTGGCAGCGGCGTGCCGACCACAGCGACCACGTCGGCCGGTGGAACCACCCCCTGGCAGTCCTTGGGCAGCGGGGGCAGGGTGGGGGACGCTTCGCCCGTCGGCGTCGCCGCTTCGGCCTGTGGCGTCGGGTCGGGGCTGAACAGCAGCTCGTTGGCCGCGTCGTCCGGCGTCGACTCCTGCGATGAGCACCCGGCCAGCAGCGGCAGCAGCAGGACCAGGGCAATGACGGCGAGGCAGCGGACGGGGACGCCGTGGCGCACTGCACACAGCAGCCCCTTGCTCATGGGGCCACCGTAGGCGACGGTGCCGGGACGACCCGGTGGGATCCGGGCGTGTCCGAGGCGGGAGGGTCGTGGTGCCGCAGGCCCAGGTCGTCACCGCGCAGTGGGCGCGCAAGCGCGCGCTTGCGGCGGCGCGCGGTCTGCGTTCGGCCGGTCTGGCGCCTGGCGACCGGCTCGTGCTGCTGCTGCGCGGGTCCGGCGACTACCTGGCGACAGTGATCGGCGCCCTGCAGGTCGGGGTCATCCCGGTGCCGCTGGATCCGTCCCTGACACCGTTCGAGCGTGAGCCGCTCATCTCCGATGCCGACCCGGCGCTGGTGCTCGGCGACGCTGCCGATCTCGCCGCGCTGCTGGACACCTCCAACGGTCCGGTCGGCGAGGTCGCCGACCTGCCCCGCGCCCGTCCCATGCACTACACCAGTGGCACGACCGGACGCCCGAAGGGTGTGTACAGCGGCCTGCTGGACGACGCGGCCGCCGCTGCGCTGTTCGCCGACGAGCGTGACTTCTGGGAGATCTCCGCCGACGATCGCCACCTGGTCGCCTCGCCGCTGCACCACTCGGCGCCGCTGCGGTTCAGCATCACCACGCTGCTGGTAGGCGGGACGGTCATCCTGCCGGGCCCCTTCGAGGCTGCGCGCTGGGCGGTCGCGGTCGAGGAGCACCGGCCGACCTCGGCGTTCGTGGTACCCGCGCACCTGACCCGGCTGCTCGAGCACGGCATGCCGGACACCGGCTCGTTCCGGCTCCTCGCTCATGCTGGGGCGCCGTGCCCCGACCCGGTCAAGCGCCTCACGCTCGAGGCCTTCCCGCCGGGGTCGGTCTGGGAGTTCTACGGCTCGACCGAGGGCCAGTTCACCGCCTGCCGGGGCGATTTCGCCGCCGCCTGCCGGGGCGTGGCCGCGACGCCCGCGCCCGTCCTGGGCGTGGTCACCGGCTTCCCCATCCTGGCGGCCGACCCCGTGTGTGCCGAAACCGACGGGCCCCCGGGCGCCCTGTTCCTCGCCCGCGCGCTGGCCCCGCTCGGCATCCGGGTTCTCCTGGCGACCGATCCCCTGGCCCGGACCGCCCTGGCGGCCGGACTGCGGGCCTGCCGGCTGGAGGAGGCCATCCCCCTGGTCGTCCTGCCCGGGGACGCCAGCCCCGCCGCCGACTACGCCGCTCGCTGTTGGTCCGGCTTGCCCCCGCCCACCCATCTGATCGCGGTCGAACGGGTCGGCCCCTGCCACACGTCCGCGTCCCTCCTCGCCCACCCCGCCACCT
>Ga0209254_10004539_pt1 | contig 12722 bp, 11 predicted proteins | sample FrelakmetDIP11DI_FD_187148 | JGI IMG/M metagenome (GOLD analysis project Ga0209254, IMG submission 187148) | Freshwater lake sediment microbial communities from the University of Notre Dame, USA, for methane emissions studies - DIP11 DI (SPAdes)... | ecosystem: Environmental > Aquatic >...
CGCGGCATCGACGACCTGTCGGCCGGCGACCCGGAGCGGCTCGACCCCGGCGTGCTGTTCAGCCGCGGCGACATCGTCGACCGCCCCAAGCTGTGGTCCATGCTGCAGGAAGTCGACTGCGTTTACCACCTGGCGGCGCGGGTGGTGGTCCCCGAGTCGGTGCTGTATCCCCGGGAGTACAACGCCACCAACGTCGGCGGAACGGTCAGCGTGATGGAAGCCATGCGCGACGTTGGCGTCAAGCGCGTCGTGTTCGCCTCCTCGGGAGCGGTCTATGGCGACCAGCGCAAGGTGCCGCTCACCGAGAGCCTGACGCCCGATCCGCGCTCCCCCTACGCCGTCTCCAAGCTGGCGGCGGAGTACTACGTGCGCACGATCGGCGCGCTGTGGGGAATCGAAACCGTGGTCCTGCGCATCTTCAACGCCTTCGGGCCCGGCCAACCGCTTCCCGCCGCCCATCCTCCGGTCGTGCCGCACTTCCTGCGCCAGGCGATCCGCGGCGGCTCGATGGTGCTACATGGCAACGGGGAGCAGACGCGCGACTTCGTCTACGTCGACGACGTCGTGGAAGCCATGGTTGCGGCGGCAACCGCGCCCTCGATCGACCGGCTGACGCTCAACATCGGCAGCGGAGTCGAGACCAGCCTCAAGACGCTCGCCCAGCAGGTGCTCGAGATCTCCAACAGCAGCGCCGAGTGGATTCTGAGAGAGGATCAAGACCCGGGCCCGTCGCGCATGGCGGCCGATATCCGCCTGGCGCGCAGCAAGCTCGGCTACAAGCCGCACACCACGCTACAGGACGGGCTGCGGCGCATGCTCACCCGCGATCTGCGCTTCCAGCCTGCGGCGCTGGCCGAGCCGGCGTGAGCCGGCGCACCACCTAAGCTTCCCCTGCGACCTTCCGCCCCTGAAGCGCCCACATCCCGGTCCTCGCCAGCCTGGCAGAGCCCTGCCCGCCGCTACCCCAACCGCGTCACGTCATGCGCACCCGACTCGATCTGCCCGGCCGGCGTCAGGCGGACAAACTCGGCCCGCTGCCACAACGCGTCGATCGTTTCTGCGCCGGCATAGGACATGGCCGAGCGTAGGCCGCCCACCAGCTGCTGCACGATATCGCCGACCGCGCCGCGATAGGGGACGACGGCCTCGATCCCTTCCGGCACCACACGTTCCCATTCGCCAGGATCCATATCCTCGCCGCGCTCGAGCTGCAGGCGGTCAATGTTCGCCGTTAGCGAGGCCATGCCGCGCACGATCTTGGCCTTCTTCCCATCGCGGCTGACGGTCGCTCCCGGCGCCTCGTCGGTTCCGGCGAGCATCCCGCCCAGCATCACCGTGCTGGCGCCGGCCGCCAACGCCTTGGCCAGGTCGCCCGAGTTGCGCAGGCCGCCGTCGGCGATCAGCGGAATGCCCAGCGTGTGGGCGACCTCGGCGCACTCGAGCAGCGCCGTCAGCTGCGGCACGCCGAAGCCGGTCACCAGGCGCGTGATGCAGATCGACCCCGAGCCGACGCCAACCTTGACCGCCGAGGCGCCGGCTTCGGCCAGGTCGCGCACGCCCTCTGGCGTGGCGATGTTGCCGCCCACGATCGGCACCTGCGGCAGGGCGCCTCGGACTTGGCGCACCATCTCCAGGCAGTTCTCGGAATGGCCGTGGGCCAGGTCGACCACGATCACGTCGGCGCCGGCAGCCAGGCAGGCGCGCGCCCGCTCGAGGTCAGCCGCCCGGGCGCCGATCGCAGCGCCCACCCGCAAGCGTCCCTTGGCATCCTTCGTCGCCTGCGGGTAGCGCTCCAGCTTGACGATGTCCTGCGCCGTCACCAGGCCCGTCAGGCGGCCGGCTTCATCCACCAGCGGGAGCTTCTCGAGGCGGTGTGCATGCAGCCGGTGGCGCGCCTGATCCAGGTCGATGCCCGCCGGGCCGGTGACCAGCCGCTCCAGCGGGGTCATCAGCCCCGTAATCGGCAGGTCGTCATCCGGCGCGAAGAGCAGGTCGCGCCGGGTGAGGATCCCGGCCACGCGCTGTTCCCGGTCGACGATGACCAATCCGCCGATACCGGACTCGGCCATCGCCCGCCGCGCCTCGCCCACCACCGCCTCAAGCGCCAGCGTCACCGGCCGCTCGACGACATAGCCCTCGGAACGCTTGACCCGCGCCACCTGCGCCTGCTGCGCCTCGATGCTCATGAAGCGGTGGATCACCCCGAGGCCCCCGGCACGCGCCATGGCGATCGCCATCTCGGCTTCGGTCACGGTGTCCATGTTGGCGCTCAGGATGGGGACTTCGAGCTCGATCTCCGGCGTCAGCCGGGTGCGCGTCGAAACCTGGGCGCGGCTGGTGATACGCGAATGGCGCGGCACCAGCAACACATCGTCAAACGTCAGGCCAGGGTCAGGTCGGATGCGCATCGGGTCACCTCACCGGGTGTTTGCGGGATCGCACCTGCGGCGAATCGAGTATACATCCCCGACTCGTGGGGCGAGCGCCCGGCGGTACAATCGTCTGCATGCCGCATCGGCTTCCCCGCGCCTTCTACGCCCGCCCCACGCTCCAGGTTGCCCGCCAACTGCTCGGGCAGCGGCTGGTGCGGGTCGAGCGGAGTGGGCAGCGAACCAGCGGCTGGATCGTCGAGGCCGAGGCCTATATCGGCCAGGCCGATCTGGGCTGCCACGCCCACGTCGGCCGGACAGCGCGCAACGCCAGCATGTGGGGACCACCGGGGCACGCCTACGTCTACTTCACCTACGGCATGCACTGGATGCTCAACGTCGTCACCGAGGACGATGGCTACCCGGCGGCGGTGCTGCTGCGGGCGATCCTGCCCTGCGAAGGGGAGCGCCGCATGCGGCGGCGGCGCGGCGCTCGCCCGACGCGCGCCCTGACCGATGGCCCGGCCAAGCTGTGCCAGGCGCTGGCCGTGGACCGCCGCCTGGACGGCCACGACCTGTGCGCCTCGGCGGCAGTCCTGTTCTTCGAACGCAGCCCGCAGGTTCCAGCCCGCAACGTCACTCGCGGCCCGCGGGTGGGGTTAAATGGAGTGCCGGAGCCGTGGAAGGGGAAGCCTTGGCGCTTCCAGCTGACGGCAGCCGGAATCGACCGGATGGAGGATGCATGCGATGGAACTACTTGAGGGAAAGACTGCGCTCATCTTCGGTGTCGCCAACGATCATTCCATTGCCTGGGGGATCGCCCAGGCAATGCACAAGCACGGCGCCCGCCTGGCATTCTCCTACGCCGGCGAGGTGTTGGAGCGACGCGTCCGGGCGCTGGCACAGTCCGTTGGATCGAGCTTCATCGAGGCGTGCGACGTCGCCAGCGACGAGCAGATCCAGACCGTGTTCCAGCGCGCCGCCCGGGAGCTGGGCAAGATCGACATCCTGGTGCACTCGATCGCCTTCGCCGGGCGAGACGAACTCTCACGGCCTTACCTGGAAACCAGCCGACAAGGTTTCCTGACCGCCTTGGAGGTGAGCGTGTATTCGTTCACCGCCCTGGCGCGCGCCACCGCTCCGCTGATGCCCGACGGCGGCAGCATGATGACGATGACCTACTACGGCAGCGACAAGGTGATGCCCAACTACAACGTGATGGGCGTGGCCAAGGCCGCTCTCGAGTCGTCCACTCGCTACCTGGCCTCCGACCTGGGGCCGCGCGGCATCCGGGTCAACGCCATTTCGGCCGGGCCGGTGCGCACCCTCTCTGCCGCCGGAGTCAGCGGCTTCAAGCGCCTCTACAGGCATTTCGCCGAGATTGCCCCGCTGCGGCGCAACGTCACCGCCGACGATGTCGCCGGCACGGCCGTCTGGCTGGCCTCCGACATGGCCCGCGCCGTCACCGGCGAGGTGATCTTCGTCGATTCGGGCTACAATATTCTCGGCATCCCGACCTCGACTGAAGGCGAAGGATAGGCGCCCACCCCCAGACGCCCCAGATGCTCGCCCGCCTCGAACGCACCTTCGTCCCTCGCCTCGACGCTGGCGAGTTCCGCTTCCGCCAGCGGGTCACCCGGGCGGTGCTGGTCACGGTGGCCGTCCTGCTCGGGGTATGGCTCGCCGCTGACCTGTTTGCCTGGTTGGTGCTGCGTCCCACCACCGGTCATGCCTATCCCTTCGACATGGCGGCGATCGCCGTGCTCAGTCTCGTGCTGTTGGTCGCCAGGGCGCTCGAGCGCCGCCGCCGGGTGATCGCCGCAGGGTACCTGCTGGCGACGAGCGCGTTCCTGTTTCCCCTGCTCAACACGCTCTTCGCACCCCACGACACCTATCTGGTCAGCCCGACCTACCTGTTCTCGGTGTTGCTCGCCGGAACATTGGTCGGCGGCCCGGCGGCGTTCCTGTTTGCCGGCGCCTCGATCGCGGCCAACACGGCCACCTGGTTCGCCCTGCGCAGCCTGGCCGCCGGTTGGCCGCTGCCGCTTGAGCCGGCAACCGGCGTGGTGTTCGTGCTAGCCAACGGCCTGGTGGCGCTGGCGGCCGCAGCGGTGATGAGCCTGCTGTCTTCCCATGCGCGCGAGAGCATGGACCTGCTCTCCTCCCAAGCCGAACAGATGGCAAACCTGGCGAACACCGATCCGCTCACCGGCCTGGCCAACCGCCGCCGGTTGATGGAGCAGTTCGAGCGCGAGTTCCGCCGTGCGCTGCGCTACGGCCGTCCGCTCAGCCTGGTCTACCTCGACCTGGACGGGTTCAAGACGATCAACGATCACTTCGGACACATGTTCGGCGACGACGTGCTGCAAGGCGTCGCCAAGTCGATGCTGGCCGTGCTCCGCGCCGCGGATCTACTGGCGCGCGTCGGGGGCGAGGAGTTCGCCCTGCTCCTGCCCGAGACCGGGCTGGAGGGCGCCAGCAACGTGGCCAACAAGCTGCGCCGCTCCCTGAACGCCTACAGCGCCCAGCTCGGCCCGGCGGTCCCGCCACTTACCTTCTCCGCCGGCATCAGCCGCCTGCGCGATGCCGACACCTCGTTCGAGGACATGCTCGCCCGCGCCGACGCCGCGCAGTACCTGGCCAAGACTACCGGCAAGGCACATGCCCGCACCGAAGAGGAGCTTCCCGCCGTTGAAGCCGCATCGAACTAGCAACCCGCGACTACCGGCCATCCACTAGCGGCTAGTCGCTCGCTGCTAGTTGCTGGAGTCCCAATGATCTACTCACAGATCATCACCCTCTCGACCCGCGGGCATGCCGCTGTGCACGATCTGACCGACAGCGTGGAAGCGGCCATCGCCCGCAGCGGCGTTCGCAACGGCCTCGCCTGTGTGTTCACCCCTTCGTCGACCAGCGCCCTGACCACGATCGAATTCGAATCCGGCGCGGTCGAGGACTTGCGCCTCGCCCTGGAGAGGCTGGCGCCGTCCCAGGCGGAGTATCGGCACAACCTGCGCTGGGGTGACGGCAATGGCCACGCCCACCTGCGGGCGGCGCTGCTTGGCCCATCGCTCTGCCTGCCGATCGCCGATGGGCGCCCGGTGCTTGGCACCTGGCAGCAGGTGGTGTTCATCGATTTCGACGTCCGCCCCCGCAGCCGGGAGATTCGGGTGCAGGTCATCGGCGACCCGGACTGACGTGGTATCATCCCGCCCCAATGAGCCCAGACAGGACCCCAACCCCGGAAACGAAGCGGTGCCTGCTCGCCATCTTTGCTCATCCGGATGATGAGAGCTTCGGACCGGGCGGGACGTTGGCGCTCTACGCCCGCCAGGGCGTCGAAGTGCATCTGATCTGCGCCACGCGAGGCGAGGTGGGTGCGGCGCCGCCGCATCTGCTCGACGGGCATACCGACGTCGCCAGCCTGCGCGAGTCCGAGCTGCGCTGCGCCGCCGGCCACCTGGGACTGACCGGTGTGCACTTCCTGGGCTACCGTGATTCGGGTATGCCTGGATCGGAGGACAACCGCCATCCGCAGGCGCTGGCGGCGGCGCCGCTCGAGGAAGTCGCCCAGCGCTTGGTGTGGTACCTCCGCCGGCTGCGCCCTCAAGTGGTGATCACCTTCGATCCGATCGGCGGCTACCGCCATCCGGATCACATCGCCATCCACCGGGCGACAGTGATGGCGTTCGACCAGGCCGCTGATCCAGACCACTTGCCCCCAGCCGGCCCGCCCCACCAAGCCGATAAGCTGTACTTCGCCGCATTCCCCCGGCGCGCCATGCGCTGGTTGGTGCGCCTGATGCCGCTGGTCGGGCGCAACCCGCGTCGGTTCGGGCAGAACGGCGACATCGACCTGGTAGACATTGCCTCGCAGGACTTCCCAGTACACGCCCGCATCGACATCCGCCCGGTCCTCGAGCGCAAGACCCAGGCCAGCGCCTGTCACGCCAGCCAGGGCGGCATGCCGCGCCGCGGCCTGATCGGCTGGATCTTCCGCCTGACGGCGGGCAGCGAAACCTTCACCCGAGCCGTTCCACCCACGCCGGCCGGTCTGCGCGAAAGCGACTTGTTCGACGGCGTGCCGCCACATCCCGCATGACGAGCGCGATACAGCTCGCCCGCCGTGGTAAGATTGCCGAGTTCGCGCCCCACCGTGACCCCACAAATGGATGACAATCCCCTCCCGCCCCACGCCCCCGTCACCTTGCCGCGCGAATTCAGCCTGCCGCGCCGCCTGCGCCGCCTGGCCGAGTTGGCCTACAACCTGTGGTGGACCTGGAATCCAGAGGCCGAGCGCTTGTTCCGCCGCCTGGACGCCGATGCCTGGGAGCGAGCCGGACACAACCCGGCGACCTTCCTGCAGCGCGTCCCCAGCCGGGTGCTGGCCGAGGCCACACAGAGCCGTGCCTTGCTGGAGCGCTATGACCGGCTGCTGCGCGCCTTCGATGACTACCTCGATCCCAACCGGCCGACCTGGTTCAGCCAGAATCACCCCGACCGACTGAACTCCCCCGTCGCCTACTTCTCCACCGAGTTCGGCCTGCACGAGTCACTTCCCTTCTACGCCGGCGGACTGGGCGTGCTCTCGGGCGACCACCTGAAGGAAGCCAGCGACCTGGGCCTGCCGCTGGTCGCCGTCGGATTCCTGTACACCCAGGGCTACTTCAAGCAGCGCATCACCGAGGACGGCTGGCAGGAGGCGCACTACGCCTCGCTGGCCTTTGAGAACCTGCCCGTCCTTCCGGTGCTGGCCCGCGACAACACACCGCTGACCATCGGCGTCGACCTTCCCGGACGGCAGGTGCATGCCCGCCTGTGGCAGATCCAGGTCGGACGGGTGCCGCTCCTGCTGCTCGACAGCGATGTGCCGGAGAACCAGCCCGGCGACCGCAGCCTGACCTCGCGCCTCTACACCAGCGATCTCGAACTGCGCATCTCGCAGGAAATCATCCTCGGGCTGGGTGGAGTGCGCGCCTTGCGCGCCCTGGGCTACAACCCCGCTGCCTGGCACATGAATGAAGGCCACTCGGCGTTTCTGGCGCTCGAGCGGCTGCGCGAGACGATCGCCGCCGGCCACACGCTGGAGACGGCCATGGAGAAGGTGCGCCGCGCCACGATCTTCACCACGCACACGCCGGTCCCCGCCGGGCATGACGAATTCCCGCTCTGGCTGATGGACAAGTACTTCAGCGGGTTCTGGCCGCAGCTGGGCATCGAGCGCGAGCGGTTCCTCGATCTGGCGCGTCAGAAGCACCCCTGGGGCGAGACCTTCAGCATGGCGGTCCTGGCCTTTCGCATGTCTGGCCGCTGCAACGGCGTGTCCGAACTGCATGGCCAGGTCTCGCGCAAGATGTGGTCGTTCTTGTGGCCGGAACGGCCGGTGGCCGAGGTCCCGATTTCGCACATCACCAACGGCGTTCATACTGGGTCGTGGCTGGCGCGCCGGCTGAACGTGTTATACGACCGCTACCTGCCAGAGGACTGGCGCGAGCGGCTCGACGATCCGGAGGTCTGGCTGTACCTGGACCGCATCCCGGATGAGGAACTCTGGGCGGTGCGCCGCCACCTCAAGCGCAAGCTGGTCGCCTACGTGCGCGAGCGCGCCCGCCAGCGCTGGCAGAGTGGCCAGTTCCACCCGGTGCAGGCGATTGCCAGCGGGGCGCTGCTCGATCCCTACGCGCTGACCGTCGGCTTCGCTCGTCGCTTCGCCACCTACAAGCGGGCGAGCCTGCTGCTGCACGATGTTGACCGGCTGCTGGCAATGGTCACCCACCCCACTCGGCCGCTGCAAGTGATCTTCGCCGGTAAAGCGCACCCGGCCGATGAGCCGGGCAAGCTGTTGATCCAGGAGGTCTACCGCCAGGTCAAGCGCTCGGAGTTCGCCGGGCGGTTGGTGTTCCTCGATGACTACGACATCAACCTGGCACGCTACCTGGTGCAAGGGGTCGATGTCTGGCTGAACACGCCCCGCCGTCCGAACGAGGCCTCTGGCACCTCCGGCCAGAAGGCGGCGCTCAATGGCGCCCTCAATCTGTCGATCCTCGACGGCTGGTGGCGCGAGGGGTACAACGGCCGAAACGGCTGGGCGATCGGCAACGGCTCCGACGCCCCGACGACCGACGGCGACGATATGGCCGATGCCGCCTCGTTGTACGAAATCTTGGAGGACCAGATCATCCCGCTGTTCTATGTCGAGCGTTCAGCCGACAACCTTCCCGGCGAGTGGATCGGCTGGATGAAGGAGTCGATGCGCACGCTGTCGCCGCAGTTCAGCATGCGGCGCATGGTCAAGGACTATGTGCAGCAGATGTACCTGGCCGAACCGGTCGAGGCCCAGCCGGCGCCGCAGCCCGTCTGATCCGCCGGGCCGCATCCACCCATGGAAGAACGCTGATGCTTGACGTGCTCGCCATCCCTCCTGCCCTGATGCCGTTCGCCATCTTTGCCTTGCGCGTAACGGACATGACGTTCGACACGTTGCGCGTGCTGTTCGTCATCCGCGGGCGCAAGCCGCAGGCGTGGATCTTTGGCTTTCTGCAATCCGCCATCTGGGTGGTGGCCATCACCAGCGTCCTGGCCAACTTGAACAATCCATGGAACATCGTCGGCTACGCCGCCGGCTTCGCCACCGGCAATGTGGTCGGCATGGCGATCGAGGAGCGACTGGCGATCGGCCATGGCCATCTGCGCATCATCAGTGCCACGCTCTCCAGCGCCATCGCCGTCGCCATCCGCCAGGCAGGTTACGCTGCCACCGAGATGTCGGGCCGCGGCAAGGATGGCACGGTCGGCGTGATCACCAGCAGCGTGCGGCGCAAAGATGTCGACCGCGTGCGCAAGGCCGTGCTGCAAATCGACCCCACGGCTTTCGTCACCGTCGAAGAAGTCCGCCCGCTGCACCGCGGCTTCTGGCGGGCCTGAGCCCGAGGCGGGGACTTATGATGGACGGCGCACTTGCCACTGCCCTCACCGACCTGCTGTCCGGCCTGGCGCCGCGCTTTGCTGCCCAGGCGCCGGCCTGGACGCAGCTGCCGCCGCTGGCCGTCGCCACGATTGTGTTCCTGCTGCGGGCCATCGACCTGACCATTGACACGCTGCGCGTGACCAGCGTCGCCCGAGGCCGGCGCGGCATGGTGTGGCTCTTTGGCTTCACAGAAGCGCTGACCTTCGTTATCGCCGTCTCCGGTGTCCTGGCGACCCTGGGCAGCCCGGTAAACGTGGTTGCCTTCGCCGCCGGCTTCGCCACCGGCACGCTGGTGGGAATCGTGATCGAAGAGCGGCTGGCGCCGGGCCACAGCCTGCTGCGCATCGTCAGCCCAACGCTGGGCCTGGCCATCCAGAGCCGACTGCACGCCCAGGGCTACGGCGCGACCTACATCGCCGGTGCGGGTCAGCACGGCGCCATCAGCCTGATCCTGGCCTATGCCCCGCGGCGCAAGGTCGATCAGGTCAAGGAGCTGGTGCTGCGTGAGGACCCCGTCGCCTTCATGACCGTCCAGCACGTGCGTCAACTGCGCGGTGGTTGGAAGCCCTAGCATCGTCTCCACCAGCACTTCGCCCTTTGTCCCCCCCACGTCCCCCGGCGGCTGGCTGACTGCGTCCAGCATGGCAGTTGGGGGAGAGGCAATCCTCGCAGTCCCAAGCCGGATCCTTCCTGCCCTGGTGAAAGGCGTCACGGCTCGAGGCCCGATCGGTTCAGGGATGATCCCTCCAGCATCGTACGCGAAGGCTTGCATCGAGTTACGGCGGCACCTGACGCCCACATTGGCCGAACCGGGTGGCGTCGGCGCCCCGGGGGCAGGGTCAATCCAAGTGTGCTGCCGACCTCGGCCAGCAAGCTGGGATGTTCGGCCAACGCCACTTCCCCCTTGCCGAACCCCTCCCCATTCCGTTGACCATCCTGCGCTCATCTCCACGCCAAGCCGATCGTTATTCCTTCGCCAGGCGGCAAGCCGGCGAACCGCAGGGATCCAACCAAGGCCGCAACCACCGCAGCATGGCTTGCCCCTCCCTCGGAGAATCCCCGGGACCCTTCTCCCCTTCTGACGACTGGGCATCTCGGAGCGTCGGCTTCGCAACGCACACGCGGGAACCTCTGCATGGTGCGATGCAAGCCTCGGGGAAGCCTCCCGGGAACTCTGCCTGCTGGGCGGCGCCTTTCCCACGGGGGCCGCTGAGCCCCGGCTGCACCCCCCAACCGCCCGGGCACGATGATTGCATCCGAGCCCTGCAGCACGGCGGAAGCCGACGGTGGCGGCCGGTGTTTCCTTGCCCCGTGCTTGTTGGGTATAATCCCGCCACCCTGACCGTGTTCCGGGGAGAGGCGCGACGAGGCCTGCATGGCACTCAAGGGCAACCTGCGCGACTTCAGCGTCACCCAGCTCTTCAATCTAATCAGCCTTGCCCGCAAGACCGGAACGCTCACCGTCGAGGGGCCGAACGAAGCCGCCTGGGTGACTTTCAGGGAGGGGAAGCTGGTCTATGCCCAGCTGGGGAACGAGGACGGAACGCTAACCGGCATCCTGACCAAGGCCGGCCGCATCACCCTCAAGCAGGCGCAGGTCATCCGCACCCACGCTCCCGACAAGGGGGACAAGGAACTCGGGCTGCTGCTGATCAACGCCGGCTACCTCTCGCAGCAAGATATTCTGACCTCCATCCGCCAATATGTTCTGGACATCGTCTACCAGCTGTTCACCTGGGTCGACGGCTTCTTCCGGTTCGACAACGACGTGTTGCCGCCGGAGGACCGCATTGTCGTGCGCATGGACATGGAAAACATCATCATCGAAGGCTCCCGGCGCATGCGCGAATGGGAACAGCTCCAGGAAGAGATCCCCAACCTGGACATGGCGCTCAAATTCGTCGAACGTCCCGGCACCGATATCAAGAACCTGAACCTCAACGTCAAGGAGTGGAAGGTCGTTTCCTTCATCAACCCCAAGAACTCGATCCGCCAGATCGCCAAGGCCAACAAGATGAACGAGCTGGAGATGCGGCGGGTGGTGTTCGGCCTGCTCCAGGCGGGACTGGTGGAGATCATCCGCCCGGAAGGGATGCCGCTGCCGGCTCAGGCGCAGAAGCTGCCGCCGGTCGACCCCAAGCAGCAGTCGTCGCTCGTCAACCGCTTGATCGACCGGATCCGGACCCTCTAACCGAGGACAGCCATGCAAACCGTCAAGATGGTGGTGACAGGTCCCTTCTCAGCCGGCAAGACGGCCTTCATCCGCTCGGTGAGCGAGATCGACGTCGTGTCCACCGAGCGCAAGATCTCGACCGAGGCCGAGCGCATCAAGGAGACCACGACGGTCGCCATGGACTTCGGCCGGATCACCGTCGACGACGACCTGGTGCTCTACTTGTTCGGCACGCCGGGCCAGAAGCGCTTCGACTTCATGTGGGAGATCCTCTCGGAGGGCATGCTTGGCTTCATTGTCATGGTCGACAGCACCCGACCGGAGACCTTCCGCGAGGCCAAGGGCATCCTGCAGACCTTCCGCGCCTACGCCCCGACACCGTACGTCGTGGCCGCCAACAAACAAGACGTCAAGGACGCCTGGACCGTCGAGGACCTGCGCATCGCCCTCAAACTGGATAGCAGCATCAAGATGCTGCCTTGCGTCGCCAGTGACCGCGAGTCGGTGAAGAAGGTCCTGCTCGAGCTGCTGTTCAGCATTCTCGAGGAAATGGAAAAGAAGTAGGCTGGGGGCACGCTGCGTCAGCCAACCGATTGATGGCCGAGGTCGTGATCCCTTCCACCTACTACTTGCCCAACAGCATCAGCCGCAGCCTGCTGCTCTCGCTGGAGGAGATCATCGGGCATACCGGGCTGACGGCCGTGCTCAACTCGGCCGACCTGCGCCACCTGGTCAACAACCTGCCGCCCAGCAACCTGGATCCCGAATTCCCCTTTGACGACGTCGGCCACTTGTATCAGGGGCTGGAGAACCTGTACGGGCCGCGCGGCGGGCGCGGCCTGGCGCTGCGCGGCGGCCGCGCCTTCTTCCGCTACAGCCTGCGCGAGTTCGGCCCGCGCCTCGGCCTCACCGACCTGACCTTCCGTCTGCTTCCCATGCCGATGAAGCTCAAGGCGAGCGTCGAGGGCTTCGCCAGCGTCTTCAACCAGTATGCCGACGAGGTGGTGGAGCTGGAGGAACAACCGGACGCGTTCTGCTGGCACCTGCGCCGCTGCCCGTTCTGCTGGGGGCGACACACGCAGGGCGCCTGCTGCCACACGGCTGTCGGGTTGCTGCAAGAGACGCTGTATTGGATCAGCGGAGGCAAGAACTTCTTGGTCGAGGAGACCTGCTGCCTGGCGCGCGGCGACGCCTCCTGCCAGATCCGCATCGA
>Ga0209254_10004540_pt1 | contig 12719 bp, 15 predicted proteins | sample FrelakmetDIP11DI_FD_187148 | JGI IMG/M metagenome (GOLD analysis project Ga0209254, IMG submission 187148) | Freshwater lake sediment microbial communities from the University of Notre Dame, USA, for methane emissions studies - DIP11 DI (SPAdes)... | ecosystem: Environmental > Aquatic >...
GTCGGGTTGTGATTGGAAATTGGTCGGGCACAGGGGATTGAGAAGTTCGGCAACCCGGTCAAGAGGTCATAGCCTCTTCACTGACGCTTCGTCTGCTCCGATTGCATACTACTCGGCGGCGGAAAACACGCCCAGGTCCAGCCCGCCTTCATGAGGGCCTTGGTGAACCCGTCCGCCATCGCGTGGCAAGGCGTCTTCGTACGTGCGCCGCACCACGCCGAGCGGGTGCTCTTCGGGCTCCTCGTCCAGGCTCGCGACCCAGGCCTCGAGGCGGCGCTGCGCTTGGTCCAGCCGATACCAGCCGTCCTTCGACGTATACGAGTCCAGCCACGCCGCTGCGTTGCCGCTGGTCTTGTTCACTATTGCGCGAACCTGCATCGCCACGCTTTCGAGCTCCGCCATGCAGCGGGACGCTTCCCAGTGGGCCTTCCGTCCCACGTCCCGGTCAAGCCAGAAGCTCTGCTCGCGCTTCGCGACGAGGGTCAGCGCCTCGTCGAACTTGCCGCCGGAGATAAGGCCACCGGCGTGACGGAGCAGCGCGCGCTCCTCGAAGCGGCACGTGTCGATGGCCCCGAGGGATCCTGCGGGTAGCTTGGCGCTCTTGAGCCCGAGCTCTTCCTCAACGCGATCGGCGAGCCCCGAGTACGCACTGGCGAACCTCGTCCGCAGCCTTCGGGCGAGTTCGCGCACGGCGGACTCCTCGTCCTTCGACGAAGGCCTCGGCACACCTTCGAGCGACGCGGGTGGCTCGCACGACAGGTCCAAACGGAACTCGCTAGCCAAGACGTACCGCAGCGTCACCGCGCGCAGCTTCGCAAGCGGAGCGTGTTCCGGGAGCGGGAGGCCGAGTCGAGCGCGGACCAGCTTGACCAGCTCGCGCGTGGCCTCCTTGCTCGTGATCTCCGCGTCCCGCGCATCGCTCACGATCCACGCTACGAGGAGCGCGTCGTTCCCAGTCGTGTCGTGGAAGATGCTCTTGAGGATCGACAGAGGTTCCATGCCGCCGTCGCCGACGACCGCCCCAGCGAGGTCGTCGCAGGAAACCTTGCGATCGAACGGAAGCATCTCGTCGACCACCCCCAACGTACGTTCTTGGCGAGCTGCTTGAGATGGGGCTCCCAGGTCGTGCCCGCCTTCTCGAGCTCCATGAGCACTGACGCGCGCCGGTCGCGCGCGCAGCCCGGCATGTAAACGACGAGAAGGTCTGGGGAGTCGCCGCTCACGTGAGGCTCGACGGTCACGCGCAGCTCGAGCATGGAGCCGGCGTACTCGGCGAGGAATGCAGTCGTCGGTCGTCCTTCACCAGTCGTCAGGCCGACCTCCGAAACTTCCACCTTGCCACCGGTTGCCCGACTCCCTGCCTCTGCCTCCTGACGCCTCAGTTCTGCCACGAACGGCACGAACTCGCTCCGCCCATCGTACCAGACGACGACTCGACGCGACTTGAGCTAGTCCGCGAGCTGCTTGGCGATATAGTCATGCAGGGGGTGCAGACACTAGGCACCTGCCGCCTCCACGTCTGCGACAATCTCGTCGGCGGTCTGCTGGAAGGACGACACCCCGTAGCGCCCGAGTGCGTCGATGAACTCGGCACGCGCGAGCCCGACGATCTCCGCCGCCCGACCCTGGCTCACCAGATGCAACTCGTACCACTTGACTGCCGCGGCGATGCGCAGCTCGCGCGTGAATTCGTTCGGTTCTTTGTGAAAGCGCGCGAGAACGCCTTCGTCGATATCGAATGCAATGTGAATCATCGTGTCCTCCTTACCCGGATCAGTCTTGTTCAAGCATGCCCCGCTGAGCGCGCCCTCCGCCCACGGCCGACGCTTCCAGTAGGCTCTTGAGCGCGGACTTCACGGCGGGCGAGGTGCGTTCGCGCACCAGCTCGTCGAGGCGACACGTGGGCGTCTTGCACGCGGTCCACTTGCCGTCGGTGCCCTCGACCCAGAACCGTCCTCGAGGCCGTGGGCGACGGCGAGGCTCCGGTCCTTCGCGCACTTCGGCACTACGCGCTCGGGCCAGAGGTGCATCGCGAGTGGGCCCAGTCGTACTTGCCCTCGTAGAGCGAGTCCCAGGTGGACTTCAGCTCTTTCTGCCAAGGCTTGTTCTGCGGGACGAGGCGCCATAGGGGAGCGAAGTTGATTATGACGCCGTCATCGAGATTTGGGTTCCAAAGCGGCGCGACGCGCTTCACCTCTTCGAGGAACCCACACAGTTCTTCGACGAAGGCCTCCTGCGCGGCGAGCTCCTTGCGCTTGGCGGTGGTGGCCTTGTCGTGCACCTTGCGGGTCAGTGACTCGAGACACCGCTCCTCGTGCGCGAGCTTCAGCGCAGCGTAGTCGTTCTGGACGCGGAAGAGCGTGTCCTTGCTGTCGCGTGACCCGTTTCGCCGGCCATCCCTATTTCGTCAAGGTGCACGTGGCCTGGTTCGCACTTTGGATCCTCATCAATTCCGGCATGATCGCATTGTTCAGGCCATCCTGATTACCAGTTTCAATCCTGATCGCTACGGGATTTGGGTCGTCTACCTTGCGCGGGGCTACTTCCCGCCCCACACTGCTTTCACACGTGCATCGCGCCCGCAGCTCTTGCGGTAGTACGCGTAGCGGATGGGATTTTTCTTGTAGTAATCCTGGTGGTAGGCTTCGGCCGGGTAGAACGCGGAGGCCGCAGCGATCTCGGTGTAGATCTGTGCCCACTTGCCGGTCTTCAAGAGCGCATCGCGGCTGGATTCCGCCGCCTGGCGTTCGGCCTCGTTCCGGTAATAGATGCCGCTGCGATACTGGGCGCCGACGTCGCAGAACTGGCGATCCTTCACCGTCGGGTCGATGTGATGCCAGAAATAGTCGAGCAGCTGAGGATAGGTGATCTTGGCCGGGTCGTAGCTCACACGCACGGCTTCGGTGTGGCCGGTGCCACCCGAACTCACCTGCTCATAGGTCGGGTTGGCCGTATGGCCGCCGGTATAGCCCGATTCCGCCGCGATCACGCCGGGCAGTTTTTCCATGTCCGCCTCCAGGCACCAGAAACAGCCGCCGGCGAAAATCGCGGTTTCGGTCCGAGTCGGTGGTGCGCCTGCCGCAAACGCCGCGTTGTTCAGCGACGCCGCGAGCAGCGCGCCAATGAGGTGTAACCCTGCACTCATGTTCGCAACTCCGGGATCGGGTCCCCCTTCGGCATGAAGTCCAGCGCGAGGCCGTTGTTGCAGTAACGCAAGCCGGTGGGTCGCGGGCCGTCCTTGAAGACATGGCCTTGATGGCCGCTGCAACGTGCGCAGTGGTACTCAGTGCGCGGCAAGATGAGCTTGAAATCCGTGCTCGTGCCCAGAGCGTCGGGCAGCGGCTCGAAAAAACTGGGCCAGCCGGTGCCACTGTCGTATTTTTTGGCGCTGTCGAACAGCGGCAGCCGGCACGCTGCGCAGATATAGGTGCCGTCACGCTGCTCGTGGTTGAGTGGGCTGCTGCCCGGAGCCTCGGTGTTTTCCTCGAACAGTACGAGGTAGCGGTCCTTCGGCAGTAACCGCTTCCATTCGGCCTTGGGTTTCACCAGTGGGATCACACGGGATTTCTCCTTTGAGAAACCAGGCAGCACGGTGCCCACCGCAAGAGCCGAGATACCCGAGAGCCATTGACGACGGTTCATGTTCATCTCCGGAGCAGTAGACACCTTAGAAATAGCGGGGCGTGAGAAGTTCTCATCAGAGTGGGGGCTCAATAATCCACGGTCCTGTCCAGCTTCAGAATCCATCCCGTTTCTCCCGGAGCCAGCTTGTACTGCAATTGCCTAGTGCCACCTCGCGGTGAGACGTTGCTGTCTCCGTCGCGGTACAAGGGAAAACGGCGCACCAGCCTGTTTTCGACGACCGCGAACTCATCGTGGCCCATGTAGCCTTGCGACGCCTTCTTGTCCTCGTCGATCGGCGGCAGGTAGATTTCGCTCAGTGACTTACGCTTGTTGGCCGCATAGGCCACGAGAGAACCGTAAGACCCGCTGCCGACGGAATTCACGTAGATGTAAAGTTCCGGCGAGCCGTCCGCATCGAGATCAGCCACCTCGGCACCGGTCACAGAGCCATCAATCTCACGGTCCATGGGGGCATTGTCGACTTCAAGCCCGCCGGGTCGAATACTCAGCCGGTTCAGGGAACTGTTGTTCGGGCAGGTAACGTGAAAACTGATTCCCTGAAGCGTTAGCGTCTTGTTGAACCCGACCGGATTGGACGTGGGCGGCTGGTTGGGTTTGATCTGCGCTACCGGCCAGGGTTGTTTCCCACCTACGATGGTCTGCGGTCTCTCTGTTGCGCAGGCGGCAAGTAGCAGCGTCAGGACTATGATGTTCAAAGTGCGCATGGTCAGGCAGTTCCAACTTGGTCGATCAAATCAATGCTCCCATGCTGCCAAAAAAGCATGTAGTTTCCTGCACGTTGAGTCGAATGCCCTCCTGTCACCTTCCGATTGCAGGTGGGTGGAAAACGGCCCGCCTTCGTCATGCACCGAGGCATCGAGTAACTCCCAGACCGCCTTCGGGATAGACATTCATTTTGCTGATGATCTCCCCACCGAGCAGCCATAGATTGTCGACATGGCGTTGAATCGTTCTGAGTGCCAGGCCATGCCCGGCCAACGATGCAACGAAGCTGGCAAACACGGCGACCAGTGCATCCCCCGTCGCGATGTCAGCTTCGTCCATCTGCCAACTCTCGGGCCATTCGGCCATACGGTCGAATAGCCGCGACAGATCAGTCACCATCCCTGGGTCTTAAATGGCAAATTTCGTCGGCGCGTCCGGCAGCATGCAGGGTTAGACCCCCGACATTTGGATCCGGCGATCATAGTTCATCTTCTTGAGTACTTGGCGCATGGTCGACCGGTCTTTGCGATCCAATTTCCGAAGGTCGAGTTCGTAACTGCGCCGCCGCGTTTTCAGCCGAATCACCGCACCTTGATCGTCCCACCGTGCTTCCTCGAGCCAATCCTCCTCGTCGTCATACCGCTCGAAAGAAACATGGACACCGCGCTCCGATTCCTCAAGCAGTGGCTCGTACACCGGCGTACGGAGCAGGGTGAGACTTTCGATCTCCGTGGGATCATCAGGGACCATCACGGCGAATGACACGATGAGGTCTTTACCACTTTCCATCGACAGGAAGGCGACGGTATCCATAGTGTCCCCGTACAAAGTAATTCAAGCCGCACTGGAGCGGGCCGCAAGGCGAAAACGACGCTGGCAAGTCAGACGTTCTCTCGCGTAGTCTCCCGACGGGTCGCAAATACTCATTGATCCGCACGGCGCGCTTGCTTGCCCAACTTTTCCAGCCGCGCTTGTATTGCACCCGCCGTGCGCTGGTGCTGTTCGGCTAATTCTCGAATGGTCAGTCCCTTGTCGAAGCCTTCGCAGAGCTGTTTATCTTCTCTCTCGTCCCATGCCTGACCTGCCTTTTCAGGCAAACTTTGTTCACGTCTTGGTGCCGCCTCGACTCGCCTCAAGGCATCTGCCGCATAGAACAAAGCTCGGACAATCTGGGGATGCTGATAAGGGCTATCCTGAGGAAACACTTCCCCGCTGTGGGGATCGACACCATCTGCTAGGGCTTGGATTATCCGCACTGCCTCGGTAATTTCCATAAGATTCGTGCCACGAGGGAAGGCTCCCCCAAGTGAGGCCATCGGCCCGTCTCTCTACCTTGCCTATCAGGAGACTGCGATTGTAGCTTCTTGAAAAGTTCTCGGGGACTTCCGACACAAATCTTTGCGTGTCACCGGTGCCGATCAGTCATTCGAAGCAGAGTGACCGTATCGCCAGGGCGAAGGCCCCAGTCTGCCGGTCGGCGATCATGAGACCGATCTGCCGCACACGGGCGGGGTCGAGTGACGGCGCACCGGGCACGCGGTGACCGCGGAAGGTCGGAACGAACGCCGAGAGCGGCAGGCGCACCCACGTCCATTTGCCGGCGGGCGCCTCGAAAGTGGCCTGATAGTTCACAGCATCGAACGCGTCGTCGGTGCGCAGGTTGAGCTTGTAGCGCTTGCCGTCGCCCCGTACCTCGAGCACGTAGTTGACCGTGCCCGCTACTCCGAGATCCAGCGGGCGCGAGCGAACTGAAGCGAAGCCTCCGTTGTGTTCCAGCGAAACAATTCCCTCGAATACGGCATGGCCGGCGGGATCATAGCGCAGGCGGCTGCGGGAGACGCCACCCATGACTCGGTCGTCGATAGTGGACCAGTCGGCGACTGATCTGGCAGACTCAAAACGGAGCAGTTCGCGAGGCATGGCGGTATTTTGCAACAACAAGTATTGGCTTGACCGGCGGCTCCCGGCCATTATGACCAGTGTCTTTTTATGGACAGTAGCAGGGGCGTGGCCACCGGTTCGTCCGCTATGCGGACGACCTGCTGATCTTGGTGAAAAGTCAGCGGGCCGGCGAGCGGGTCAAGGACAGCGTGACGCGCTTCCTGACCCGCAAGCTCAAACTGGTGGTCAACGAACAGAAGAGCCGGGTGGTCAAAACCAACGACGCCAAGTTCCTGGGGTTCAACTTCCGGGGAACCAAGCTGCCCTGGTCCGACCGAGCCTTCGGGGACTTCCAGCACCAGGTCCGGAAACTGACCGGGCGCAGTTGGGGTGTTTCGATGGCCTACCGGTTCCACAAGCTGGCCCAGTACGTCCGCGGTTGGATGGGTTATTTTGGCATTTCGGACTACTATCGCGCGATCCCTGAATTCGATCACTGGCTTCGGCGCCGGGTGCGTATGTGCTACTGGAAACAGCGCCGGTACGCGCGCACCAAGGTCAAGTATCTGCTGAGTTTCGGGACGAGCAAACGTCAGACGATCCTGACGGCGCTCAGCAGCAAGAGCTACTGGCATCTGTCGCGGACGTTGGCGACCCAGATCGGGATGACCAATCAATGGCTGCAAGCCCAAGGGCTGCTCTCTATTCGCGAGCTGTGGATGAAGGCCCATGGCTATGCCTGACCTCGTCGTGTGCTCCCTTCTTATGAACCGCCCGGTGCGGACCCGCATGCCGCGGTGGTGTGGGGACTGGGGGTTAGAAACCCCCGGTTACCCGATTAGGCCACATCACGGTTGCGTTACCAGAAGATAGCCGGCGAGAGCGAAGCCAAGCGCGCTCAAGAGAACGGATAACACCAACGCGAAGGCTCGGGAGTAGATGCGCGGCAAGTCGCCTTGAGGTAACGTGGCAACAAAGCGCTGGTGTTGCACTGCGGCAACGATGATGGCGAATGTGCCGACGATGACAAATGCAACGCCAAGTCCAGCCGACAAGGATGCGTGAACGGCAGGTACTGCGCCTTGCGATTGCATCGCAAGTAGCTGGACAAACAAACCAAAACGCGAAACGACAAAACCAAGGGCAATAATCGTGAGACCAGTACGAAGCCACGCAAGAAGCGTACGCTCGGCGGCAAAGAACACGCGCGGATCGGATTCGGCTATGGGCATGATTGATGTGGCCTCTTACATTTGAGTTCAGCGGCGGCACGCCTGCGAGCCGTCCGCTGGAACGAAGGGTGGGCGTTACCTCGGACGGATGCGCCACTTTGTCTGCCTATCACCGACTACCACCGTAGCTGGGCTGCGGTGCTGGTGGCGGACGATGGCAATCCGGACGCTTCCTTCGAGCTCTCGGTACACGACCGAATACGGAAGCACACGCAAGGGAAAGACTCTTCGGCCTCTCGTGGTCGGCGTGCCCAGGCCTGGATCCGGTGCAGGCGCCGATGTTCTGAGCCGTTCAGCAGACGGAATATCGTGAGGATTGATCGCAGCCGCTAAGGGTAGGCTCAAGGGCTGGAACGCGCAGGCTCGTACCAGTGGGAGATGCTGAAGATTAGAGCGCGATGCCATCACAATTCTGCCGTCAAGTGAAACCGGTTATACGGCAAGAGAATTCTCGATGATCATTTCATACCTATCCGGTTGTTTGCCAAACAGGGACAAGAAGACTGCTTCGCGCGGGCACCAGCAGCCTGGAACACGTTCTGGGATAAGGAAGAGTCGTCCAGGCCATCGAGGAGACCGGGCAGCTCGACAATACGCTGCTCGTCTGGAGACCAACACGACGTTGAACGGGCCCATTCGTGGGCATGACCGCCTTTTGGTAAGGCGGTGATGGACCTCTGTGCTACCATCAGCATTCAATCACTCACCAGGAAGCGAAGACCACCATGACTATGAATCGCCGTCGCCGCTGCTACGTTTTGGCCGCGGCGATCTCCACTGTGTTCACTCTCGCGCCGCTCGATACCTGGGGCCGCAGCGCTTCTGGTTACCGGGGCAGCGTCTCCGCGGGTGGCGGTTCGGGCAGTGCCAGCGGGCGCTACGGCGGCAGCGCGTCGTGGCAAGCCGGCTCCGGCGGCAGCGCCACCACGGCCCGCGGCAGCACGGCATCCTTTGGCGGCGGCTCCGGGTCGGCGCAAGGAGCCTCTGGCGGCAGCGCATCGTGGAGCCACGGCTCCGGGACCGCCACCAGCGCCTACGGTAATTCCGCCAGCTGGAACCATAATGCGGCGGCCTACGGCTATCGCCCCCCCGCGCATTATGCGGCGGCTCCTTATCCGGCAGCAGTGCGTTATCCGGCTCCGGTGCATGCTGCTCCGGCCTATTACGGCAATACCTACAACGCCACGACCGGCGAAATGGCTGCGGCCGGCATGGCCGGGGTGGCGGTCGGCGCGATGGCTGGATCGGCCGCGGCGAAGAAACAGCAGTCCGCTTCCACCACGCAAGCCGCTGCTCCTCCGCCGTCTGCGCAACAACCGATGGCGATCACCTCGCCGTTACCGATCGGCAGCCAACTGTCCAATCTGCCCGCCGGTTGCACCAACGCGGTGGTGAAGTCCGTTGAATATTACGGCTGCGGCCCGAACTGGTTCAAGCCGTTTTTCGGAAGCAGTGGCGTGTATTACCAGGTCGTCCAGGCGCCGTTCTGAGCGGCAATCCATTCGGCACGACAAGCGGTTTCGTTCAAAGGAGGTTTGATTATGCAAACAGAAGCGATCGCCAGACGATTTGACCGGAGGATGATAAGCAGACTGTCTCTGACTGTGCTCGCGCTGCTCGCCGTGGGCTGCGCACACAGAGAAAAGCAGCCGGCCGCAGCGCTCCCGGTCGCGGCGGCGCCGAAGGCCCCAAAACCCGCTGCGGCGCCTGAGAATGTCGCCAACGCGCCGAAACCCGTGATGGACCCGCGGGCTCTCGACCGCCTGAAGCGGATGAGCGAGACGCTGGCGGCGGCCAAGTCTTTCACATTCCGCTCCCGAAGCTCCACCGAGGTGCCGGCGACCACCGGTCAGAACCTGACCCTATTCGCCCACGCCGATGTGGCCCTGGAACGGCCCAACAAGCTGCGCGCCAACGTCACGGGTGACGTACCGCATTTCCAGCTCATCTACGACGGCTCGAACGTGTCCGCCCTGGATCCCGACAAGAACCTGTACGCCGTAACCGACGCGCCCGGCACGATCGATGAGACCTTGAAATTCCTGATGGAGAAATCGGGAATTCATTTTCCATCGTCCGACGTCATGTTCAGCGACCCCTACGCGGTGATGGGCAAGGACTTGAACAGTGCGTTCGTCGTCGGTCCGAGCCAGATCGATGGCTTTCCATGTGACCACCTCGCCTTCATGGGGCCGGGCATCAATTGGGAAATTTGGATCGATTCCGGAAAAAATGCGCTGCCACGGCGCATGGCGGTCACCTACAAGGAAGTCACCAATTTTCCGCGGTTTCTGCTGGAATTTTCCGATTGGACTCTGAAACCCAAGTTGGCTGCCGGGACATTCGTGTTCAAGAAGCCAGCCCATGCCCGGCAGATCGAGTTCGCGCCACGTGTCGAGGCTGAAGTTCAGCGGCTAGAGGCGCCGAAGTGATCGCCCTACTTTGGGGCGGCGAGGAGTGAGGCCGTGGTCGTCTGAATGGCCTCACCCGTCGGACCCTGCGGACCAGTAGCGCCACGCCATACGTCCGTCGTCAAGAGCTCAATGAAATGGGCCAGGGCGGTTGGCCCAGCGCCTATTGCAATCCACCCCATTGATTTACCTCCGGAAGGTCTGCCATGAAACTGTTTAGCGTTGCCACCCCCTTTTTGTTCTCCCTGGTCGTCTTGGGCGGGTGCGCGTCCACTCACGTCACTGCGCGTTAGTCCTAAGCAGGCAAAGAATGGCGCGTCCCGCCGATATCATCTTCCATGACTTCGCCGCCACGGCTCTATGAAGGACTCGCTGAACGCTTCTGGCAAGCCTTCGAAGGTAAATGGATGAGCTGCAAGACGTGCCTACCCGACAACATCGCGGAGCCGGATTTCTCCGCGCTCTCCGATCTCGGCAGTCTGGTCAAGACCGTTCGTGAAATGAAGACGATCCCGGTGACCAAGGAAGGCGTGCTGCCGCTGGTGATGGCGATTGTGGTGCCGTTCTTGCCGGTGCTGGCAGCGGTCTTCCCGTTGCAGGAACTCCTGTCGGGCGTGGTTCATGTGTTCCTGGGTAGGGCCGAATGAGTTGTCCAGCGCAGGCAGACGGACGTAAAGACGAGTCCGGCCGCCGGCGGCGTCAACGAGTATCATCAGACTCTTTTTCAAGACAGGACTCTATCTGAAATGGCAGCGCACCTGGCTATACGGCGATGTGTTTTGTCCACCAATTCTTGCGTTCTGGCGTTCGCCGCCGTCACGCTGCTTCTCGCTGGATGCGCGACGCCGATCGGCGTGACGCATGTTGACATCCAGAGCGCCTATCGCCTGCATACCGAGAGCGCACTGTCGGCGGAGCAGCCGTCGGAGCCCTCGAAGATGGTGCTCCGGCGCCTAGGCCTCCTGGACCGATTCGACCAGGAACCCGCGGCGGTCCTTTCGGAGCTGCATCGAGGGCTGAGCCCGACGAACGACGTAGATCGTCTGTTCGCGCTCGCTGAGCTGTCCTTTCTCCATGCCGACCGCACCGGTGACCAGGCTTATTTCCTGGCATCGGCCGTGTACGCCTGGGCGCTGCTGTTCCCGGGGGATGGCACCGGCACCCCTCTCCAGCCGTCGGACCCCCGATTTCGGCTGGCCTACGATCTCTACAATCAGGCCGTAGCCAAAGGGCTCAGCGCGGGGCGTGATGAAGGCGAGGTGCGGCTGGCGCCGGGTGTCTATAAACTTCCCTTCGCCACCCTGAATACCACCCTGGACGAAACCGGGATGTTCTGGGGCGGCTACCGGCTCGACCGGTTCATCTCAACGACCACCCTGGAAGTTTGGGGACTTCGTAACCGCTACCGGACTCCCGGAATCGGCGCTCCCCTGGCAGCCAGCCTGGCGCAGGGGCCAGCACGGGCCAAGGTGGCCGGTTCGGAGCGCCTCGGTCCGCTCACCAAGGTTCCCGTCACCGCGCTCTTGCGCTTCGACAACGCCCGCGCCGCCCTCGCCGGCGGACCCATCCACGGGCGCATCGAGGTGTACGCCGCAGACCAGGTTTCGACGGTGCAGGTGAATGGGCGCGAGCAGCCCATGGAATCCGATCCGACGGCGGCCCTCGCCTACCAGTTGGACAAGAGCCCGCTCTACGCCATGGAAATCGCCGGGTTCCTGCGGGGCGGCGTCCTGCGGAATCTGTTCCCGCAAGGCCGGTCCCAGGACGGAATCTACATCCTGCACCCGTTCCGGCCCGGCAAGATCCCGGTGGTCCTGGTGCACGGAACGGCCTCCAGTCCGGCTCGCTGGGCCGAACTGGTGAACGAACTGGAAGGCGATCCCCGCATTCGCGAGCACTTCCAGATCTGGTTCTACATCTACGATTCTGGCAACCCCGTCGGTATCTCGGCGAGCCGGCTGCGGACCGCACTGAAGGAAGCCGCTAAGGAGTTCGATCCGGCCGGCAAGGACCCGGCCGTGCACGAGATGGTCGTGATCGGGCATAGCCAGGGAGGGCTGTTGACCAAGCTCACGGCAATCGACAGCGGCTCGAAGTTCTGGGATCGCCTCAGCGACAAGCCCATCGATGCGCTGGAGGTCGACGCCAAAACCAAGGAAGCGCTCAGGAACTACACGATGTACACGCCCCTGCCCTTCGTCGGCCGAGTGGTGTTCGTGGCAACGCCCCATCACGGCGCCCTGGTGGCCGGCGGCCGGATCGGCGCCATCGCAGCCTCCCTGGTGACCCTGCCGGTGAACGTGTTCGGCAAAGTGGTCCAGGCCGCCGCCATGAGCACGTTGAGCAAGGACGAACGGCTGGTCAAGGCGATCAGCCAGCCGCCAACTGCCGTGGACAACATGAACCCGGAGAATCCTGCGCTGAAAATCCTGGCCAGACTCCGGGTCGACCCCCGGATCAAGGCCCACTCCATCATCTGCGTGTCGGGCGATGGCCCCAAGGAGACCGGGGACGACGGCGTGGTGGCCTACCGCAGCGCCCACATTCCCGAAGCTGCCACCGAACTGGTTGTCCGCCACAATCATTCCTGCCAGGGTGAGCCCGAGACCATCGAGGAGGTCCGGCGCATCCTGCTCGAACACGCAGGAGTTTCTGAAGGCCGTCAGCCGTGACAAGCCGGATCGGCACCATTTTCGCTCTAGTCTTGGCCGGCCTCGTTGTGGCTGGCGCTAACGCTTGGGGCGCACTCACTCTTTTCTACCTTGCGCCGGGATCGGAGGCGGTCCGCTCCGCGCCACCGGGAGTCACCCATGAATACCGGACGTCGGATCGTTGCAACCATCGT
>Ga0209254_10004541_pt1 | contig 12718 bp, 12 predicted proteins | sample FrelakmetDIP11DI_FD_187148 | JGI IMG/M metagenome (GOLD analysis project Ga0209254, IMG submission 187148) | Freshwater lake sediment microbial communities from the University of Notre Dame, USA, for methane emissions studies - DIP11 DI (SPAdes)... | ecosystem: Environmental > Aquatic >...
CAGACGGCGGCATGGCCGACATGACGGCCCTCGACTACGCATTGATGGTGGAAGAAAGCATCATCGAGACATCGATTACCGAATACCGGCTGAAGCCCGCCTGCGATCCCCTGCTGTCCGACCCCAACCGGTGGCCGCTCACGGCCGCCGCGCTGTGCGACCGGCTCTCGGACGGGATTTCGATGGTCTATTCTTTCTACGAGCCGACGGAGAGCCAGCGCGGGCTCGGCACCTACATGATCCTCGAGACGATCGAATATGCACGCAGCCTTGGCCTGCCGTACGTCTATCTTGGCTACTGGATCGATGGCTCGCGCAAGATGAACTACAAGACGCGCTTCCTGCCCCAGGAGCGCCTGGGACCAAACGGCTGGGAACGCGTCTAGCGATCACTCGCTAAGCGCGGCGTCGATCTTCTTGAACATGTAAGCCCACTTCGCGTTCTGCGTGTCGACCAGTTCGCTCATGTTGGCGCGCAGCCCCTGATAGATGTTGCAATCCGGCGTAGCCGACGCGCTGCCTTCGTCGCCCATCGACGTGATCTTCGTCAAAAGCTCGGACGTCTTTCGATCGAACGCATCAATCTGGTCATCTTTCACGTAAGGCACGGCTTCCTTCAGAAACTGATCCTGCGACCAGCCTCTTTTGTCACGCAACGCTCGCAGCTTCTCCTGGAAGCGCGGACGATTTTGAAGATTGAGGTCGCGCAACGCCGCGGCCGACTGATCGACCACGGTTTCAAAGTCGGTTTTCGAACAAGAGCCGGCTGCCACTGCCGTGCCGGACCCCGATGGCGGAGCGAGAGGGGCTTGCGACGCGTCCTGGGCAGCAGCGCCACCAATGCACACGCCGCCCGCTGCGCCTATTGCAACGATGCTTCGCCACATCCTCCGCCAGCCCGTCCTCGCACCCATACGTGCTTCGTAGCGAGAGCCCGTCTCGATGACAAGGCGGGCCCCGGCGATCTTACGATCTTTCCGTGCAGAGCGGCTCGAGGGAGCCCGTCGTCGGATATGCCTAGAATGCGGGGCCGAACTTGTTTGAGCGCGGGAAGCCTTTCGGCGCAACATGCCCGGCCTGGGCGCGCTCGCCGGTCCAATCCTTGAGATCGCTCCACGGCAGAGTGAATGTGCGGCCGGCACTATCCAGCCAGGTCAGTCCCTCTTTCTTGTTGAAGACGCGGATGTCCGAGAGCCCGCCCTCCTTGAAACGCTGAAGGATCGTGCCCTTGCCGCGCGTCATCTCGTTCACGTCTTCGAGCTTGAAAACCAGGAGCTTGCGGTTTTCGCCAATCGTCGCGACCATGTCGCCGTCCGCCGGCACCACCACCGCGGCCTCCTCGTCCTCGGCCACGTTCAAAATCTGCTTGCCCTTCCGAGTTGCCGCAACGACCTCTTCTTCCGGAACGAGAAAGCCGTAACCGCCACTCGATGCCACGATCAACTTTCGTGTCGGATCGTGTACGAACAGCTCGACGAAGTCGTGGTTCTCTTCCAGATCGACCATGAGACGAACCGGTTCGCCATGTCCGCGCCCGCCAGGAAGTTGGCTCGCATCGAGGGTGAAAAACCGTCCGTTGGTTGCAAACAGAATGAGCTTGTCAGTCGTCATCGCCCTGACTGCGCGCCTCAACCCATCGCCTTGCTTGAAGTCGAGCTTCGACAGGTCGTCGGGATGGCCTCGCATCGCCCGTATCCAACCCTTATCGGACAGGATGACGGTGATCGGCTCTTTCTCCGTCAAGACCTCGTCCAGATCGACCGCGATCTCCGGCGCCTCCGCGAAGGACGATCGGCGGCGGCCGAGCGCCGTCTTCTTCGAATAGCGCTCGCGCGTCGCTTTCACTTCGTCCGCGATGCGCTCCCACTGCAGTTCTTCTGACTTCAGCAGTTGGTTGAGCTGACGCTTTTCTTTAGAAAGCTTGTCGAACTCGGCTTTGATTTCAACTTCCTCGAGCTTCGACAGGCTCTTCAGGCGCAAGTTGAGAATGGCCTCTGCCTGCACGTCCGTCAGCTTGAAGCGGCTGATCAGCTTCTGCTTCGGCTCATCCTCGAACCGGACGATACGGATCACCTCGTCGATGTTGAGATACGCAATCAGATAACCGTCGAGCACTTCCAGCCGGTGCTCTATTTTCTTCAGACGGAACTCGGAACGCCGGACGAGCACCTCGACGCGATGCTCGAGCCATTGGCTGAGAACGTCTTTCAGGCCGAGCACATTCGGGATCTGCCCGGCTGACAGCACGTTCATGTTAAGCCCGAAACGCGTTTCAAGCTCCGTGACGCGGAACAGACTTTCCATCAGGAAAACGGGATCGACCGTTCGTGATTTCGGCTCCAGCACGAGACGCACTTCTTCAGCGCTCTCGTCGCGAACGTCGCCGAGAAGCGGCAACTTCTTGTCCGTCATCAGCTCGGCGATCTTTTCGACGAGCTTCGCCTTCTGCACCTGGTAGGGGATCTCGGTGACGACGATCTGATACCCGCCACGTCCGGTCTCTTCCTTTTCCCACTTCGCCCGAACCCGGAAGCCGCCGCGACCTGCCCGGTAGGCCTCCAGAATATCGGCGCGCGGCTCGACAATCACACCACCGGTTGGAAAGTCAGGCCCTGGCACGAACTCGACGAGCTTCTCGATCGTGGCGTTGGGATGCTTGATGAGGTGGAGCAACGCAGCACACAATTCATCGACGTTGTGCGGCGGAATATTCGTCGCCATGCCGACCGCAATACCGGCCGCACCATTTGCCAAGAGGTTCGGAAACGCGGCCGGCAGGACCGAGGGCTCCTGCTCCCGGCCATCGTAGTTGGGGCGGAACTCGACCGTATCTTCGTCGATACCATCCAGGAGGTCGGCCGCAACAGGCGTCAGCCGCGCTTCCGTGTAACGGTCAGCCGCGGGGTTATCGCCATCGATGTTTCCAAAGTTGCCTTGGCCATCCACGAGCGGATAGCGGACGGCGAAGTCCTGCGCGAGACGGGCCAGCGCATCGTAGATCGCCTGGTTGCCATGCGGGTGGTAGTTACCCATCGTCTCGCCGACGATCTTGGCGCACTTTCGATACCCGCCCTCCGGGTCCAGGCCCAGCTGACGCATCGCGTAGAGAATGCGCCGGTGCACGGGCTTCAGGCCATCGCGCACATCGGGCAGCGCCCGGTGCATGATGGTGGAGAGGGCGTAAGCCAGGTAGCGCTCCTCGAGCGCGTCCTTGAGGCTGATGGGCTCGACGGGACCTTCCCCGGCGGGCGGAATCGATTGTTTTGTCATGGCCCGTGGTTAGCGGACCGCATCGTCACCCTCAAGTGCCGGGCCGCCACATCCCCGCGCCGTCGGCCATCCACAGCCCAGTTTTGCCACTTGTCGGGCGTTACGCTAGCCTCCGGAAGCAACCGCGAGAGCAGAAAGAAATGCCGCTACCCGACATCCCGGCCACCGAACAGGCCGTGATCGAAATGACGAACGCCTATCGACGGGAAAACAAACTGGCGGAGGTCTCTGCGCATCCGGAGCTGACCCGTGCCGCTCGGGCGTATGCAGCCTATCTCGCAAAGAACGGCGCCTTTTCACACACGGCCGATAATCGCGACGTCGGTGCGAGGGCGAAAGCCTCCGGCTATGAATGGTGCTCCATCGGGGAGAACCTCGCGATGAACCTGGACAGCCGCGGCTTCGAAACCCGCGCGCTGGCACGCCAGACCGTGGACGGCTGGATCAATTCCCCGCCACACAAGGAGAACCTGCTCGGCCGCACCTACACCGATGTCGGCGTCGGCGTTGTTCAGGCGCCCGGCACAAATCCGAAGTACCTCACGGTGCAGATGTTCGGCCGGCCCAGTTCGTCAAAATTCAAATTCGAGATCGCCAACGCGACCGGCCAGCTTATCACTTATTCTTTCGACGGCTCCGAGCGCCAGCTGAGCCCGAAGATGAGCGTCACACACACGTCCTGCACACCCGGCGCACTCGACTTCCTGAAGCCAGGGACAAAGAAAGTCGCGGCCCGTTTCGAGGCACGCGACCAGACGATCTATACCCTGACGAGCGACCCACAGAAGGGACTCAAAGTAGAACTCTCCAGACGCGGAAAGCACGACTGACCGCATCAAAGTCAACTGACATAGGTAAGAATCCGCGATCGCGACTGGGGCAGTGTGTCCCCCTTCGGCGCCAAAACGCGCTGCTCCAAAAAAAAGCCCGTCAGCGCCAAGCCTGACGCCAAATCATCGTGCGTCACATGCTGGTCACGCGCGGAGACAAGGAACTGAGGCAGCCGCAATAGGCGATCCCTGTAGGGCTCCCCGGCCGAGGCCGAAACTGCCCTGCCCGACCTCGGCGAAACGTAAATCAACTGATCGTTCGCCCCTGTCGCGGCACATGCCGACAGATCCAACCCGAAGCCCAATTCCTGCAGCAGAGCCAGTTCCCAGCGCACCATGAGAGCCGGCCACACGGCCGGATCATCAAGGTAGCTCAGAACGAAAAGCGTCACCTCATAAAGTGCCGGATGCGGGTCTCGCTCCGGCAGGTGGCGTGCCAGTGCGCACATGGATGTAAGCCCCGCCAGCGCGCCGGCGTCGTCCATGGCAGCAGCCGCATAGCTGCGCCGCAACTCAACCGACACGTGACCGAGATGCTCCGGTAGGCGCGCCTTCCACGTCGCATCCACATGGTTGCCCATCTGCAGCGTTGGCCGGGACTTGCGCGAGCGCCCGCCATGCACCAGACCGGAATGACGGCCGTGCGCGCGCGTGAAGAGTTCGACGACGGCCGCTGTCTCGCCGTGCGCACGGACACTCAAAACAATTGCTTCGTCCGACCATTCCATGGGCAAGCCTCAGAGGACGGCGGTCGCTCCGCGGGAGCGTGAACTCCGCGCATCAGTCCTTCGGAAAATCGAGACCTATCTCGCGGTAACGTTCCGGATCGCTGCCCCAGTTCTCGCGCACCTTCACGAAGAGGAACAAATGCACCTCGTGTTCGAGCATCCTGGACAGTTCGTTGCGTGACTCGCTGGAGATCTTCTTGATGGTCTGCCCACCTTTCCCCAGCACGATCGCCTTCTGGCTGTCGCGCTCCACGTAGATTGTCTGCTCCACTCTGACCGAACCGTTCTTGAACGTCTTCCAGTCGGTCGTCTCGACGGTTGTCGCGTAGGGCAACTCCTCATGCAGGTAGTGATAGATCTTCTCGCGCGTCAGTTCCGCAGCAAGCAGCCGCAGGGGGGCATCCGAAATCTCGTCTTCCGGATAGTGCCAAGGTCCCGCCGGCATCCGTTCCGCGAGATACTGCTTCAGATCCGCGACGCCATTGCCATCCAGGGCCGAAATGAGAAAAACGCGCTCGAACGTGAGCTTTTCCGACAGCTTTGCGATCAGCGGCAGAAGCTGGTCCTTGTTGCTGACCCGGTCGACCTTATTGAGCGCCAGAATCGCGGGGTGCGGCGCCCCGGAGAGCTTCTCGATAATGCGCTCCAGGTCTTCATCAATACCTTTGGCGGCATCGACGAGCAGCACGACAAGATCGGCATCGTGCGCGCCGCCCCACGCCGCGTCCACCATTGCCCGGTCGAGCCTGCGCTTCGGCCGGAAGATACCGGGCGTATCGATGAAAACGATCTGGCTCGCGCCCTCCACGGCGATTCCACGCACGGGAACCCGCGTCGTCTGCACCTTGTGCGAAACGATCGATACCTTGGCGCCCACCATTTGATTGACGAGCGTCGACTTGCCGGCATTCGGAGCACCGATCACCGCAACGAAGCCGCAACGGGTTTCGCCCGATGTTCCGGAAGCGTCGTCTTGTGGGCTGTCAGACATTACCACTCCGCTCGATACCACTCCGCTCGATCAAGCCTTCCCGCTCAAGGAGATTTGCTGCGGCCGCCTGCTCCGCCAGCCGCTTTGAAGCGCCCTCTCCCCGCGCCGGGTCAAGCGACTTGATCTTCACCTCAGCAGTGAACATCGGCGCATGATCCGGTCCCTCCCGCGCGACCACCGAATACTGCGGCAAACTCAAGCCGCGGCCCTGCGCCCACTCCTGCAACGCCGTCTTGGGATCGGCCGCCGCCATTTGCGGCTTTTGTTCCGTCAGCAGAGGAGCCCATAGCTTCATCACCACATCGCGCGCCACGTCGAAACCGGCCTCGATGTAGATGGCGCCGAGGATCGCTTCCATCGCATCTGCGAGAATCGTGTCCTTATCCCGGCCCCCGCTCGTCGCCTCGGCCTCCGAGAGGATCAGCTTAGGCGATATTTCGAGGGACCGTCCGATGCGCGCGCACGTCTCGCCGCGAACCAAACTGTTGTACCGGCGCGCCAGTTCGCCTTCCTTGGCGGTTGGAAACGTCGCATTCAGGAACCCTGCGATGGCCAGCCCCAACACCCGGTCACCGACGAATTCCAGCCGCTCGTTATCGGCCCGGATCGGCTTTCCGCCGCGTACGCTTGCATGCGTCAGCGCGCATTCCAGTGAGCGCTCGTCTTTGAACTTATAGCCGAGCCTCTGCTCCAGATCCTTGAATTTGCGCGCCTTGAACACCAGGGCTCCGTCAGCGCACAAGGGTGAAGAAACGGTTCCACCGGATATCGAATGGCCACGTCCACGGACTTGTCCAGCGCAACGCGTCCGGTTCGTCGACGGCAGCCGAAAAGAAGATGATCTCTGCGCGTCCAACGAGATTTTCAAACGGAACGAAGCCGACAGCCCTCTGGGCCCGGCTATCGGTGGAGTTGTCGCGATTATCGCCCATCATGAAGAAATGGCCTTCAGGGACCTTATATGGACCCACGTTGTCGAACGGCCCGTTCTCCTGCGCGTCAAGAACCGTGAAACTGACGCCATTCGGCAGCGTCTCTGTATAGGAGGGGATTTCCACGGCCATCCCCTCGTCGTCGACAGTGGTGAAGGATCCCTTGCGGACCTTCGGCACCGGCGCGCCGTTGATGATGAGCTGCCCCTCCCGCACTTCGATTTCGTCCCCAGGCAGACCGATCACGCGCTTAATGTAATCGGTGGAGTTGTCCCGCGGCAGTTTGAAGACGGCCACGTCACCGCGTTCCGGTTCGGAAGCCAAAATGCGTCCCGAGAACAGGTTGGGTGAGAACGGAAACGAATAGCGGCTGTAGCCATACGAGAGCTTCGACACAAAAAGATAATCGCCGACGAGCAGGGTCTCCTTCATCGACCCCGATGGAATGTTGAACGGCTGATAGAAAAACACGCGCACGAACAAAGCGATCGCCAGGGCCTGAAAGACCACGACGAACGTGTCCCGCATCCCGTAGTAGCGCGACGACCGCGCATTGGAATTAGACGCCATGTTGTCTCCACTGCCGCCGGCTGGGGGCCCGCCGCACTTAGCTCATGAACAGCGGCCCGCTATACCGCCTTGCACTCTGGCGCGCAAACACCCCTCACGACGACCCAGCGGCAGCAAACTAACCCCGCGACTCCGCCTTCGTGGCAATACAGGAAATGATCACGACAGCTTCCGCCAAGGGGTAATCATCTGTTATCGTTAGGTCTATTCGCGCCGTGTAACCCTCCGGAACGAGGCGTTCCAGGTGCGCTGCGGCTCCCCCTGTCAGCTTGAGTGTCGGGCGTCCGCTGGCAAGGTTTACCACCCCCATGTCACGCCAATAGACTCCATGCCGCAGGCCCGTCCCCAGCGCCTTCGCACAAGCCTCCTTGGCTGCGAACCGTTTTGCATATGACGCCGCCCGCTGTGCGCGGCGGTCCGATTTCATCCGTTCGACGTCCGTAAAGACCCGCGACACAAACCGTTCTCCGAACCGGGCCAGGGTCTTCTCGACGCGGCGAATATCGATGATGTCGTTACCGATGCCGATGATCATGGCGCCGCCTGAGAACGACGCGGCTCGGCGCGCGCCTGATCCATGAGCGTCCGCATGTGCCGGATGGCGGAATGCATTCCGCCGAAAATTGCTTCCCCTATGAGGAAGTGTCCGATGTTCAGTTCGACGATCTGTGGCATCCGGGCGACCGCCGTGACCGTGTTGTAGGTCAGGCCGTGTCCTGCATGGACCTCAAGGCCAACTTCATCGGCGAGAGCGGCTGCTCTCCTGAGCCGCTCCACCTCGGTCGCAACGCCCTTCGCGTCGTCTTCAAGCGCCCGCTCGCAGTACTGCCCGGTATGAAGTTCGACGATGTCAGCGCCGATCTTTGCCGAGGCCTCGATGGCCCGCTCATCGGCTTCGATGAAAAGCGACACGCGAACGCCAGCGTCCCTCAGGCTATGCACGACCTTCTTCAGCGGCTCCCCGCCCCGAACGACGTCGAGACCGCCCTCAGTCGTGCGTTCCTCGCGCCGCTCCGGAACGAGACAGCAGGCGTTGGGCACATGGCGCAGCGCGATGGCGAGCATCTCCTGCGTGGCCGCCATCTCGAGATTAAGCGGCCGCGTCAATTCCGCCTTCAGCCGGGCAATGTCACCGTCGGAGATGTGCCTCCTGTCCTCGCGCAAGTGCGCGGTGATGCCATCCGCACCCGCTTCCACCGCCAGATGTGCGGCGCGCAACGGATCGGGATGACGGCCGCCCCGTGCATTGCGGATGGTCGCCACATGATCGATGTTGACCCCAAGGCGCAGAAATTTCGAACTGGAAAGCGCGCTGCTCATGTCGGTTCCTTGGATGAGGTGATCGGTGACCCGCCGGGCTGAGTGCCGCGCTATTCGAAAATCCGTTCCACCTGAGTGACGATATCTTTCTGCCTCAGACCTGCAATGATGCGATTGAGATGGGCGAGATCGAAGACCTCCACCTCGATGCGCAACTCCGTGAAATCCGAGGCGCGGCGGATCATCTTGAGGTTATCGATGTTGCCGCCTTCCTCGCCGATCACCTCTGCAATCGCTGCCAGCGATCCCGGCCGGTTTGGCGCTGTCACGCTCAATTTTGCTGGAAAACGCTCCTGCTTGCCCGCATCGATGTCCCACGTCATGTCGATCCAGCGCTGATGCTCGAAGGCTTGCAGCTTGGGCGAATGGATCTGAAAAATGCGGATTCCCGTGCCCGGCTCCAGGACACCGACGATACGGTCACCGGGGACCGCGCCTCCTTCCTCGAAGATCACCGGAACGTCATCTTTGAGGCCTTTGAGAGCAATCCCTGACGATAGCTGCGCCGAAGCTCCTCCAGTTGCGGGCGACCGGACCCTGAGCCCTGGGATCTTCGTCAGATCGAGCCATCCCTTCAGCGGATTTTCAAGAACACTCTGGACCGCAGCCGCCTGGACCGATTCCGGCGCAACGGCTTTCAATACGTCCCCGGCGGGCAGATCTCCCCGCGCCACCGCCGCAAGAAGTTCATCGAGAGACTTGTAGGGAAACTTCGAAAGCACCCGCTTCACCGCGTCATCCGAGTAGGCGAGATGAGCTGCTTCAAATGCAGCCGATGCCAGGCGGCGGCCAAGTTCCACATATTGCCGGCGTACGGCTTCCCGCGCTGCACGCCGGATCGCGCTCTGAGCCCGCCCTGTAACGCACAGGCTTTCCCAGGCCGCGGGGGGCACATGCCCTTTCGAAGTCCGGATCTCGACTTCATCGCCATTGCGAAGGCGGGTGTCGATGGGAACATGACGGCCGTTCACATATGCGCCGACGGCCGCATTGCCGACGTCGGTGTGCACGGCATAGGCAAAATCGAGCGGCGTGGCGCCTCGCGGAAGCGCAATCAACCTGCCCTTCGGCGTGAAGCAGAACACCTGATCCTGAAAAAGTTCGAGCTTGGTGTGCTCCAGGAATTCTTCAGGGTTCGAGCCCTCCAGCAGCGTTTCCACCATGCGGCGCAGCCAGACGTAAGGCCCGTGCTCCTTGTCATCGAGTGACGTGGGTGAACCGGCGGAAATCTTGCCGTTCGTCATATCCTTGTAGAGGGCGTGGGCGGCGACGCCATATTCCGCGACCTGATGCATCAGATGTGTGCGGATCTGCAGCTCGACGCGCTGGTGACGCGGACCAACCACCGTCGTGTGGATCGACTGGTAGTTGTTCTGTTTGGGCGTCGAGATGTAGTCCTTAAACCTTCCCGGCACCGCCCGCCACGTCGTATGCGCCACACCAAGAGCCCGGTAGCAATCGGTGATGTCCTGGCAGGTCACGCGGAAGGCATAGATGTCGGACAGCTGCTCCAGTGAAATCTGCTTGTTCGTCATCTTGCGCCAGATCGAATAGGGCTTCTTCTCCCGCCCGGAAACGCTGGCGTCGATGCCGACCTCCTTCAGCTTGGCCTTGAAGGCGTTTTCGATTTCTTCGACCAGCCCCTCGTTCTTTTTCCTGAGTTCGGCGAGCTTGTCGGTCACTGCCTGGTAGGCGTCCGGGTGCAACCACCGGAAAGCGTGATCCTCGAGTTCATCGCGGATGGCCTGCATGCCCATGCGGCCAGCCAGAGGGGCATAGATGTCGAGTGTCTCTTCCGAAATGCGCTGGCGGCTGCCGGGCTTCATATGCTCCAGCGTCCGCATGTTGTGCAGCCGGTCAGCGAGCTTGACCAGCAGCACACGGATGTCGGTTGAAATCGCAATCAGCAGCTTGCGAAAGTTCTCCGCCTGCTCAGTCTTCTTGGAAACCAGATCAAGCCGTTTGATCTTGGTGAGACCATCCACTAGGGCTCCGATTTCCGGCCCGAAGAGCTGGTCGATTTCCTGCCGCGTCGCGTCCGTGTCTTCGATGACGTCATGCAGAAGCGCGGTGGCGACAGTGGCGTCGTCAAGCTTCAGATCGGTCAATATCGCGGCCACTTCGAGCGGGTGGGAGAAATACGGATCGCCCGACGCCCGCTTCTGATTGACATGCGCCTTCATGGCGTAGACGTAGGCGCGATTGAGCAGCGCCTCGTTGGCCTTGGGATCGTACTTCTGAACTCGTTCGACGAGTTCGTATTGGCGCATCATGGGTGTGAACAAGTCCTCGGGTCGGCCGCGGACGGATCAACTAAACTAGAACGCCGCAGCCCGCCTTCCAAGAGAAAGGCCTGACCGCGGCGGTTCAAAATGGACGCAGGCGGCTTTCTCCGCCGGACGGGTCAACGGCCGCGTTCACGCGGATTGGCAGGTCCCGTGCCCGCGGAGGACGGCTCCGACGGCGTCATGCTCTCCAGACCGCGCAGAAGTTGCTCTTCAGTCAGAACGTCGACCTGAGTGTCGCTGGACTGGTCATCCCTGCCCAGGATCGGCGCGCGACGCTCGATGGCCAGAACAGGCGCAGCCCCTGCTTCCGGCTCGTCGACTTCGACATTCTTCTGAATGGAGTGGATCAAGCTCTCGCGCATGTCGTCCGGTGGGATCGCCTGCTCAGCGATTTCCCGAAGCGCGATCACAGGATTCTTGTCGTTCTCCTGATCTATCGTAACCGGGCTTCCGTTAGCGATGTTGCGCGCCCGGTGGGCGGCAAGCAGCACCAGTTCGAAGCGGTTAGGAACTTTGTCTACGCAATCTTCAACGGTGACGCGAGCCATCCTGGTTACAGTCCTCGAACTCGATTTTTCAGGGAACGATCACCTGACTATGTCGTTGACGTCAGACAATAATGGCCGGGTGATCGGATTGGTAATGCATAATTGGGCCGCACAGAACCTGCCGACCTCATGGGTGTCTTCTGCCACATGCGGGTGCTGGTTGCAAGACACAGGACTAATTTCTCCTCGTTAAACTCTGACGGAGGACAGCTATTTGTAAGGCCTCAGATTATCAGTGATCCAGCAATGTCCCTTTTCTCCACCAGGAAAACTTTCTTTCAAATAGAGCCACTTGTTGAGTGAATTGAACGGGTGCTAGTTTGTTTACGGGATTCGGTTGCCCGCCATCCAACACCGCTGGTGAAGAAGAAAAAAATTGAACAGCCAGCTTTCGAGCGGCACGGCAGAGGCTTATCTATTATGCACTTCTACTCAAGTGAGCGAGTGGCTCTGTTCATCGACGGTGCGAACCTCTACGCGACGTCGAAGGCACTAGGCTTTGACATCGATTACAAGCGCCTGCTGACTCATTTCCGCAGCAAATGCCAGCTTGTACGCGCCCTTTACTACACCGCACTGGCTGAAGATCAGGAATACTCTTCGATCCGCCCCCTCATCGACTGGCTGGACTACAACGGCTACACAATGGTGACCAAGCCGACGCGCGAATTCACCGACGCCAGTGGCCGCCGGAAGATCAAGGGGAACATGGACATAGAGCTCGCCGTGGATGCGATGCGGCTCTCGGACCACCTGGATCATGTTGTTCTTTTTTCGGGCGATGGCGATTTCCGGTCGCTGGTTCTGGCGCTTCAGCAGCGCGGCAAGCGCGTGAGTGTCGTTTCAACTTTGCAGACGACGCAGCCAATGGTTGCCGATGAACTTCGCCGGCAGTCGGACCAGTTCATCGACCTCGCTGACCTGGAATCCGTTGTGGGCAGGGATCCCTCGAACCGGACTGCCCGCGAAGCGCGTCCATACTCACCGCCTCGCCCCTCAGCCGCGGCGGGGGGCACTCCGCCGGCGCGCGGTGCCTATCAGGATTACGACATTTCGGAAGAAGAAGTTTGACAGGCTCGGCACTCGGTCCGGCTCATGCTAAGGCCGGCGAATGCCTCGAACCATTAATAAAAGCCAGACCGCGAACGACGTAACCTCTCCGAGGAGCCCGGAACCGGTGCCTGACTGCCGGCGCTGCCCCCGGCTTGCGGAGTTTCGGGACCGCCAGAAGCTGGAGAACC
>Ga0209254_10004542_pt1 | contig 12717 bp, 12 predicted proteins | sample FrelakmetDIP11DI_FD_187148 | JGI IMG/M metagenome (GOLD analysis project Ga0209254, IMG submission 187148) | Freshwater lake sediment microbial communities from the University of Notre Dame, USA, for methane emissions studies - DIP11 DI (SPAdes)... | ecosystem: Environmental > Aquatic >...
GGCAAAAATGGGTGGATACAAAAATGCTTATCTGGAATTTCTCAATCTACTCAGGCGTTTGTGACACATGATAGTAAATAGGGCGCAAACTACAAACCGGAGGAATTATGAGTCTATTAACTCACATAAGTATCAATGAAATTAGAAGTCGTCAGGAAAATTTGCTGCAGTGCATGGAAAAGCAAAAAATTGATGCGGTCCTATTATTTGGACATATTCGCATATTCTACTTCAGTGGATTTCACCATCTGCCAACTGAGCGTCCGGTGGTATTCGTCTTCACCTCAAAGGAGGATTTGACTTTATTAGTCCCCAATCTGGAAGAGGAAAATATACCCGAACGCACTCCTCATATACAACAAATAAGGGTTTACCGCGAATATCCTGGGCAAAAACATCCCATGTACTACTTGAAAGAGATCCTTGGAGAGAAAAATCTCCTTGATAAACGAATTGGTGTGGATGCACTTGGGTGGGGTGGTGGTTGGGGTTATCGTGGCCCATCGCTGAATGAAATTGGCATCCAAAATGAAATTATCAATATTAAAGATGAAATTGATGGCATGCGGGCAATAAAATCTGAGGAAGAATTGCAATTGATGCGGTTAAGTTCTTACCATGGGAATGTCATCCATGGCCTGCTCATACCGAATATTGATATCGGATTATCAGAATTAGAAATTTGTTTGTCAACGGATTTGGATATGGCAAGATATGAAACATCAGCCATGGGAGAAAATTGGGAACCGATGGGAGGACGCGGAACATCCATCAGCATAACATCAGGTTGGAAAACATCCCGTAACCATCGATCCCCAGGCGCTCGCAGAATCCGAAACGGGGATGTGATATTAACCGGAACCGCTCCTGAAATTGGCGGGTATATGAGCGAACTGGAACGGACGATAATTGTTGGAAAACCATCAGATGCGCAAAAGGTTTATTTCGATCTTGCAACACAAGCGCAGCAAATTGCATTTGATGCAATTCGTCCAGGCAGGAGATGCTCTGATGTGGAGTTTGAGGTAAACAAATTCCTGGAAGAAAAAAGAATTTATGACCTGACCCGAACCCATATTGGACATGGAATAGGAACAGAAGGACACGAAATTCCATTCCTTGATTTAGGAGACAATACCATCATCAAACCGGGTATGTGCCTGACGGTTGAACCTTGTTTATTCATTCCGGGATTTGCTGGCTTCCGCCATTCAGATACGGTAGCAGTTACTTCGGATGGGATTGAATATATTACCAACTATACAAGGGATTTAGACGAACTTACTGTTCTTCGATAAACACAATTCTCATTATGGGTATGAAGCACCCCCTTTGTAATTTTAAGGAGGTGTTTTTTGTACCCTAAAGGTTGAATAGAATGGGGGTGTCCAGGTGCCTGTTAAATGGGTAAATTACCCGCCAAATTCACAAAACATGAAATCAATATCATTAATCCGCATTTCCTCTCGTACCCGCTGGATATGCTTTATTAAATATTTCTTCCACTTTGGTTTCCATATATAATTTAATAATATAATTAGAAATTCAAAAATATTCCATTGTATTTCAACCATCCGAAATTTCTTGGTACAATTCTGTTGGGATCATTCCTCGTAGAAATCAATGGCAGTGTTTTTGAAAATCTAGAATAATTAAACACACCAAATGGGTAAAATGAGAGTCTTTTAAGTTGACATACCCATCTGCAAAGACTATTATATAGATATAGGATATCCAAAGAATAAAATTTCATGCTGTTGCATCCACGAATCAACCAGAGGAAAAAGGCACGCCTGTGTTTAGCGCGTGCCTTTTAATTTCGTTTCTATCTCTTGCCAATATTTGAAAGGAGCAGTAAATGGACTATGGGATGATCGGTAAAATTGACAAAGCCAAGCGCTACGCTGAAGAGCGCCAACGTTTTCAGTTCTCAAACTTTAAAGTCACAATGGATGGGGCGAACAACCTCCACACAATCGAATTCGAAAACGGTATCTGGAAGTGCGATTGCGATTTTTTCCGGTCTCGTGCACGATGCAGCCATACAATGGCGCTCGAAATGATCCTTGAGGGAATGATTACAGTGGAAACCGTAAATCCCTGAAAAGGAAATTTTCTTTTGCCGAATTTAGAACGGTAGATTTTGGGAAGATCGGGTGTTTTAAACCTGGATAATCAGTTCAAAACACCCTCACTTAATAATTCATTGTTTTACACAGTAATTGATCCACCCACGCCCGTCTTTTTCCAAAAAACGGTCGGACTCCAGCGGTCCCCAGCTTCCCTGTGGGTAGCCGGGCAGCGGCGGGCTGCCATTCCCTTCGACCGCCCTTGTAAATGGATCTATCAGACCCCAGGCAAGTTCAATTGAATCGCTGCGAATGAACAAGGAAGGATCCCCATTCAATGCATCCAACAGAAGCCTTTCATATGCTTCCGGGATGGCATGCTGCCCAAAGTCTTCCGCATAGAGAAATTCCATATCAACCGGGCGCATTTCTGCAGGCGTGTCCGGTTTTTTTACTTCAAAAACAAGGTGAATTCCCTCATCCGGCTGTAAACACAGCGAGAGGATATTTGGTGACATACGGTAATCATCTGGCAGAGGGAACATTACCACTGGTGGACATTTAAATTGCACGATTATTTCGGTGGTTTTCTGGGCTAGATACTTCCCAGATCGGATATAAAAAGGTACTCCCTGCCAGCGCCAATTATCAATGTAAAATTTGACTGCTGCAAAAGTTGGTGTGCGGGTTTGTTCTGCAACTCCTTCTTCAGAACTGTAGCCTTCATATTGACCCACCACAAGGTGATCCCAGATATTATCCTGGCTGACAGGACGGATGGATTGCAGCACCTTGACCCGCTCATTGCGTAAGGCCTCCGCCGAGTAAGATCCTGGTGGTTCCATTGAGAAAAGGGTAAGCAGTTGGAACAAATGGTTTTGGAACATATCCCGCAGCACACCCACCGAGTCGTAATATTTTGGGCGGTGGCCAACCCCAACAGTTTCCGCAACAGTGATCTGCACATGGTCAATAAGGTTGCGGTTCCATAATGGCTCGAAAATAGTATTAGCAAATCTGAAAACCAGGATGTTTTGGACCGTTTCTTTGCCAAGGTAGTGGTCAATCCGATAAATCTGGTCCTCCCGCAGGATATTATGGACCACGGAATTAAGCCGGCGAGCGGATTCCAGGTCATGCCCGTATGGTTTTTCTACAATCACCCTGCGCCAGCCATCCACCTCGTTAACCAATCCGATCTCTCCCAGGTTGTGGAGAATTGGTTCGTAATAACTCGGCGGAGCTGCCAGGTAGTACAGGCGGTTGGCCGGTCCGCCTTCAATGGTTTTCAACCTGTCCCGCAGCCTCTTAAAATTTTCAATTTTGCTGAAATCCCCCGGCAAATAGGTAAGAACCTTTTCAAAGGAATTCCATTCATTTTCCTCGAATTCATATTTCCCATGCTCCCTGACGCCTTCATAGGCATTTTTACGAAATTCGGAATCCGTCCAAACCCTCGTGGCAAAACCAACGATTTTTACATCATCTGGAAGGCGTCCTTTACGTCGTAAATTAAATAAGGAGGGGATCAGTTTTCGATGAGATAAATCTCCGGATGCACCAAAAATCACAATAGTGGTTGGTTTCCTGTTATTCTCTTGAGTATTCATAGCTCTATCCCGGATTAGGATGACCCCTCTTTGGTCTTAACGGCATGACCGCCAAATTGGTTGCGAATCACCGCCAGAAGTTTATCGCCGTAAAATTCCTGCTGTCTTGAACGCAGCCGGCGCTGCAAGGCAATTGTAATCACCGGGGCAGGAATATCAAGATCAATGGCTTCCTGGACAGTCCAACGTCCTTCCCCAGAATCAGCAACCCAGGGTTGGATATGATGGAGGTTCTGGTCTTCTTTCAAACCACTGGCGATTAAATCCAGAAGCCAGGAACGAACCACTGAACCAAATCGCCAGATTTCGGATATTTGCTCCAGGTCTAATCCAAACTCCTTTTTCGCATGCAGAATTTCAAATCCCTCTGCATAAGCCTGCATCATCCCGTATTCTATTCCATTATGGATCATTTTTACAAAGTGGCCGGCGCCATTTGGGCCAACCCGGCCCCATCCAGTCGCCGGTCCGGGAGCAAGCGCTTCGAAAATTGGCCGGATTTTTTCAACAATTTTTTCATCCCCCCCAATCATGATGCTGTAACCTTCGCTCAATCCCCAGATACCCCCGCTTGTCCCAACATCAAGAAAATGGATCCCCTTCTGTCCCAACAGCCCTGCCCGGCGAATAGAGTCTTTATAGTTTGAATTACCACCATCAATAAGAATATCACCGCTGTCCAGCATGCCCCCCAACTCCATAACGTTTTGTTCAGTGACATCTCCTGCAGGCACCATCAACCACACCACCCGGGGTTGATCCAATTGTTCAACCACATTTATTAGTGATCTGGCTTCAATTCCACCATTATTAAGGTGGGCCTGCCTGGATTCCTCGCTTGGGGCATAACCAACAACGGCATGACCATGCTGCATCAGGCGCTTTGCCATGTTATTACCCATTTTTCCCAATCCTACCAATCCGATTTTCATCCTGCCTCCTTTAATAGCCTGGTCACTGATTTCTTTAAGAAGATTATCAATCAGATGCTTTGATAATGCCAATCATTATATGATTCATGGGGTAAAATCCCTGGTTCTGCTCCTATCCAACCCGGAGGCGGCGTCCTGGTCCAGCATCCAGACTACTGCTCCGCTGCCAGCCGTTATCCTCTGGGCGGGGTACTGCAGGGGATTTACAATCCCCTGGATCGCATTTTTCACCGCCTCTGCCTTTTCCTTTCCGTGAACCAGGAAGCAAATATGCCTGGCTGCATTGATCAGGGCTGGCGTAAATGTAACCCTCTTGGCTGGACGTCCCTGGTAATCTCCACTGACTGCAATTACCGGATGCTCCATCTCATCGGCTTGGTATTTCCCGGGAAAAAGGGAGGCAGTATGCCCATCCTCCCCCAGACCTAAGAAAATGAAATCAAAGACAGGTAGCGTCTTCCCTGGAGGGGCAAAATGGGATAACAGGCTGGCGTATTGCCTGGCTGCCTGGCAGGCTGGCTGTTCGCTTTTTATTCTGTGGATATTCTTTTTTTGCAGTGGAACCAGGGATAATAAGTGCATATTCGCCTGGTGATAATTATTTTCTTCGTGACCCGCCGCAACCATCCGCTCATCCACCCAGAAGATATGCATCTTTTCCCAGGGTATTTGCTCCCGGTACGGTGGTTTGGAAAGCAGGCTGTATACAGGGTATGGAGTACTGCCCCCCGAAAGCGCAACAAGCAACTGCCTCTGCCCCTCTTCCGGTTTATTAACCACTTCTAAAAAGAAATTTGCGGAATTTCGGGCAAAATCATCAAGGTCTGCACTGATGTGGACCTTGAAGGATGGAATTTGCCCGGGTTTATCGCTTTCCATAATTTCCTGCTCCAATCATCCCGCCAAGGGTTTTGGGATTAAACCTGACCGGGAAGCGCCCATGATATCCGGATAGGCGGTCATTCTTTATAATTGCCCGGATAAACATCCCGGGACTGCATCTGCGGGAGGATCCGGGGAGCTAATCCCCTGTAAGGATAATTAAGTCGGGTATGTATGTGTTCCGCCTATCGTCCCGGTGCCGGGCCACCAATAATTTTCCATCCAAAATCCCTCTATTTATGTTATTCCTCAATTGTCCGTCCGATTGGTTATACATTACTTTCCCAAATGCGTATTTTTATTGTAACATTGATATGAATGCAGGAATCCACGGCTTAACAGGTAATAACCGGAACAAATCCATTCGGGTTGGTAACCCCTGGAATAGTGAAAAAAGGTAAAATTCGATACATTACGGATGGAAATAAATTTATTAAACAGGGTATTAATCGAATGAATAATGGAGGGCTTAAATTTGATGGGTCATACAGAGAAATACATTAATCCCGAAAAACTGGCGGTATATGGACATTCCTATTGTCCGGGGGCACGCCGGCTGCGTACAGCCCTAGAGGACAGGAAAGTTAACCATGAATGGCGGGATATCCGTGAAGGGGATCCCCGCTTCGAAAAAGAGTTAAAAGAGCTGGCAAACGGTTATCTTTCTGTCCCCACTTTAATCTTTCCGGATGGCACCTTAATGGTGGAACCACTTTTGGATGAAGTCCTGAAAAAATTAAAAATAGAATAAAGGTCCACATTCCTGGATACGGAGAGTCCGATGACAACCAAAACACAGGAAGGCATCATTGTATATAGTACGAAATGGTGTTCGGATTGCAAACGGGTAAAGAAATTTTTTGGTGAGCAGCGCATCCCTTACACCAACATCGACATCGAAAATAATCCGGAAGCTATGGCATTCGTTGAAAAAGTCAATAACGGGATGCGCATCATTCCAACCATTATTTGCGGGGACGGATCGATATTATCTGAACCAAGCAATGCTGAATTGGCAGTCAAGCTTGGACTGACGATCAAAGCCAGGCGTGGATTTTATGATGCCATAATTATCGGTAGTGGACCGGCTGGTTTGACAGCAGCAATATTTCTGACACGCGAACGATTAGACACCCTGGTTATAGAAAGGGGTGGTTTGGGTGGACAGGTCAGCATGACCCAGACAATGGAAAATTTCCCGGGGTTTTCCGAAGGAATCAGTGGATCAGATTTTGCGGACCGCTTGGTAAAACAAGCACGACGGTTTGGAACAGAGATTTTACAAGCCCAGGACGTTTTGGATATTCGTCCGGATGGACAGTACCTTTCTGTATCAACCTCCGATGGATCCGAGTATGGTTGTAAGGCAGCCCTCCTGGCAACTGGTGCCCAGTACAGGCGTTTGGGAGTGCCCGGTGAGGAGGAGTTGATTGGAATCAATATTCATTTTTGCGCCACGTGTGATGCAGCATTTTACCGAAACAAAAAAGTGCTTGTCATTGGAGGAGGTAACAGCGGTTTCCAGGAAGGTCTGTTCATTTCAAAATTCGCAGATGAGGTAGATATTGTTGAATTTCTCCCACAGGTAAAAGCAAGCCCGATTCTCCAGGAAAGTGTTGCCCGAAATCCCAAAATGAAAGTGATCACCAATCATCTCGTAAGAGGATTCAGGGGTAATGGAAAGCTTGAAGGGATTGCAGTTGAGGATCGCGCTACCCATAAACTCATCGAATGGTATTACGATGGTGTCTTTATCTTTATTGGATTGTCTCCCAACGCCGAATTTATAAAGGACAAAATAAAAACGAACTCTTTCGGATTCATTGAGACCGATAAAACCCTGATGACATCCATGCCCGGACTTTTTGCTGCTGGAGATGTGCGTGCTGAATCAACCAAACAGGCGGCTTCTGCTGCCGGGGAAGGCGCAACTGCTGCATTGATGATCCGCCAGTATCTGGACCAGGAAGGCTGAACCTCCAGATAGGACCCTGCACCGGTTTTCAATAAATATTCATAATCTTTATAGTCAAATGCCCATCTCTGGCACTAATATTGCAACATACTGCAAGACTGAATGCATCAGAGAATTAATTGTCCCGGAATTTATCATGAGGCAAAATAGGCATGAATCCCAGACCGGTAGTACCGCCAAAATATCTGAAAAATCGAATCGGCTTCAAGGTGATCGGCAGGCTCGGTCATATCCGCCTGTTTGAAAAGTTAATCAACAGTAACAAATACCTCCAGCAGACAACCCTGCTCGTCCCCCATCCGCAAATGGGTTATCGCAAACGTTCCCGTAACCGTTATGGCAATTTCATGTTTTATCAAAGCCCGGTACGTTACCACGACCGCATTCACATTACCTATTTACCGCTCTCCACAAAATTAAAGAATGCCCTGATCCATGCCGGAATTGACACTCGCGGAGATTTATTGGATTACCTGAACCAGGCGGGCAAGGAAGGATTGCTGATCCTCTCAGGGGTTGCCCGAAAGGGGCTGGAGGAGATTGAAACCGTGGTTTTAAAAAATCCTGACAGTATCCTCCCACCCCGCTGGACGCGAACTCCTACCAGCAAAACCAATCGGCTGCTCAAGTTTGAAATTATTTTCGATCCCCAGGATGGTTGGAACACTTTTGCAGGTCTCCAGGACGATACCAAGTCAATAATGTCCATGCTGGTAATCAGTCTGCGTAATGCCTTTGGAGAGCAGATAACCATCCAGGAAGAGTTGGGGGGTGTTACGGTTGGCGCCATCAGCCATATCGAAATTGGCCTTACCATTCCGGTGGATCCTGTTCTGGACCGGGCTCCAATTCGCAAAACCAAGCTGGATTACAACACACAGGTCATCTTTGAGCGCAATGAGATAACCACCCTGGCAGACCTGGCGCTGCTATTAAGTGAGGATTTGAGTAAAACTCGTGATCAGCTGCTAGACCTGCAAGGGATGAATGAGCAAAAAGTGGATCAGCTTCTGCACCTGATTCCGCTTGGAACGAACAGGCAAAAAAGCCTTCTGGCATTATGCCGTTAAGCAATGACTGATTGGAAAATAAGATTCAAAGATTCCTGATATTGCTGTCAACTAGATTCCCGGAGTTAATTCTGGGAATCCTTTTATTCAATTTGGAGACAACCCGGAAATAAAATTTTTTTTCGAGATGCTGTCCCGCCCGGGTGAGGATCCCCTTCATATACTAAATAGAAGAGAAAGAGGGTAGTGTCACATTCATGCCACACCAGAAGGATATCTTTTTCATTTTTCCATATTCGGGGTATTAGAAAAATCCCAATAAACTCCAGGAAGAATCATGCATCAGGTTCCCAGGGAATCGCTCCAGGAAAACGGTAATTCTTATTGCAAGCCTATCATCTCTGAAAGCCACCCGGCGCATCAAGCCGCTTAGCGTCTGTACCAGGGAGACGTAATGCTGAGTTTGATCTAGAGAATAATAGTTGAAGGTTGCTGGCGCTTATAATTTCAGGCAAATTCTTAATAATGGAATTATGCTGGATTAATCAAAATCCTTTTACCGCTTGCAGGATTCATGGCGGTCTTAAGAGAATCTCCAGCCGGGAAATTAATCGCTATGGAACCAAAGGCGTTTTATTAAAAAAATCCTGGCAGGATTCTGCCAGGATTTTATCATGTCATTCTAGGGAATGATTAGGCCGGTATTACGTCGCTGGCCTGGGGGCCTTTCTGGCCTTCCACAACGGTAAACTCAACACGCTGGCCTTCTTCAAGATTCTTGAATCCATCACCCTTGATTGCTGAATAATGAACAAAGACATCCGCACCATTATCGCGCTGAATAAAACCATAACCTTTGCTTCCATTGAACCACTTTACCGTACCGATGATACGCTCAGACATTTAATTTGCCTCCTTCTGGCAATTACTACAAAAAAAAGAATTGAAATTCGGGTACTTCAGTCGTTTCATCGGAACGAGCGTTAAAAAAAACCCGCGGGTGTACCCACGAGCTACTGTCAACACTTCCAACGTAAACTTACTGGTAACCTACAATATTATTCTATACCCGTTATATATTTCTGTCAAGGATAAATGACCGGCAAATTCATGAACTGCGGTGACCAATTATTATGTATTTTCAAGCAGCCGGGTTAATTCCTGTTCAGCTTCGTCCATCGGAACTGCCAGTACCAGGCACCACTCCTCCAATAATAAATTCCTGGTCTGCTCCAAAAAAGCCCGGTCATTTTCAGTCATCTTTCCATTGCGCTTGTGGTAGGTAAGATCACGCACCACCTGGCTTAATGATTCCAGGGTACCGGCCCGCATGCGCTGGCGGACGATTTTCTTGCGTTCCATTATGTCGTTGGAAAGCGGTTCGCCGGGAGCAGCCAGGATAACGAAAATTCTTTCGAAATCCTCGGGTTTTGTAAGCGGCCGGATGCAATTTTCTCCATTGTCCTCAACCGGCACCCACAGGGTCAGATCGCCGACCTTGAGTACATAACATCGAATGATGATTCCATTAATCTCTTTCTCATCCATTTGGATGATTTCCCCCGGTCCATAAGACCAGTGAATAACTTTATCACCGACATGGAAGGCGGTCTGAACATGGTCCGTCATTATTTTGCCACCTTTCTTGATCTACCAGCAGCCTGGGGAATTTACGAGAGGGTTCATTTTCCTTGGCATGTTGACTTAAAACCCAATTTAACAGACTCCATTCAGGAATATGCACACAACAACATCCCATGATTGTGTACAAAGAAAATTACTTAGGCATAGCCGGCAGGTAAGGTGCTAGCTATGCTTGTTAACGAATACCTTGTTGCAAAAATAAATAAAACTTTACAGTTGTTTATTGATCTCTACCAGAACTTTTTCTACCTTATCCTTGGTAATCCCATATTGAGCAGCCTGAGGCATGGCTAGAACCATGTTTAAAGACATTCCTTTCGCCATGGCCAGCATCGGGTTGGCGGAAACTCCCGGAATATATTGCTCTAATACTTTTTTTGCCTGGGGGTCATCAATTATTTGACCAAGGGTGCTATCGAGTGTGAATGCCATGCAAATCCTCCTAGAAAAACCATACAATTATTTTACAGGATTATTTATCATCCTTATATATAAATTGTATCACTCTTGAGAATATATATTTCCGGATTTCATTGGTTTTTGGAAACAACTTCAAATGATAAGGGAAACTGCTGCCAATGAATTTTTCCCGTTAGTCTCCAGGACAATATGCACTGAGGGTTTGCGCATGCCGGGATCGGTTATATATACAGGTTCTAATAAATAAATTTAATTGCTAATAATGGGACGATTTCCAACAAAGAGACCCAGCCTATCACGTCCCTTAATGATGGAAATAGACTTCTATAACGACTGGATAAACATCACCTGGCAGCACATTGCGTAATTCAGCTTGATCTGGTTTTAAAGAAATAAGGTAACCGTTCACATCAATCATCCCCAAACCTTTTCCAAACCAGACCGAATAATGCCAGTTCCGTAATTGAGCCGAAATTAGTTATTTTTAAGAGCCCTACATTACTCTTTGTATTCTCCCGATGTATTTATCATGATCAGGGTGAGGGTTTAATAGTGAGCTAAAAATTTCGCGGTTAATTTGACAAACCCTGCGGCTGGACTTGTACGCAGCTCAATCGCCTTGGTAATCTTGATGAAATAGTTCTACATGATCTACTTCAGAGCTCTTCATGCCAGGTTAATAACTGCCAGTGCATTTTTGGAAATTACCATTCCGCCAAGTAACCTCGCCGTTTGAACAATGGGAATCAATTCCCGGATCATCCCTGGTTATTTTTCCTTCTCTTTTATGGCAAAATAATGTTAATATTCACATCCAATAAAATAGGATCGATCCGTCCGTGACCATTTGTTAATATTTAACTGGAGTATCAAGCACGCCAACGCAAATCTCCGATAATTTGAGAAGATCAGGATTGGCTTGTGGGACAGCAATTGCAAATGTCTAAGGTGGCAATCCCGTTGGATAAACCTGCTCACGATTCTAAAATTCCTCTGCAAACCCATTGAACACATGCCCCTGAGGAGCAGAGGATTGGTAAGACCTATAATCTCTTCTTAATTTATATATGCCTTACCTTCAAAAAGAATAAGCACCTGTTATAAAAAAATCAAACAGGTTATTTTGATTATGTCTCACATGAATGCCCCACGTAACATGCGGACATTTTCCGAAATATCGTGATCTTTAAAAATCGCACGGCCTAATACCACTTCATCTGCTCCCGCTGCAACCACTTCCGCAATATTTCCAGAATTTATATCGCCATCCATCACCCACTTGATTCCCGGGTGAGTTTGTGCCTGTTTACCTTTCCGCATCTTGTCAAGAGTTTCTGGTATGAAAGGGCAATCATAACCTTCTGGCTCGGTGCTTAAAAGGACAATAAATGATAAGTAAGGAGCAAGATAATCCAAATTGGGTATGGGCGTGGCCGGGTTTAATGCGAGTCCTGCTTCAAGCCCGAGTGATGTGATCTGACGTAGAACCCGGCGTGGATAAGGGCAGGCTTCATAGTGTACAGAGATACTGTTTACTCCCCATCTCGCCAGATCTGAAAGCAGCCACTCAGGATTGACCATCATCAAGTGCACATCGAAAGGTAACCTGGTTCTCGGCCGAAGTTCTTGTATGATTTTTGTGCCCAAAGTCATAACCGGAACAAAAGAACCATCCTCAATATCAAAATGGATGGAATTCACTCCGGCAGATTCGAGTTCGATAAGGGTATCGCCCAATTGGTAAAACGGAGCGGATGCCATTGAGGGAGATATACGAACGGTCAATTTACTTCCCCCGGAATTCTTTTACTTTATGCATAAGCGCTTTTACCCGGTTGGTTTCTATCGAATTCCAGGTATTACCGCTTTTCTTGAAAGCAGTGCCTATTATTGCTCCATCTGCTACCGACAATTGCGCTTCCACGTTTTCCTGCCGCACACCAGTATTAGCGAATATTGGAGTATCGGGTACAGCAGCCTTGACCAATTTCAAGGTCTGAGCGGATGTTTCTGAACCGGCAGTTAGACCGGAAACACACAAAGCATCTGGACGGGCATTGAAAACAGTTGAAGCGGCAATATCAGCAATATTACGATTTCCAAGATATGCAGCTGCTTCAGGTACAATATTATAAAATAATCGCACATGATTAGCATTAATGGCATGCTGGTGAC
>Ga0209254_10004543_pt1 | contig 12713 bp, 9 predicted proteins | sample FrelakmetDIP11DI_FD_187148 | JGI IMG/M metagenome (GOLD analysis project Ga0209254, IMG submission 187148) | Freshwater lake sediment microbial communities from the University of Notre Dame, USA, for methane emissions studies - DIP11 DI (SPAdes)... | ecosystem: Environmental > Aquatic >...
TTCCCCCCACCAATCCTTGCGGTGACTGGGGCCGCGCGATCATGCTTCAGGGCTGCCCGGAGCCCTATCTCCGGGCGCCCAAGACGTCAGGGAGCGCAGAGAAGGGTCCCATCCTGGCGGCCATCGAGGAGGAGCGGTTCCAGTTGTTGTTCCAACCCATCGTGGACCTCTGGGAGGTGGGCCGGGCGCGTTATGAGGTGGCTTTGCGATTGCGCCTTCAGGATGGCGAGCTCCTGGTTCCCCGGGCCTTCGCCCCCTTGGCGGCGCGCGCGGGTCTCGCGGAGCGGGTTGACCACTGGACCCTGACGGCGGGACTGGAGGCCCTGCTGGGCTGCCGCAACGCCGGACAAACGGCGGAGCTAATGATCCCCCAGACCATGGCCAGTCTGGCCGCGGATCATTGGGTAGACTCCTTGCGTCAGGCCATCGATGCCCGAGACCTGATCCGACTGCGTCCCCTGATCCAGCTCCAACTGGCCGACGTCGACCGGAATCTAGGCCTGGCCGCTCGGCGGGCGAGCGAGCTGGAGCGGATCGGTATCCGGCTCTGCCTCAGCGGATTGTGCGACGGGGCCCGGGGGGACCGGGTCCTGGCGGCGGTCCCTGCCGCCTTCGGGCGGCTCTCGCTGGACACGACTCGGGACTGGCGGCCGGAACGGCTCAAAGACCTGGTGGCCCGGCTGCGGGAGCGGGGTGTCCAGGTCATCGCCGTCGGCGCGGACGCGCCCGAGGCCATTGCGCGGGTTTGTGCCGCCGGGGTGAGCCTGATTCAGGGGCCCTTCGTACAGCCTCCGCTCGAGTCCATGCGCTTCGATTTTGCGGGCACCGAGCCCGGCGGCTGACCGACCTCAGGGCACCGCTCGGACTAGTCGCCCTCCACCCGGGTGACGGTCGTGAGGGTGCTGGCGGCATCGGTCTCGTGGATCTCGTGCTCCGCTGTACCCTGCTCGGCAGGCTCGAGGGCTTCGATCACCAGCTCGGTGCGCCGGTTCTTGGCTCGCTCCGCTCGGGTGGGGTTGCGCTTACCGGTAACGACCAGGGGGGCCTCCTCGCCCCGACCCTGGGCGCTGACCCGTTCCTGGGCCACCCCACGTCCCACCAGGTATTCCTTGACCGCATCAGCCCGCCGCTGGGACAGCCTGAGATTGAAGCCGGCGTCGCCCTCATCATCCGTGTGGGACAAGATCTGGATCCGTGTATCTGGGTTCTCCGCCAGCAGCCGCCCGATACCGTCCAGGAGTCGGCGTGACTGCTTCGGGACCTCGTGATCCTTCTGCTCATAGCGGATCTGCTCCCCCAGGTTGACCTCGAGCTGGCCCGCCCTGTTGCTCGGCGTGAGGCGCAGGTCCTCCAATCCGAGTGCGATAGCGCCCAAGGCTTCCGTCGGGTACGCCTTGAGGGCCTCCTTCCTGCGGGTGCGGAAGCTGGTACTGAGCACCCCGGGGGCGGTTTCGAAGTCGATGCCGGGGCTTGCGACCGGTCGAGGGGCCTTTGGGGTTGAACCGGATGCGGTTACTGCATCCAACCCTCGGATCGGCTGGGGAGTGGCGGGCGCTGATGGTTCGCCGCTGGACGCGCCGGCATCTATGATCGTCGCCTGAGTGCTGTCCTTGAGCTCAGGGGCTGGATCCGTGGTGCTCACCGGGACGGGTTCTTGAGCGGCTCGGGCCGCTTTTTCCGCCGGGGAGCGCCCCTCGGGCGCGAGAAGCAAGGTGATCGCGAACGCGAACAAGCCAAGACCCGTAAGGCCCAGGAGGCCCCAGATGACTCCATGGCCGACTCCGTGGCCGCCCACCATACGCCGGCGCCCGATGGCCGGGGGGTCCTGGGTGCCAGGGGCGACTCCGCTGGTCCACCGCTTTCGAGTGGCCTGTTGCTGGATCATGGATTGAGCTCTGCTGTGCCGCGCGCTGGGCCGACGCGATATCTTGATCGTGTCTCGCTGGAGCCGCGCCTGATGCCCGGCAGTAACCTGCGGTGGAGCACGACCTGCCGTTGATGGACCAGCGCGCTAACATACCCCGATTCGCCGCCCCGCGCTGTGCGTCAAATGAGGGCAGGCCTGTTCCTCCAGGAGAGTCTGGCCGACTGGGGGACCGTCCAAGGCCAGCCGGGGCCCTCGCTGACCCTCCATTGAATCCGCCGAAGTTTCCAATTCAGGCCGACCTCGAGACCTGCCTCGCAGCCGACCGCCAGTCCCTGGGGTCGCGGCTGAGGGGCCTGCGCCGGCGCGCCCGGGAGGGACACCCCTATGACCAGGGACTCGCCCGGCTCTGGGAGGCGGTTCGTGCCTCCCAGGCCCTGGTGGAGCGGCGCCGGGCGCAGGTGCCCGAGATTCATTATCCGCCGGAGCTGCCGGTGAGTGAGCGCCGCTCGGAGGTCGCCGAGCTCATCCAGGCTCACCAGGTCGTTGTCCTGTGCGGGGAGACGGGCTCCGGCAAGTCCACCCAGCTTCCAAAGATCTGCCTGGGTCTCGGGCGGGGTCTCACGGGGCGAATCGGTCACAGCCAGCCGAGGCGCATCGCCGCCCGCAGCCTGGCGAGCCGCATCGCCCAGGAGCTGGGTGGCGAGACCGGGGCCCTGGTGGGCTACAAGGTGCGCTTCCACGATCGGGTGCGCCCCGAGACCAGCATCAAGCTGATGACCGACGGGATCCTGCTGGCCGAGATCCAGCGGGACCGGCTGCTCCTGGAATACGACACCCTGATCGTGGACGAGGCCCATGAGCGGAGCCTCAACATCGACTTCCTGCTGGGTTACCTGCGGCAGCTCCTGCCGCGGCGGCCGGATCTCAAGGTGATCGTCACCTCGGCCACCATCGACCCGGGGCGCTTCGCCCGGCACTTCGCGGATGGGGGGGGGAAGCCGGCCCCGGTGATCGAGATCTCCGGGCGCACCTACCCGGTGGAAGTCCGCTACCGCCCGCCGATCGAGGACGAGAACGCCGGCGAGCGGGACGAGGCTATGCAGCAGGCCATCTCGGAGGCGGTCGCCGAGCTCGCCCGGGAGGGGCGCGGCGACGTCCTGGTGTTCCTCTCCGGTGAGCGGGAGATCCGGGAGACCGCCGAGACCCTGCGCAAGCATCACCCACCCTCCACGGAGATCCTGCCCCTCTTCGCGCGCCAGGGGCCCCAGGAGCAGGCCCGGGTATTCCAGGCCCACGGCACCCGGCGGGTGGTGCTGGCCACCAACGTGGCGGAGACCTCGCTGACGGTTCCCGGCATCCACTATGTGGTGGATCCCGGGTTCGCCCGCATCAGCCGCTACAGCCATCGGAGCAAGGTCCAGCGCCTGCCGGTGGAGCGCATCTCCCAGGCCTCCGCCAATCAGCGCCAGGGGCGCTGCGGCCGGGTCGCCTCGGGTATCTGTATCCGGCTCTACTCGGAGGACAGCTTCGTCGCCCGGGCGCCCTTCACAGAGCCCGAGATCCAGCGCACCAACCTGGCGGCTGTCATCCTCCAGATGAAGGTGCTGGGGTTCGGGGGCATTGAGTCATTCCCCTTCCTGGACCCCCCGGACCCGCGCTTGATCACGGACGGCTACCGCACCCTGGAGGAGCTGGCGGCCATCGACCGGGTTGGTGAGCCGACGCCGCTGGGGCTCAAGCTCGCCCGTCTGCCGGTGGATCCACGAATCGGGCGAATGCTCCTCGCCGCGGGGGATCTCCACTGTCTCGCCGAGGTGCTAATCATCGCCGCGGCGCTCAGCGTGCAGGACCCCCGGGAGCGGCCCCTGGAGCGGCAGCAGGCGGCGGACGAGATCCACGCCACCTTCAACCACCCGGACTCGGACTTCCTGACCTTCCTGAACCTCTGGGCCTTCCTGGAGCGGGAGCGCAAGGCCCTGTCCAAGGCCCAGTTCCGCAGACTCTGTCAGCGTCACTTCCTGTCCTCGAACCGCGTCCAGGAATGGCACGACGTCCATGCCCAGCTCCATGAGCAACTGACAGAGATGGGGCTTGTGACCAAGCCCCGCATGGAGCGGGGACAATCCACCCCCCTCGCCCTCGGGGAGAGGGGGGCCGGGGGGGGTGAGGGAGCCGCTCCTGGCACCTTCGACGACATCCACCGGGCGCTGCTCACGGGGCTACTCTGCAACATCGGCTTCAAGGACGAGCGGGACTATCAGGGGGCCCGCAACAGCCGCTTCGCCATCCACCCGAGCTCGGGGCTCTTCCCGGGTCCCTCGCGGGACTCACCCAAATGGATCGTGGCCGCGGAGCGCATCGAGACCACCCGCCACTACGGGCGCATCGTGGCCCGTGTCCAGCCCCAGTGGATTGAGTCGGCCGGGGCCCACCTGCTCCAGCGCAGCTACTCCGAGCCCCACTGGCAGGCCGATCCCGGCCAGGTGGCGGCCTACGAGCGGGTGACGCTCTTCGGCGTCACGCTGGTCCCCAAGCGGCGGGTCAACTACGGGCCCATCAACCCAGCGGAGGCCCGGGAGATCTTTCTGCGCTTCGCCCTCACGGGCGGGGACTTCGACACCCGGGCGCCCTTCTGGCGTCACAACCGGGAGCTGATTGAATACGTCCAGCACCTGGAGGCCAAATCCCGCCGCCGGGACATCCTGGTGGACGAGGAGGCCATCTTTGGCTTCTACGCCGCCCGGGTCCCCGAGGGCATCTATTCCAAGGCCCAGTTCGAGCAGTGGCTGCGGACCGCCACTCGCACGGACCCCAAGGTGCTGCACATGCGCATCTCCGATGTGATGCGCCACGGTGCGGAGGCCATCACCGCCGAGGCCTTCCCCGACAGCCTGGCGGTTGGCGCCACGGCCCTCCCGCTGGAGTATCACTTCGATCCCGGTCAGGCGGCGGATGGGATCACCCTGGTGGTGCCCCTGCCGCTCATCAACCAGGTCTCTCCCGAGCGGCTGGAGTGGCTGGTGCCGGGGCTTCTCACCGAGCGCATCACCGCCCTGCTGCGGGGCTTGCCCAAGTCCATCCGCAAGTCCCTGGTCCCGATCCCGGACACGGCGGAGCGCCTCGCCGCCGCCCTGACTCCCTCGGACCGTCCCTTGGTCCAGGCCCTGGGTGAGGCGATCAAGGCCCTGACTGGCATCCAGGTGCCGGAGGATGCCTGGGACCCGACCTCGGTCCCGGCGCACCTGCGCATGAAGGTACGCCTGGTGGACGACGCGGGGCGGGCGGTGGCGCAGGGGGACGACCCGGCACGGCTCAGACGGGAGCACGGCGGGGCGGGGCGGGCAAGCTTCGCCCGCATCCCGGCGAGCGACCTGGAGCGCGACGGGATCACCCGGTGGGACTTCGGGGACCTGCCTGAGCAGGTGGACCTGACCCGGGCCGGGATCCGGGTCCGGGGCTACCCGGCCCTGGTAGATCGAGGGGATTCAGTGGCGATCCGGATCCTGGACTCGCCGGAGGGGGCGGCGCTGGCCATGCGCTGCGGTCTGCGCCGGCTCTTTGGGCTCCAGCTCGGGGCGGAGCTACGCCGCCTGCGCAAGGACCTGCCCGGACTCGACCGGCTGCGTCTCCAGTATGCCAAGGCGCCCCACTCGTCCCGGGCCCAGGTCGGGGGCTCCGAGCTCGGGGCGAGTCATGGAAAGGGCGGGGCGCGCGGACCGGACCTGGCGGATGAGCTCATCGCCCTGATCCTCGACCTCAGCTTCCTGGAGGGGCTGCCTCCGATCCGGCAGGAGGGGGCCTTCGAGCAGCGCCTCGCCGAGCGTCGCGGCCGGTTGGCGGGCACCGCACGGGAGGTCTGTGAGCTGGCCGCCCGGATCCTGGACGCCTACCAGTCCCTGCGTGGCAGGCTCGGCGCGATCCACCAGGTCAACTGGTTGGACTCGGTGCGGGACATCCGTGCCCAGTTGGACGCACTGGTCTTTCGGGGTTTTCTCCAGGAGGTCCCCTTCGAGCACCTCAAGGACTACCCGCGTTACCTCAAGGCGGCGGAACAACGGGCGGAGAAGCTCCACCACGCCGCCGGTCGGGACCAGCAGCGCATGGCCGAGATGGCCGGGATCCAGTCCCGCTGGCGCGAGCGATCCCGCGCGGCCGAGTCCACTGGTCGCCGGGATGGGCGCCTGGAGGAGATCCGTTGGATGCTGGAGGAGCTGCGGGTCTCACTCTTCGCCCAGCGGCTCGGGACGGCCTATCCCGTCTCCGTCAAGCGCATCCAAGGCCGCTGGCGGGAGCTTGGACTCTAAGCTCGAGGGCCGAGAGGTGACGGGTGGGAGGCGCATCAACGCCGGGACAGCAGAATCAGGCGGTCTCCCCGCTGGATACGCAGGCTGTGGATACCCCCTGAGCGGCGCATCATCAGGGCGAAGTCCCGAAGGACTCGGACGCGCTCGCCGTTGACCGACAGGATGCGGTCGCCCTCGCGCAGCCCGGATGCCCAGGCGGGGCTGTCCTCTACCACAGGGCCCACCTGCACGGCCGCCTCCCCGTCCTTGGCGTCCCCGAGCAGGGCCCCCGTCAGGCTCGCTGACACCCGTTCTCCAGGCACGAAGTCTCGGTAGGGGTCGGCGATCAGGCCCGTCAGGGTCAGGAGGCGCCCTGCCCGCAGGACCTCCAGGGTGACCTTGGCCCCCACCGAAAGGAGACCAAAGCGGGTGCGGATGTCCGCCGCCCCGTTCACCGGTCGGCCATCCAGACGGAGCACTAGGTCCCCTTGGCGTAATCCCGACTCGGCCGCCGCCGAGTCGGGCTCCACCGCGGTGACCAGGGCGCCTGAGCGGCCCTCGACCCCCAGGGCGGCCGCCAGCTCGGGTGTGAGATCTTGGACCGCGATCCCGAACTCGCCGCGCCGAACCTGGCCGTGCCGCAGGATCTGCTCCATGACGGCGCGGGCCATGTTGCTCGGAATGGCGAAGCCGATGCCAATGTTCCCTCCGCCGGGGGCCAGGATGGCCGTGTTGATCCCTACCAGCTCGCCGCGCAAGTTGACCAGGGGGCCACCCGAGTTTCCGGGATTGATGGAGGCATCGGTCTGGATGAAGCTCTCGTACCCCTCGATGCCAAGTCCGGAGCGGCCGAGCCCGCTCACGATTCCGGAAGTTACTGTCTGCTTGAGGCCGAAGGGATTGCCGATCGCCACCACGAAATCACCCACCCGCAAGGCGTCGGAATCGGCTAGGGGGACGGCTCTCAGGGTCCCGGTCGGCAGTCCTTGGGTCGGCAGCCGCAAGACTGCCACATCGGTCTCGGGGTCGGCGCCCAGGAGCTCCGCGTCGAGGGTGCGGCCATCGTGAAGGGTGACCCGGATGCTGTCCGCCTTGGCGATGACGTGATGGTTGGTCAGGGCGATACCCTGGTCGACGTCAACGACGACCCCCGAGCCCAGACTGTTCGATTGCTGCTGCTCCTGCTTGGGGATCTCGAAAAAATGGCGAAAGAATGGGTCCCGCAGCAGAGGGTGATCTGCCACCTCGATGCGGGTCACGGTGGAGATATTGACGACGGCGCCCATGGTGCGCTCCAGCATGGGGGCCAGGGTCGGCAGGGGCTGGTCTGCCACGCTGGCGGGCAGGGCGGCGTGGGTAAGACCCGCGCCCCACAGGAGCAGGAGGGCGACCAGGCGTCGCCGCCGGAGGGAGAAACTGGGGCTCAGGGTGAGGTGCATTTCTGCCGGAACCCTGCCAACTTGGGTCGCGGTGCTCAGGACTGGGGCTTGGGATCGATCCGTGGGGGATAGGCGGGACCCGGAAAGGGGGTCACCTTACCGCCCTCACCCGGTTCGAGGACCCGCGCCGGCCCTTCTTTTTCCACCTCGTCCACCCGGATTACGGCGTGGATGGGGATCAGGGTACGTTCCACGCCCTTGAACTCCGATCGCAGGCGCTCCACTGCGGGGTCCACCAGGACGGTGCTGGTCTCCTCGAAGGAGAGCCCGCTGACCTCGATGAAGCCGTAGAGGTCGCCTTGGTAAACACGCCTGGCATAGATCTCGTAGATCTTGCCTTGGTTGTGGAAACTGATGCGGAAGAGACGCATGTTCGAATCGAGACCTCGGGATCAGGCGCAAGAGTCTAACCCGTTCGACACCCCGGATGGTGATGTCCGGGTCAGATCCTTGGGCGACGACTTGCCGTTCCCCGGAAAGCCGTTCCGGCGAATGAGGTTTGGTCGGGATAGAGGTACTGTCCAATCCTGTTGAGTTTGAGGTGGCAACAACGTGAACACAGTCGGCGCCTTGATCGGGCTCTCACTTGTCCTGCTGCTCGTCCTGGGGATGGCAGCCCTCTTCCTAGCCGGAACCCGCAGTCGAGACGCGAACGACGCCGATCCCCCCGGTGCGCGCTAGTCCCCGTCGCTTGGCCTGTTCCGTCTTGGCCGGGAGTTTGGCCCTGGCTTCGATGGCTAGCGGGTGCGCGGTGGGCGAGCGCCCGAGCGCGGCTGGGGCCTTCGTTCTGATCCCGGAAACCGTGCCCATCCCGGCCGGTAGTGCCCATGCCAGCTTGCAGAACGGCCGCTGGGTTGGCGCGGCCGGTCGGCTCGATCCCTACTGCGAGCTCGAGATCAGGACAGTCTCCGACCGGCCGCAACAGGCGCTGCCTGGTCGTTACGGGATCCTGGGGGAGCGCTTTACCCTGCTGCGGGACCCAACGACACGGCTGCCGGCCCTGATCACAGGATTCAGCTGCTCGGATCCACTCTTTCAGGAGTCTTTCTGGCGATTGTCCAATGACTCTGGCGGCAATCTCCACTCGCTCCGCTGCATCCGGCCCATCTTCCATTGCGCCCTGGCTCCTCCGCTGATGCTCGACGAGGTCGGGGCCGTCACGGGCCCGGCGGTCCAGGTGAGGCGCCCCGGCGGGTGAGCTCCGAGCCCCCGGGCGGCCGGCAGGCCCTCATAACTCAAAGCGGAGACCCAGACGCGGCTTGGAAAGGGCGCGGACGCGGACACGGGGATGACCAGATAACCTTGGGATTCCACCGCTTGCCTCGCTACTCAATGCGGCGCGGCGGTGCAGTCTCCAAAGCGGCAGTAAACCTGAAGCACGCGCCCGTCTTCACAGTGGACGTCATGCCGCTCCCAGTCCGCCCCGGCTGACTCGAGCCTAGCCCCACTGTCGGTGAGCAGGCAGCCGCGGCTCTGGGCGTAGCTCTCGGCGTAGTAGGCCCAGGTCCCCATCGGACCGAGGGGCTCGGTCCCATGCAGTCCCGACGAGACTGCGCCTTGGGCGGGGGGCGGGTCGCCTGCCCAGGGCGCCGCGCTGGGAAGCCCTGAGTCCCAGCGGGCCCGCAGGGAGGATAACGCGTTGGCGAGATTGAGCCCGTAGCGGTCCGTCACGTCGGAGGACCGCTCCTCGGCCCGACCAGGCGATTCGATCTCCTTCGCGGTCAACTGAACCCGTACCCCACCGGATTCCCGACTGAATCGGGCAAAGACCCTTATCAGTCGCGAAGGCCCCGGGGCGTCCGCGCCTTCAGACCCCTCCAGGTCCTGCTCGAAGGTCACCTCGTCCGGTGCGAGCGATACCAGATGCCAGCCCCGCTCGAGGGCCGAGCTGATGGCGAAGTCCCGCCCTTGGTCGAGGTTGGCCCCGTAGAGCAGGACAGTAGGGCCCGGAGACGCCGAGACCATCGCCGCGGACAGAACCAGCATTGGCACGAGTGGGATGCTCGTAATCCAGGACCAAGCGGGGCCAACAGGACCGCCTGGGGCCCGCCCACCCTGAAGCGCCCTCATTCCAGGCCCCGACAGACCCCCGCTTGGCACTTCACCAGGAAGCTGTCGGCGCTGGCGCAGGGGACCTTGTGGATCTCGCTGTCCGATCGGGACTCGATCAACACCGCCCCCTGGTCGGTGACGTCGCAGCCGCGCAGCCGGGCATACTGCTCCGCGTAATAGGCCCAGGTCCCCGCCCCGCTTGCCTGGTTGAGGGTCAGCATGTTCTGGTCGTAGGGAACGGATTCCGCGGCCGCCGGCGGCAGCTGCGTACTGGGGATCCGGGCGCTGCTTGGCCCACCCCGCAGGGCGACGTTTCCTTCGACCACGGGGGCGGGTCCGCTGGTCCGTATCGGGGCTGCCGCGGATGGGGCCGTTACAGGGGTGGGGGTTGGCTGGGGACTGACCGGCGCCAACGGCGTCGGGGTAGGGGTCGGGGGCATCGACGCCACGCGGGGCTCCGGTGCAGGGCCCAGTTGGGCCTGCGAGGGGGTCGGCCCCGACGAGGCGGCGGCCCCTGCCCCTGTGGTCGAAATCCCCTTGGATGCCTTCTCTTCTTCCAAGGTATCGGCCCAGGCCTGTACCAGTGGGTTTGTGCTCGCCTCTCCCGTCTCCGCGCGCTCGGCCTCGCCCGCGGCCCGGACCGCCTCCGATGGGGTCGAGCCGGCCACGCGCTGGCGGTTTGCGGCCCAATTCGACCGCAGTGACTCCAGGGAGCGAGTCAGGGCATCTCGGTACGTTTCCGTATAGTCCATGCGTTTGGGCGTCTTCTCACCGGGGGGCTGGCTGACCAGCTCCGCTCCCAGGCCAACCAAGACGCCGTCCGATCGCTGGACGAAGGCCGAGGTCACCTCGATGACGGGAGGGATGGTGCTGGCCGACGCCCCCAGCGCGGCGGCGGCGGATGAGCCGGGGTCCACTGGCCGCTGTACCACCAGGCGGTCGTCCGTGGACTTGACGATGGTCCATCCCTTGCTGCGCGCGGCACCCATGGCAAGGCCCTTGACGTCCCCGCGGACCGCCCCGGGCATCAGCATCTGGGGCCGATTGCCGATATCCCAGCTGGGCTCCGATGGCTTCGTGGGAGCCCCGGCGCAGCCTCCCAATAGCCACGAAACGAGGGCGATCAAACCGACTGTCGCGAAACGACTCGACTTCACCCGAGATTCCCCGTGTACTTTTGACCCTAAGGACCGGCGCACGCGCCCGAAGGCGTCGCGCCCGCAAGCTCGCGATGCTAGCACAGAGGGTGGTGGCCGGTCTGGGGGTGCGTGCTCGCCTGGATCGCCCGCGCGGGTGCACAGGCGCGATGGTAGCATTGGGCCCTTTCCTGAGATGCGAGAGACCAGCACCCATGGCCTACGAGAAGATTCAAACCCCGGCGCTCGGCGAGAAGATCCTGGTCAACCCAGACCTCTCCCTGTCCGTTCCGGATCAGCCCATCATCCCGTACATCGAGGGCGACGGAATCGGCATCGACATCACCCCCGTCATGATCCAGGTGACGGACGCCGCGGTGGCTAGGGCCTACGGAGGAAAGCGGCGTATCCAGTGGATGGAGATCTTCGCGGGCGAGAAGTCGACCCGAACCTACGGTGAGGATGTCTGGCTGCCGGAGGAGACACTGCGGGCCGTCAAGGAATTCGTGGTCTCCATCAAGGGGCCGCTTACCACCCCCGTGGGCGGGGGCATCCGCTCCTTGAACGTGACCCTCCGCCAAGAGCTGGACCTCTATGTCTGCCTGCGCCCGGTGCGCTATTTCAGCGGGACGCCGAGCCCGCTGAAGGAACCCGAGCACACCGATATGGTGATCTTCCGGGAGAACTCGGAGGACATCTACGCCGGGGTCGAGTGGCAAGAGGGGACCCCGGAGGTGAAAAAGGTCATCGACTTCCTGCAGCGGGAGATGGGAGTCACCAAGATTCGTTTCCCCGAGAGCTCAGGGATCGGCATCAAGCCGGTCTCTCGAGAGGGCACCCAGCGCCTGGTGCGCAAGGCGATCCAGTACGCCATCGACAACGACCGGCCCTCGGTAACCCTGGTCCACAAGGGCAACATCATGAAGTTCACCGAGGGGGCCTTCAAGCAGTGGGGTTATGACCTCGCCAAGGTGGAGTTCGGGGCGACGGATCTGGACGGCGGCCCCTGGTGTCGCCTCGAGAACCCTAAGACCGGCCGGGATATCGTGATCAAGGACGTGATCGCCGATGCCTTCCTGCAGCAGATCCTGCTGCGTCCCAAGGACTACGACGTCATCGCGACCCTGAACCTCAATGGCGACTACATCTCCGATGCCCTGGCCGCCCAGGTCGGGGGAATCGGCATGGCCCCCGGGGCCAACCTTTCGGACTCGGTGGCCATGTTCGAGGCGACCCACGGCACGGCGCCCAAGTACGCCGGGAAGGACCAGGTCAACCCCAGCTCCCTGATCCTGTCAGCGGAGATGATGCTGCGCCACCTTGGGTGGAGCGAGGCGGCGGATCTGGTGATCAAGGGGGTCGAGGGGGCCATCGCGGCAAAGTCCGTGACCTACGACCTGGAGCGCTTGATGACGGGCGCCACCAAGGTCAGCTGCTCCGGTTTTGGCGACGCCGTGGTTGGCCGTATGTGAAGAAAAGCGGGGCCTGCCCAAGGGCCCCCCGTCCTACGAGGGGCCCGCGGTGGCTGGCCGCGGGCCCGGTCTCTGGTCTGGCGCTCTTTCTCCCAGGTCAAGCTTGGGGATGTCCTCAGCTCACCCGGTGGACTCGGGCCGCGTGCAGTCCCTTGGGGCCTTGAGTGACCTCGAACTCGACCTTTTGTCCCTCGCGCAAGGTCTTGTAGCCATCCATGTCGATCGCGGAGAAGTGGACGAAGACGTCCTCCTCCCTGCCGTCGGGCTTCACGAACCCGTAGCCCTTCGCGTTATTGAACCATTTGACGATACCGCTGATCATTTTGGTGTACTCCTCCGGGGGTTCCGAGTCTTGCTCGGTGACTGTCTCTTGTTGTGGTATGGCGCCGGATCTTGAAAGCGGCGGGGGGCGCCATACGTCGCTAGTATAGTGACCTGATTTGCATGGTCAAATGATCCTCTGG
>Ga0209254_10004544_pt1 | contig 12711 bp, 12 predicted proteins | sample FrelakmetDIP11DI_FD_187148 | JGI IMG/M metagenome (GOLD analysis project Ga0209254, IMG submission 187148) | Freshwater lake sediment microbial communities from the University of Notre Dame, USA, for methane emissions studies - DIP11 DI (SPAdes)... | ecosystem: Environmental > Aquatic >...
GGCGGCAGCGACTACCTGCTCCGGCGTACCCTCGGTCACCACGCGGCCGCCACCCGAGCCGCCGTCGCGCCCGAGGTCGATGACCCAATCGGCTTCGGCGATGAGGTCAAGGTCATGCTCGATCACCACTACGCTGTGGCCGCCGGCGGCCGGGCGGTGCAGCACGCGGATGAGTTTTTCCACGTCGGCCATGTGCAGGCCGACAGTGGGTTCGTCCGGCACGTGAAGCGTGTGCGGCGCGCGATTGCAGCGACGAGTCACGTCGTCGCACACACGAGGCTCTGCCGGGCTAATGTGCGCAACACGAACCGCGGAGAAAGGGTACGGTCGTCTCCGGCCTTCGTACAGCCGGTCGTGGCCGGGTGTGTGAGATCACGGACGGCCGCTTCGTAGACGCGGATTCAGAACAGCGATGGCTCGCCGTCCGGCAGCTTCGGAGCAACCCGGCTGGCCGGTTTGGGTCGTTTACGGACCTTCGACCAATTTCGAATCGAATCAAATCCCGAACCATTGCGGCACTCATTGCAAGGCCGCCGACCCCGGCGGCTGATCGCGCTCGGCGGTGAACAGCTCACCGACGTCGACCGCGTCGAAGTGGTACTGCAGGCCGCAGAACTCGCAGCCGATCTCGACCTCACCGCGCTCGGCGACGATGCCTTCAACTTCGGCGGCACCGAGCCCCCGCAGCATGCCGCGCACGCGCTCGCGTGAGCAGCGGCAGGCGAAGCGCGGTTGCAGCGGCTCGAAGCGGCGCACGTCTTCTTCCCAATACAGGCGGCGCAGCAGCGTGTCGGCGTCGAGCGTCAGCAGCTCGTCGCGCGTCAGCGTTGCAGTCAGGTGGGCGATGCGGTTGAAGGCCTCGTTGATGCCGATCTGGTCTTCCCGGTGCTGGCGCTCGAGGTTGCCCTCGCCCTCGACCGGCAAGCGCTGGATCAGCAGGCCCGCCGCAGCCTTGTCGGTGGCGGCCAGCATCAGGCGCGTGTCGAGTTGTTCGGACTGCAGCATGTAGTGCTCGAGCACCTCGGCCAGGGTCTGCAGCGGCTCGCCCGCATCCCCGCGCAGGCCCACGACGCCCTGGTAGGGCTGCGCGCCGCCGCTCTTGTCCTGCGGGTCGAGCGTGATCGCGCAGCGGCCCTGGCCGTGCAGGTTGAGCATGGCGGCCAGCCGCGCATCGCCGGGCACGTCGCCGACGACTTTGGCGGTGGCGCGAAAACTGAGGTCGGGCTGGACTTCGGCCACCGCCAGCTTGACCGGGCCATCGCCGAAGACCTGCAGGATCACGGCGCCGTCGAACTTGATGTTGGCCTGCATCAGCGTTGCCGCGGCGGCCATCTCACCGAGCAAGGCGCGCACGGGCGGCGGGTAGGCGCCATCGATTCCGCGGCGGTGCAGCGCCTCGCGCCACGACGGGCCCAGCCGAACCAGCATGCCGCGCACCGGCAGGCCCTCGAAGATGAACTTGTGCAGCTCGTCGTGCATCAGGCTAGCGCCGGGCCGCCCCAAGCGGCCTGAGCGCCCCCTTGGGGGGCCGCGAGTGCAGCGAGCATGGGGGCTGTCATGTCAGCCCACCCGCGCCAGCGTCTCACGGTAGCGGGCCGCACGGGCGACGTAGCCCTGGGCGGTGCGCCGCTGGTCTTCGATCTGGCCAGGCGTCAACGCACGCTTGAGCACGGCCGGCGTGCCCAGGATCAGCGAGCCATCGGGGAAGGTCTTGTCTTCCGTCACCAACGCACCGGCGCCGACGAGGCAGCCGCGGCCGATCGTTGCGCCGTTGAGCAGCACGGCCTGGATGCCGATCAACGAGCCGTCGCCCACGGTGCAGCCATGCAACATCACCATGTGGCCGACGGTGACGTCTTCGCCGACGGTCAGCGGCCGGCCGGGATCGGTGTGCAGCACGGCACCCTCCTGCACGTTGCTGCGCGCACCGATCACGATCGGTTCGTTGTCGCCGCGCAGTACGGCGCCGTACCAGACGCTGACGCCGGGGCCGAGCGTGACCTGGCCGATGATCGTGGCGCTGTCGGCCACCCAGGCAGTCGGGTCGATTTGCGGCACGGCGTCGCCGAGGCGGTAGATGGGCATGGGGAAATCGGTGACCTTGAACGCACAATTGTAGGAATGGAACTGCGCCAACGCTGCCTGGCCCTGCTGCGCCTGACCGAGCCGGCACAAAAGGCCGCCGCGACGCGTGAGTTGTTCGGTGTCATCGGATCGCTGACGCTCGACGCGCAGGCCAGGCTCGTCGAGCCCACCGGCCTGCCCGGGCGGCCGACCTTGCCGCGCCTGGTGGCGGCCACCGCGGTGCCGCGCCGCTCGCCCTTCACACCCGAAGGCCGCGCCGCGCTGCTGCATTCTGTGATCCACATCGAGTTCAATGCCATCAACCTGGCGCTCGATGCAGTCTGGCGCTTCGCCGGCATGCCGCCCGACTACTACCGCGACTGGCTCTGCGTGGCCGCCGAAGAGGCCCTGCATTTCACGCTGCTGCGCGACCACCTGCACTCGAGCCTGGGCCGCGACTACGGCGACTTTGACGCCCACGACGGGCTGTGGACGATGGTCGAGAAGACCCGGCACGACGTCGTCGCGCGCATGGCCCTGGTGCCGCGCACGCTCGAAGCGCGCGGCCTCGACGCCACGCCGCCGATGCAGGCCAAGCTGGCCAAGGCCGGCGACATGCGCGCCGTCGAGATCCTGGGCGTGATCCTGCGCGACGAGGTCGGCCATGTTGCGATCGGCAACCGCTGGTACCGCTGGCTGTGCCAGCGCGACGGCTTCGATCCGCTATCCCACTACGCCGCGCTGGTGCACCACCACGAGGCGCCACGACCGCGGCCGCCGTTCAACCTCGAAGCACGCCGACGAGCCGGATTCGATGCCGATGAACTGCAACAACTCGCCCGCCCGGACGGCACGTAAACTGCGTGCGTTCGCACAGCCCGCAAAGATCGAGGACTTCACCATGCGCTTGACCACTCGCCAGTTCCTGCAGACTGCCGGCCTGTTTGCCGCCGGCCTGCTGCTCGCCGCCTGCGGCAAGAAGGAGCCGCCCCCCGCACCGACGGCCGCTGGATCGGCCTCGGCCGCCGCACCTGCCCCTGCGCCCGCCAAGGTCTATGTCGTCGGCACCGACGCCGCCTACGCGCCGTTCGAGTCGCAGAACGAAAAGGGCGAGATCGTCGGCCTGACGATCGACGTCGTGAATGCGGCGGCCAGGAAGGCCGGCATCGAGGTCAAGTTCGTCAACACGCCGTGGGAAGGCATCTTCAACGCTCTCGGCCAAGGGGACCGCGACATGATCGCCTCGTCGGTGACGATCACCGACGAGCGCAAGCAGACGATGGACTTCACCGACCCGTACTTCGACGCGGTACAACTGATCGCCGTCAAGGACGGCAGCAAGATCGCCAGGTTCGACGATCTGAAGAAGGCCAAGGTCGGCGTGCAGACCGGCACCACCGGCGACGAGGCCGTGACCAAGCTGCTCGGCAAGAGCAGCACCGCGATCAAGCGCTTCGAATCGACGCCGCTGGCCTTGAAGGAGCTGGAGGCCGGCGGCGTCGATGCCGTCGTCGCCGACAACGGCGTGGTCATCAACTACGTGACCAACAACGCCGGCGCCAAGTTCAAGACCGTCAGTGACCCAGCCTTCGTCCCCGAGCAGTACGGCTTCGCGGTGAAGAAGGGCAATGCCGAGCTGCTGGCCAAGTTGAACAAGGGCCTGGCCGAGATCAAGGCCGACGGCAGCTACAACACGATCTACGCCAAGTACTTCGGCGCCGCGCCGGCCGCCGCCGCTGCGCCCGCGTCAGCGGCGTCCAAGTAGGCCTTGAGCCCGGCAGACGGTGATGGATCTGCGTTGGGAGATCCTCGCCGGCTATGGGCCGCTGTTCGTCAGCGGCCTGTGGATGACGATCGAGCTGACCCTGGTGGCCATCGGCGCCGGGTTGCTGCTCGGCATCGTCTTCGGCCTGACCAGCAGCTCGGCCGACGCGCCGGTGCCGCACTCCCCAGTCGCCGCGTGGGGCCTGAAGATCGCGCGCGCCATCACCGTGGCCTACGTCACCTTCTTCCGCGGCACGCCGCTGTTCGTGCAGATCCTGCTGGTGCACTTTGCGCTGATGCCGGCGCTGATCCACCCCGACGGCGGGCTGTTGATGAGCGGCGACGCGGCGCGCACCTTCCGCCAGGAACACGGTGCCTTCTTCTCCGGCGCACTGGCGCTGACGCTCAATGCCGGGGCCTACATCAGCGAGATCTTCCGCGCCGGCATCCAGAGCATCCACCGCGGCCAGACCCAGGCCGCCTACAGCGTCGGCCTGAGCCATGCGCAGGCGATGCGCTACGTGGTGCTGCCGCAGGCCTTCCGGCGCATGGTGCCGGCGCTGGTCAATGAAGGCGTCACGCTGATCAAGGACTCGTCGCTGGTCTCGGCCATCGGCCTGGCCGAGCTGGCGCTGGCGGCGCGCACCGTCGCCGGGGCCTACTCGCGCTATTGGGAACCGTACCTGCTGATCTCGGCCGTGTACCTGGTGTTGACGCTGGTGCTGTCGACGCTGGCCAAGCGGCTCGAAGCGCCGGCGCATTTGCGCGGGCGCTAGCCCCTTGCGTCGTTGTGTCGACGGCGGCTTTGCTTCGGGCATGATCGGCCACTGCGCGCTGCCACGGCAGTTCTTTGGCGACGTGCACGCGGTCTTTCTCGGGAGTTGTATGCAGTTCACGGGTTCACTTTTCGCCACCGCGGTGGCTCTCCTCGTCGCAGCCTCTGGCGCGGTTCAGGCGCAAGGCACTGGATGGGCCCCGTTCGCCTCCGTGACACCGATCTACCAGGGCAAAGGCGATCTCGATGGTGGCGGCGACTACAGCGCCTGGAGCACGATCCTGCGCGCGGGCGTGCTTGGCGAACTCGGCGCCGGCAGGCGTGCCGGTGTGGTCTTCAACTACGGCTACACGGACTACGCTTTCTCCAGCCCAACGGCTTTTGGCGGCGTCGCGCCCTGGGGCGCCGTGCAGCGCTACGGCGTCGCGGCGCCGCTCTCGCTGGCCCTGAGCGATGGGTGGAACGTGGGCCTCACACCGTCGGTCGACTGGATCCACGAGAAGGGAGCCGACGCCGGCGACTCGCTCAACTGGGGCGCGATCGCGTCGGCGACCCGGTTCTTTGCCGATGGCAACCGGCTCGGCTTCGGTCTGGCCGTGTTCGACCGACCTGGCGAGACGAGCGTGTTCCCGCTGCTGCTCGTCGACTGGAAGCTGTCCGACCGCTGGCGCTTGGTCAACCCGTTGCCCGCCGGGCCCACGGGGCCGGCCGGGATTGAACTCGACTATCGCTTCGACGCCGGCTGGAACCTCGGACTCGGCGCTGCGTGGCGCACGACACGCTTTCGGCTCGGCAACAGTGGCCCCGCACCGAACGGCATCGGCGAGGAGCGAGGGGTCCCGGTGTTCCTGCGCGCTGCACTGAGCTTCGGCCCAGCCGTGGCTCTGAACCTGTATGGCGGGCTCGTCACGGGCGGCCAACTGCGGGTCGAGGACCGGTTCGGCAACTTGATTCGAAAAGTCGACTTCGATACGGCACCGCTGTTCGGAGCGACTCTCTCGGCACGTTTCTGAGCCTGCCGGCGGCGTACGTCGCCACTACCATCGGCGCATGATTTCGCGTTTTGCACGGATCGCCTTCTGGCGCACGCTGGCGCTTGTCTGCGTGGTGCTCGGTCTCGTCGGCGTGGTGGTTCCCGGGCTGCCCACGGTGCCCTTCCTGTTGGTGGCGGCCTGGTCCGGCGGCAAGGGCTGGCCTCGGCTCGAGGCCTGGTTGCTCGCCCACCCGCGGCATGGCGCCGACATCCAGCGCTGGCGCGACCACCGCGCCGTGCCGCGCCGCGCGAAGTGGCTGGCTTCGGCAACGATGCTGGCGAGCACTGCGCTGATCATGGCGTCGGGCGCCCCGCTGTGGCTCAAGATCGGCGTGCCGGCCCTCATGGCCAGCGTGGCATGCTGGCTGTGGCTGCGACCCGAAGTCTGAGCTTGCTGTGTCGCGGACCAGCGGCAACGCGAGCAATCGCGCAGTGCCGCTAATGCGAAGGCTCGGCGGAGCCGGCAGCGCTTCGCTAGAAGGTGCCCGGAAATCCGCCGCCGTCGAGCAGCCAGTTCTGCCCCGTGATGTAGCTGCCGTGCACGCTGCACAGGAAGGCGCAGGCGGCACCGAACTCCTCGGCCGTGCCCAGGCGCCGCGCGGGAATGGTCGCGCGCCGGCTGTCGAGCATCTCGTCGATGCTCTTGCCGCTCTTGGCGGCGGCGTTGGCCATCGTCGTGCGGATCCGGTCGGTGTCGAAGAAGCCCGGCAGCAGGTTGTTGATGGTCACGTTGTGGCTGGCCAGGCGGCTTTGCCGCGCCAGCCCGGCGACGAAGCCGGTGAGGCCCGAGCGCGCGCCATTGGACAGGCCGAGCGTTTCGATCGGCGCCTTGACCGCGCCCGAGGTGATGTTGACGACGCGGCCGAAGCCGCGCGCGGCCATCGCATCGACGGTGGCCTTCATCAGTGCAATAGGCGTCAGCATGTTGGCGTCGAGGGCCGCGATCCAGGCCTCGCGCTCCCAGTCACGGAAGTCGCCCGGCGGTGGGCCGCCGGCGTTGTTGATCAGGATGTCGATCTGGGGCGCCGCGGCGAGTGCCGCCTCGCGGCCTGCGGCAGTGGTGATGTCGCCGGCCACGGTGCGCACCTCCACAGCGGGGTTCAGCGCACGCAGCTCGGCGGCGGCGGCCTGCAACGCATCGGCGCCGCGCGCGGTGATGACAACGTTGACGCCCTCGCCCACCAGCGCCCTCGCGCAGCCCTTGCCGAGCCCCTTGCTGGCGGCACACACCAGCGCCCACTTGCCTGCGATTCCCAAGTCCATTTCGTCACCTCCATTTGGCCAACAACCATACCCCCGACAACACCAGCACGGTGCCCGCTACGACCCAGCCGGTGAACGGCTCGCCGAGCAGCCACACCCCCAGCAGCACGGTGCTCATCGGCCCGACCATGCCGGCCTGTGCGGCCAGCGTGGCGCCAATGCGCTCGATCGCCATCATGACCATCAACACGGGCGCAAAAGTACACAGCGTGGCATTGAGCAGCGACAGCCACAGCACCGGCTCGGGCACCCACGCGGCGGCAGGCGCGCGCAGCACGAACAACTGCACGATGCACAGCACGCAGGCCACGCTGGTCGCCGCGCCGGTCAGACGCAGGGCGCCCAGGCGCTGCACCAGCTGGCCGCTGTAGACCAGGTACACGGCGTAGCTGATCGCGCTGCCGAACACCAGCGCCGCGCCGAGCGCCGCGTTCGGGCCCTCGAAGCTCAGCTCCTGGCCGAAGACCACCGCCACACCGGCATAGCTCAGCGCCATTGCGATGCCTTGCCGCGCCGAAATGTGCTGGCCGAACAGCGCCACCGAGAGCAACAACACCAGGGTCGGATTCAGGTACAGGATCAGGCGCTCGAGGCCGGCGCTGATGTACTGCAGGCCCATGAAGTCGAGCAGGCTGGCCAGGTAGTAGCCGCAAAAGCCGAGCCCGACAATCGCGCGCCAGTCACGAGCCGTGAAGGCCTCCTTTCCGCGCCCGGCCCACCAGGCCAGCGCCAGAAACAGCGGCAGTGCCAGCAGCATGCGCCAGAAGATCACCTGGACGGCATCGACGCCATGCCGGTACATCAGCTTGGCCAGAATGGCCTTGCCAGAGAACGCAATCGCGCCCAGCGTGGCGAGCACCAGGCCGGGGGCGATGCGCGAGGGGGTCGTCGCGTTCAAGGCGGCCATCATCGCCGATCGTGCGGCGATTTGCCTTGCAGGCACCAATGGCTGCCCACCTGCACGAAGCCGACCGATCGGTAGATGCCGATCGCCACGTCGTTCGGGTCGGCGCACATCACCAGGCGCTGCAGGCCCAGAGCGTGGAAGGCGTGGTGGCAGACATGCCAGACCAGGGCGCGGCACAGGCCGCGGCGACGCCACTCGGCCTGCGTGCTGACATGCTGGAAGCGGCCGAGACGGCCATCGTGCACCAGCCCGCAGTCGGCGGCCAACACACCCGCCACCACGGCACCGAACCAGTTTGCCGTGCCGGTGGCTTGCATCGCGGCCACGCGCTGCAGGGCGGCGCGGCGATAGCAACGGTAGCCCTCGACCTCGAACGAATCTTCACGCGTGGCCACCTGGGCCTCGACGGCGAGTTCGATTTCATCGGGCAACGCCAAAGCGCGCAGCACGAGGCCCGGCGTGTCGCGCACCGACGGTTGCGGCGACAGGCCGGCGGGCTCCAGCGTCAGCACGGCCGTCTCGTCGAACTCGTCGATGCCGGCGGCTCGCCACGACGGCAGCGGGTCGGTCAGCGTGGCGGCATTGATGCCGAACGCGAGATGGGTCGATGCGGGCTGCTTGCTCGCGATTGCTTCGTCGAAGCGCGCCAGCCAAGCCGCCAACTCGTCGTCGCGCGGCGCTACCGGCAGGATCAGGCAGTTGCCCCAGTAGTAGGTCGGGTTCGTCGGTGTGCGCAGCACGATGCAGTCATCGCGCTCGCTGATCTCAGCGCCGAAGCGGCAGGCCAGCAGGTGCGATTGCCAGCCGAGTTCAAGCTCGGCCTCCTTCATTCAAAAACCCACCGCGGCGCCGTCGCGGCGCGGGTCGCTCGCGGCAACATAGCCTTCGACGGCCGGGTCGCCCAGGCGCCAGATGAACTGGCCGGCGCCGAAGTCCATGTAGCTGTCTTCCAGGCCGACCACCTGATGCCCCAGCGCCTGCAGTTCCTGCAGCGTGGCCGCAGGCATGTGGCGTTCGACGTTGATCTCGAGCCCTTCGTTGAAGCGCCAACGCGGCGCATCGCAGGCGGCCTGGACGTTCTGGCCGTGGTCGAGCATGCGCACGAGGGTCTGAATGTGGCCCTGCGGCTGCATGTGGCCGCCCATCACGCCGAAGCTCATCACGGGCTGACCCGCCTGGCTGAGGAAGCCGGGGATGATGGTGTGGAAAGGCCGCTTGCCCGGCGCCACCACGTTCGGGCTCTTCGCATCGAGGCTGAAGTCGTGGCCGCGGTTCTGCAGGCTGACACCGAAACTCGGCTCGACGACACCCGAGCCGAAGCCCATGTAGTTGCTCTGGATGAAGCTGACCATCATGCCGCTCTCGTCGGCAGCGCTGAGGTAGATCGTGCCGCCCTTGATGCCGTAGCCGGCGCCGAAGACCTGGGCGCGTGCCGGATCGATGAGCTTGGCGCGCGTGGCCAGGTACTGCGCATCGAGCAGCACCGACGGCGGGCCCTCCATGAAGCGCGCGTCGGCAACGAAGCGGTAGACGTCGGCAAAGGCCAGCTTCATGGCTTCGATCTGCAAATGCTGGCAGGCCGCGCCGTCGATCGGCAGCGAGGCCAGGTCGAAGTGCTGCAGCATGCCCAGCGCCATCTGGGCCGCGATGCCCTGCCCGTTCGGCGGAATCTCGTGCAGCGTGTGGCCGCGGTAATTCTGCGCCAGCGGCGTGACCCACTCGGGCTGATAACTTGCGAGATCGGCGGCCGTCATCGCGCCGCCGTGCTGGCGTGACCAGTCGGCGACCGCGGCACCGATCTCGCCGCGGTAGAAGGCCTCGCCCTTCGTCGCGCCGATCAACTTCAGCGCTCGCGCGACGTTGGGCATCGCGACCCGCTCGCCGACCTCGGGCGGCCGGCCCTTGGGCAGGAACTGCGCGGCGAAGCCGGGGCCGGCGACGAGCTCGGCGACCTTCGACGCCAGCATCCATTTCTGCTGCACGACCACCGGCACGGCGTAACCGCGCTCGGCGATCTCGACCGCCGGCGCCATCAGGTCGGCGAACGGCAGCTTGCCGAAACGCTGCGACAGCGCCGCCCAGGCCGCCACCGCGCCCGGCACGCTGACCGAGTCGACGCCGCGCGGCGGCGGCGCCTTGGCCGTGTCGCCGTACTTGCGGATGAAGTAGTCACGCGTCCACGCCGCCGGCGCCGGGCCGCTGGCGTTGAGGCCGTGCAGCGCCTTGCCGTCCCACAGGATGCAGAAGGCGTCGGAGCCGAGACCGTTGCTGCACGGCTCGACGATGGTCATGCACGCCGCCGTGGCGATCGCGGCATCGACGGCATTGCCGCCAGCCGCCAGCATGCGCAGGCCGGCCTGGGCCGCCAACGGGTGCGAGGTGGCGACGACGTTTCGCGCGAACACCGGCCGGCGCGCGCTGGCATAGGGTTGGTCGTAATCAAATTGCTTCATGGTCTCAGTCGGCAGTGATCTTGCGGTCGCGGATGAGCGTGGCCCAGCGCGCGCTGTCGGCCTTGACCATCGCCGCGAACTTGGCCGGCCCGGCATTGCTCACCGGCTCGGCACCGAGCCGCGCCAGGCGTTCGGCCACGTCGGGCTTTTGCAGCGCGCGCTGCAACTCGGCGGCGACGCGGTTGGTGATGTCGGCAGAAAGGCCTTTCGGGCCATAGATGCCGAACCAGGTGTCGGACTCGAAGCCGGGCAGGCCCGACTCGGCCACCGTGGGCAGGTCGGGCACCAGCGGCGACCGCTTGGCACTGGTGACGGCCAGGGCCTTCAACTTGCCGTCCTTCACATGCGGCAGGCCGCTGACGATGCTGTCGAACAGCAGTTGCACCTTGCCGCTCACGAGGTCGGGAATCGCCAGCGCCGTGCCGCGGTACGGGATGTGAACGATGAATACCCCCGCCTGCGCCTTGAAGGCCTCGGCCGTCAGGTTGACGATGGTGCCGTTGCCGCTCGACGCGTAGTTCAACTGCCCCGGCCGCGCCTTGGCATACGCGATCAGCTCCTTGATCGAGGCCACCGGCAAGTCTTTCGGCACCAGCACGATGTTGGTGGCATTGGCCACCTGCGCCACCGGCGTGAAGTCGGCCTCGACCTTGTACGGCAGGTTCGGGTTGAGGTGCGGCGCGATCGAGTGCGTGCTGCTGGTGCACATCAACAGCGTGTGCCCGTCCGGCAGCGCTTTCGCGACTTCGGCGGAACCCAGCGTGCCGCCCGCGCCGGGGCGGTTGTCGACCACGATCGGTTGGCCGAAGGCATTGCCGACGCCCTGGGCGATGGCCCGCGCGAGCAGGTCGGTGGCGCCACCGGCCGGGAACGGCACGACGAGGCGGATCGGCTTGATCGGCCAGGCTTGAGCCCAGGCGCTGGGCGCCAGTGCCAGCAGGGGCAGCGCAAGAGAGAGCGAACGTCGTTTCATAGGCGGGTCTCGATCGGGGGCGTGGCGATTCAATGGACCGCGGTGCGAATCATCGCATCCAGCCTGTGCTGCCGGCCTACGCCACCCCAAGCCGGCGACAATCGCCGCATCCCAACCTGACTCGGCGTCCGGCGCCCACGAAGCGCCGGACGGTTTTCGCTTTTGATGTTCGCCTTCTTCGAAAGCCGCATTCGCCCCACCGCGCGGCCCGGCAGTGCGCCGCCCGCGGGGCTGCTGGCCTTCTACTGGCACTACGTGCGCCAGACCAAAGGCCTGTTCGCCGCGATGTTCGTCACCGGCATCGGCGTGGCGCTGATCGACACGCTGATCCCGCTGTTCATCGGCCGCCTGGTCACGCTGATGCAGGCCGACGACCGCGCCGCCGCGTTCCAGGCCGCGCTGCCTTCACTGCTGGGCATGGCCGTGGCGGTGATGGTGCTGCGCCCGCTGGCGCTGGTCTGCGACAGCCTCGTGCGCAACAACGCCGTTGTGCCAGGCGTCACCAGCCTGATCCGCTGGCAAAGCCACTGGCACGTGGTGCGGCAGAGCTGGCCGTTCTTCCAGAACGACTTCGCCGGCCGCATTGCCAACCGCGTCATGCAGACCAGCAACGCGGTGCGCGAGAGTGTCGTCAGCAGCATCCGCGCCATCTGGTACATCGTCGTTTACGGAATCACCACGCTGGCGCTGATGGCCGCCGCCGACTGGCGCCTGGCGCTGCCCACGCTGCTGTGGTTCGCCGGCTATGTGCTCTTTCTGCGCCGCTTCGTGCCGCAGATGCGCGGCCTGGCCCGCAGCAGTTCGGAGCTGCGCTCGCTGGTGATGGGGCGGGTTGTCGACAGCTACACCAACATCCTCACCGTCAAGCTCTTCGCCCGCGCCCGCGACGAAGACGCCTACGTGCGCGAGGTCATCGACGATCACACGGTGGCGATCGCCGCGCACATGCGCATGACGACGAAGTTCATGGCCACGCTGTCGCTGCTGAACGCGCTGATGCTGACCAGCACTGCAGCCATCGGCATCACGCTGTGGGCACAGGGCAGCATCAGCGCCGGCCTCGTTGCCACCGCGCTGCCGCTGGCCTGGCAGATCGTCAACGTGGCGGGCTGGGTGAGCTGGGAAGTGACTGGCATCTTCGAGAACATCGGCGTCGTCCAGGAAGGGATGGAGACGATCGCCGTGCCACACGCCATGGAAGACAAGCCGAACGCGCGCGAACTGGTCGTCAGCGCTGGCGAGATCCGCTTCGAGCACCTGACCTTCACCTATGGCCGCAGCGACGGCAAGCGGGTGCTCGACGACCTGAACCTCGTCATCCGGCCCGGCGAACGCGTCGGCGTGGTCGGCCGCTCGGGCGCCGGCAAGAGCACGCTGGTGAACCTGCTGCTGCGCTTTCACGACCTGGAGCAGGGCAGCCTGCGCATCGATGGCCAGGACGTGCGCAGCGTGACGCAGGAAAGCCTGCGCGCGGCCATC
>Ga0209254_10004545_pt1 | contig 12709 bp, 10 predicted proteins | sample FrelakmetDIP11DI_FD_187148 | JGI IMG/M metagenome (GOLD analysis project Ga0209254, IMG submission 187148) | Freshwater lake sediment microbial communities from the University of Notre Dame, USA, for methane emissions studies - DIP11 DI (SPAdes)... | ecosystem: Environmental > Aquatic >...
CGGTGCTCTTCGAAGGCGTGTTCGACGCCACGGGGCTCGCCGCATGAACGCCAAGATGCAGCAGGCCGGCACGGGCGCGAACAACACGGGCGTGCGGTGAAACGTTGAGGCGCCCTTCAACGAAGGGCGTGCATTGCCCGGGCTCTCCACACCCAGTCTTGCGACATCCTCTCTGAGAGAAAGGATATGGTCCGAATCGCTACACTGCTTGCCCATGCAGGACTCGGACAAGACCCGCGGACCGGCTCGATCAGTACTCCGATCTACCAGACGGCCACTTTCGCCCATCCAGGGTTGGGGGAGAGTACCGGGTTTGATTACAGCCGCACCACCAACCCCACCCGAAGTGCCCTCGAGGATGCCATGGCACGATTGGATGGCGGCGCGGCAGGTTTTGCCTTTGCCAGCGGCCTCGCGGCGCTGGCGACCGTACTTTGCCTGTTCAGCCGGGGCGACCATCTGGTGGTGGCTGAAGGCTGCTATGGCGGTACCTACCGGTTGCTGGATCAGGTCTTTGCCCGCTTCGATCTTGCGGTCAGTTACGTGCCGGTGGCAGACCTGGCCGGCTACCGCGCCGCCATCGGGCCGCAAACCCGCGCCATTCTCGTCGAGTCGGTTTCCAACCCCCGTTTGCTGGTACCGGACCTACGCAACCTGGTGGTGATCGCGCAGGAGGCCGACACGCTGCTGTTAGTGGATAACACTTTTCTCACCCCCTATTGGTTGCGGCCCTTGGAACTGGGGGCGGACATCGTGCTGCATTCGGCCTCGAAGTTTCTGGCCGGGCACAACGACACCATTGGCGGCATCGTCACCGTGCGGGAAGCGGAGCTCGGCAAGCGGCTCGGCTATCTGCAGAACGCCATGGGCGCGGTGCTGGGGCCGCACGATGCCTGGCTCGTGCTGCGGGGGCTAAAAACACTGGCGCTGAGGCTGGAGCAACAGCAGCGAAATGCGCTGACCATCGCCCGCTGGCTGCAGCGGCAGGCCCAGGTGACGCGGGTTTATTATCCCGGCCTTCCGGGCACCCCCAGCCATGCGAGGCTGGCGCAACTGGCCACCGGCTTTGGTGCCGTGGTGACATTCGAGGCTGACGAGATCCGGACGTTACAGCGTCTGATCGAGCGCCTAAAGCTGATTGCCTATGCCGAGAGCCTGGGTGGGGTGGAAAGCCTGATTACGGTACCCGCAGTACAGACGCATGCGAATCTGCCGGCCCAGGAGCGCGCCCGGCTGGGGGTGACGGATACGCTCCTGCGGCTTTCCGTCGGCATCGAGGATGTAGAGGACTTGCTCGCCGATTTGGGATCGGCGCTGGCTTGACGGAAAACGATGGATTTTGATCGGATCATCGAGCGCCGCGGCACGTCCAGCACCAAGTGGAACAAGTATGCGGGCCGGGATATTCTGCCGCTGTGGGTAGCGGACATGGATTTCGCGAGCCCGCCAGGCGTGCGGGCCGCACTGCATGCGCGCATCGAGCACGGTGTCTTCGGTTATACCGATCCGCCGGCAAGTCTGGTCGAGGCTTTGCAAGCCTATGCCTTGCAGCATTACGGCTGGCGACTCGAGCCCGATTGGTTCGTCTGGCTGCCCGGCCTGGTACAGGGGCTCAACCTGGCTTGCCGCGCCGTCGGGCAGGCCGGTGACGCGGTATTGACCGCCACACCGGTTTATCCCCCTTTCCTCCGGGCGCCGGGTCTTGCGCAACGCGAGTTGATGACCGTGCCGCTCGTGCACCGCGGGCCGGATTGGGGCTGGGATTTTGCTGCACTGGAAGCCGCCATCGTACCCCGTACCCGCCTCTTACTGCTGTGCTATCCCCACAACCCCGTCGGGCGCGTTTGGAGCGGCGAGGAACTCGCGCGGCTCATCACGATCGCCCGGCGCCATAACCTGATCGTGTGCTCGGACGAGATCCACTGTGATCTGGTGCTCGAGCCTGGGGTGCGCCATACCCCGCTGGCCCGGTTCGATCCGGAGTTCGCGCACCGCACCATCACCCTGCTGGCTCCGTCGAAGACTTGGAACCTGCCCGGTCTTGGCTGCTCGCTCGCGCTGATTCCGGACCCAGCACTGCGCAGGCGATTCTGTCGCGAGATGGCGGGACTCGTGCCCTCCGTCAACGTGCTTGGTTTCGCCGCCGCCGAGGCCGCCTATCGAGACGATGGCACCTGGCGCGACGCCTTGCTGACATACCTGCGCCGGAACCGGGAGGTGCTGCGGGAATGGTTCGCCGACGCACAACGCCTGAAGTGGACTGTGCCGGAGGCCACGTACCTCGCGTGGATCGATGCTCGTGCCATTGATTCACAGAACCCGCTGCCGCGCTTCGAAGCGCTGGGCGTGGGTCTGTCAGATGGGCGGGATTTTGGCTTTCCGGGTTATCTGCGCCTCAATTTCGGTTGCCGGCGTGCCTTGTTGGAACAGGCGTTGCAGCGGCTTACCCCTTTGCGGTAGCGGCCTTGGGCCACCAAGAGGCGGGGTGGCGGCGGACGTGGGCAGAACGCGGGTCGCGGCGGGCGAAGATCTGCGAAGGTGTTGCAGCATCTTCTGAGCGGGCGGTCTTCCTCGTTTGTCTCGGGTGATTCAGTCCGCAGACCGCTCGTCTTGCGCCGAGAATTGGATTTTCTGGTCTTCCCGCAGAGTGAGGGCCTGTTCGACCACTTCCCGCGTCAGATGAGGAGCGCATAGCTGGATGAAGTCGAAAACAAAGCTGCGGATGAACATGCCTCTCCGCAGGCCAATTTTGGTGAGGCTCCGCTGGAACAAGTGATCGGCGTGCAACGCGATCAAATCGCTGTCGCCAATGGGATCGTAAGCCATGCGCGCCACGATACCGATGCCCAGCCCCAGGCGCACATAGGTCTTGATCACGTCGGCATCGGCGGCCGCCAGCACCACCTGCGGTTGGAGATGGTGCTGCTCGAAAGCCTCATCCATTTGGGAGCGACCGCTGAAGCCGGAAACGTAGGTCACGATGGGGCAGGCCGCCACGTCTTCCAAGGTGATATGCGGTTGTTGCGTCAGGGGATGCCCGGGCTGAACGAGAATACAACGGTTCCACTCGTAGTAAGGCAATAGCACCAGGTTACTGAATCTTTCGGTTACTTCCGTGGTGATCGCTACGTCGACGATGCCCTTCGCCGCTTGCTCGGCGACCTGTGCCGGTGTGCCCTGGTGTATGTTCAACGTAACTGTGGGGTAGCGCATCATGAATGCTGCCACCACCGGCGGAAGGGCATAGCGCGCCTGGTTGTGGGTAGTGCCCAGCGTCAACGCGCCGACTGTCTCATCCGCGGCTTCCTGTGCAATGTGTTTGATGTTCTGAACCTGCGCCAGAACTTCGCCGGCCACGGCAATGATCTGTCGTCCGGCATCGGTGATTTCCGTCAGGTGCTTTCCGCTGCGGGCGAAGATGCTCGTTCCCAGTTCTTCCTCCAGCAGCGCCAGTTGCTTGCTGATGCCGGGTTGGGATGTGTACAACCTGGCCGCCGTATGGGAAACATTCAGTCCGTGTTGAGCGATTTCCCAGATGTAACGGAGTTGCTGCAGCGTCATGCTGGTGTCATGGAACTCGGTGAATGTTGATGGCGGGATCCCTCTACCATGAAAGCGTCGCGCAGTGACGCCGTGATCCTCCTCTCCCGCGGGCGGGAGAGGGCCGGGGTGAGGGAACCGCTCCTGCCGCGAGCGGCTTTCATGCTCGGGGGGTGCCGCTCGCGGCAGGAGCGGTTACGCTGAACACCGCATTAATGGCGTCCCCTGGGACGCGCCAACCTAAGAGCGATCACCGGCTGCTGTCAACCGTGCGGTCGTCTGAGTTAACCACGCTCGAAGCGGCAGGCTGTTTGGCCCGCCGCTTCGAATCAGGTCCGACGGGGCTGCGCTTGCGCACCTCGCCTCGGCCTGCAGGCAGGTCCGCTGATCATAGGCCGAGCGACGACTCCAGCACTTCCCTTTCTGCCTCGAGCCAGTCTTCGATTTCATGACCCGTCTCAAATCCACGCGCTTCCGCTTTGTAATACGCCACCGCCTCTATGTGCGATGTAAGATCATTGCGTTGGACTGGTTGAGTTTGCGGGGTTTCCCGTTCGCCACCAATACTCTTTGCGACAAGTGCCTTTACTGCAGCCATTATGGTTACCTCCTATGAGATCAGTTAGCATCGCCAGCAAAGTGGATGTCAGTTACACTCGCTGGGTCTTTATATTTTTCGCACCTGAGCGGGAAAGGCAAATAATACTTCTCGATATTCTTATAACGAATACATTAGGAGCGAATGTGTTTCGTGCCTCCGCATAGGTTCCTCCAGCCGCTTTGGCCTCCGATAAGCGGTGCAGCTCGAGCAAAGGCCACTGCCTCTCGTCATCCGCATGCACAATGCCATCACGCTGAAGCTTGGGCACAGCCGATAGGCTGCTTATAGCGCAAGGTTATAACGAAATTACAATTTATTCTTACCCGAAATGCCGCATCCCTGTATAGTTGGGTCCACGCAATTTCAGCTGCACCATGTCTCAGGCTAGAGCTCAAGTGAGCACTGGTTTAAGAAAGAAACGAGCGATGAACAAGAAATACCGGGTTGAGCGCGACTCTGCGGCTGTAAGAGCAGCAGAGCCAAGAATCTATGAAGTGAGTGATTTTGTAAACCCCACGCCCGCCAACGACTATGTCCTGGTGCGCCATTATCGGACCGTATACCACCCCGGTGGGCAAATCAGTAAAGAGCTGATTTCGTCGACAGAAACGTTGTTGGAACAGATGATCCACGCATTTCACGGTCAGGTGTACCAATCAGCGGGAACGCTAAACGGATTCTTCGATGATCCCGAGCGTGCCCGGGAGTGTGCGCGGGCAATTGCCCTTTACCACCACAAAGAGGCCGAGGTCATCGGCACGCAGGTCACGATTGCCGTGTGACAGGCGGTTCCCGTGCGAGCGGGGGGCTCTTGCGTCTGAGGCGGGTGAAATTTGACTCGGCGTCCCTCGAGGGTGACAGACATCCCTGCCCCGCCTGAGATGGAGATGATCCGATGAATCCCAGCGGTCCGTTGACTCCACAGCAATGGGAAGCCTTGAAGCGGCTGGTCGAAGGGATCTCCCCCGATCAGATCCTGTGGGTTAGCGGCTACCTGGCAGGGTTCGGTGGAGCGCGGCGAGATCTCGCCCCTTCGCCGACACTCCGAGTGGAAGAGTCCCAGCCTGGCGTGACGGTCCTTTACGGTTCGCAGACGGGGAACTCGGAAAAGCTCGCCCAAGAGCTGCACTCCCGGCTGGTACAAGAGGGCTGGTCGGTGCGCCTGGAGGCTATGGGCAGCTACAAGACAGCGCAGCTCAAGCGCGATGCTTGCCTACTTGTCATCGTCAGCACCCACGGCGAGGGCGATCCTCCCGATAATGCCCTGCCGTTCTACGAATTCCTGCACAGCAAGAAGGCGCCCAAACTGGAAGGATTGCGCTTTTCCGTTCTGGCTCTCGGAGATACCAGTTACGAATACTTCTGCAAGACCGGGCGCGATTTCGACCATCGGCTGGAGGAACTGGGGGCGACGCGCCTCCATGCCCGCGCGGACTGCGATGTGGATTACGAGGAGACCGCAGAATGCTGGATCGAAGGCATTCTGGCGGCCTTGGCTCGTGACCGGGCACCGCGCATAGATATGCCGGTGCCGGCTCAAGTCCAGCCGGAGTCCGCTTACTCCAAGAAACATCCGTTTCCGGCCACGTTGATTGAAAATCTCCGCCTGACCGGTCGGGGCTCTACCAAGGACGTGCGGCACATCGAGCTCTCGCTGAGCGGTTCGGGTCTCCGCTTCGAACCGGGTGATTCGCTTGGGGTCGTGGCCAGCAATTGGCCGGAGCGGGTGGCCGATCTGCTAGCGAGCCTCGGTCTCGATCCAAGCTCGACGGTTCCCGGTTCTTCCGGCGGGGAAATCAGCTTGGAAGAGGCTCTCTTGCGCGAGTATGAAATCACTACGCTCACCCGTCCCTTCTTGGAGGGATATGCAGAGCTATCCGGATCCCAAGAGCTGGGTCAGCTGTTGAAGGAGGAAAGCCGGGGGCTGCTTCGGGATTTCCAGTATGGCCGGGAGATCATCGACGTGGTGCGCGGCTACCCGGTACACGGCATCACCGCGGGCCAGTTCATTGCCTTGCTGCGCAAACTCCCGCCCAGACTTTATTCCATCGCCTCGAGCTACAATGCCAACCCCGAGGAGGTCCATCTCACGGTGAGCGTGGTGCGCTATGAAAGCCAGGGGCTGCAACGTCACGGGGTAGCGTCCACCTTTCTCGCCGACCGGGTGGCCGAGGACGGACAGGTGCCCGTATACGTGGACAGTAACCCGAATTTCCGGCTGCCCCCGAATCCGGAGGCGCCGATCGTCATGGTCGGGCCGGGTACGGGTGTGGCACCGTTCCGCGCCTTCTTGGCGGAGCGGGAGGCAACGGGTGCGAGCGGGCGAAACTGGCTGCTCTTCGGTGACCGCAACTTTCACAGCGACTTCTTGTATCAAGTGGAATGGCTCGATTATCGCAAGAACGGCCTGTTGAATCGGATCGATGTGGCGTTCTCGCGGGATGGGGAAGAGAAGGTGTATGTGCAACACCGGATGCTCGAGAACAGCCGCGAACTCTACGGGTGGCTGGAAGAAGGTGCTTATTTTTACGTTTGCGGCGACGCACGCCGGATGGCGCCCGACGTCCACGAGGCTCTTGTCGGTGTCGTCAAGAGAGAAGGCGGATGCAGCCGTGAGCGAGCCGAGGACTATGTCAAAGAATTACAGTCATCGAAGCGCTACCAGCGGGACGTGTACTGAGAGGAAGGTCACCATGGCAGTCAAGCAGACTCATCGACGCACCGAAGAGGAAATCCTCAAGGAGCAGAGCGACTATCTTCGCGGCACGATCACGGAAGGACTCGCCGATGTGGTGACGGGGGCCGTGTCCCCCCAGGATGCCAAGCTGCTGAAGTTCCATGGCACTTATCTGCAGGATGATCGGGATGTGCGAACTGAAAGGCTGCGGCAGAAGCTGGAGCCTGCCTACAGCTTTCTGATTCGCGTGCGGCTGCCGGGCGGCGTGTGCACGCCTCGGCAATGGCTGGAACTGGATGAGCTGGCCTGCAAATACGCTAACCGCTCCCTGCGTATCACGACCCGCCAGACCTTTCAGTTCCATGGTGTTTTGAAGCGGCATCTGAAGACTGCGATCGCCGGAATCAACCAGGCCTTATTGAGTACCCTTGCGACCTGCGGCGATGTGAACCGAAACGTGGTATGCCATAACAATCCTTACCTCTCCCCGCTCCACGAGGAACTCTATGCCTGGAGTCGGTCGTTGAGCGAATTTCTGCTCCCCAGGACACGGGCCTATCATGAGATCTGGCTGGATCGGGAGCGGATTACTGGGTCCCCGGCCGAAGAAGAGCCTCTCTACGGCAGGGTCTTTCTGCCGCGCAAGTTCAAGATCGGCATCGCACTGCCCCCGAGCAACGATATCGATGTTTTCGCCCAGGACCTCGGATTTATCGCCATCGCCGAGAGGACCGCCCTAAAGGGGTTCAATGTTGCGGTGGGTGGTGGCATGGGAGTGACCCACGGCGATCCGGCCACTTATCCGCGTCTGGCCGACGTGATTGGCTTCTGCCTTCCCGATCAGCTACTGGAAGTGGCAGAGACCGTGATCAGGGTGCAGCGCGACTCAGGCGATCGAACCAACCGCAAGCACGCGCGGTTGAAGTATACCCTGGACGACCGCGGTCTGGACTGGTTCAAGGCGGAACTGGAAGCACGCCTCGGTTGGCGACTCGAACCTGCGCAGCCATTTGAGTTCGAAGATACGGGAGACCGCCTCGGGTGGGCGCAGGACAGTCGGGGCCAGTGGCACCTGACGCTTGGAATAGTCAGCGGACGCGTCGCGGACACGCCCGGAGTCGCGTGGATGTCTGGCTTGCGTGAGATCGCGAAGATCCACGCCGGCGATTTCCGGCTGACGGCCAACCAAAATCTAACCATCGGCAAGATCGACGAGGCAAACAGACCGGTAATCGAGGCTGTGCTCAAACAGCACCGCATCCCTGACCCCGGCCGGTGGGGTGGCCTGCGGAAAAATGCATTGTCGTGCGTAGCCCTGCCGACCTGCGGCCTCGCCATGGCCGAAAGCGAGCGCTGGCTACCGTCACTCTTGGCGCGGCTGGAGCCGATTCTGAAAAAGGCGAAATTGGCGAAGGATTCGATTACCCTGCGGGTTACCGGGTGTCCCAACGGGTGCGCGCGCCCCTATCTGGGCGAGATCGGTTTGGTCGGGAAGGCCCCGGGGCGTTACAACCTGTACTTGGGGGCAGGATTCAATGGCGGACGCTTGAACACACTGTATCGGGAGGGTCTTTCGGAAGACGAAATCGTGGCGACCCTTACCCCGATCATCATGCGCTACGCGCGCGAACGGTTCGAGGGTGAACACTTCGGTGACTTCGTCATCCGCGCCGGCTACGTCGCCGCTGTCAGCGCCCCACGTGGGTTTCACGATCAAACGCCCCAGCCTGCCTTGAAACCGGCGCGCACGGGTTGAGGTGTCGCGTCGTGAATCGGAGAAGTTTGTTCGCCATCGGCCATTAGAGCGGATATGAAAGAACACAAACTGACCCACCTCAAGCATCTGGAAGCGGAGAGCATCCACATCATGCGCGAAGTCGCGGCGGAGTTCGAGAATCCCGTCATGCTGTATTCCATCGGCAAGGACTCGGCGGTGATGCTCCGTCTGGTCATGAAGGCGTTTTACCCGGGGAAACCGCCCTTCCCGCTGATGCACGTCGATACCACCTGGAAATTCCGCGAAATGATCCTGTTTCGCGACCGCATGGCCCATGACCTGGGGCTGGATCTCATTGTCCACGTCAACGAGGAGGGCGTGCGGCAAGGTATCAACCCCTTCGTGCATGGGAGTAAGAAGCACACCGATATCATGAAGACCGAAGCGCTCAAGCAGGCTCTGGACAAGTATCGCTTCGACGCGGCCTTCGGTGGGGCCCGGCGCGACGAGGAAAAATCCCGCGCCAAGGAGCGCGTGTACTCGTTCCGCGACCGCAACCACCGCTGGGACCCAAAAAACCAGCGGCCGGAGCTTTGGAACCTCTACAACGGCAAGATCAACAAAGGCGAAAGCATTCGCGTGTTTCCCCTATCCAACTGGACCGAGCTGGACGTTTGGCAGTACATCTACCTGGAGAATATCCCCATCGTTCCGCTCTATTTCGCAAAGGAACGCCCGGTTGTGGAGCGCGACGGCGTGCTGATCATGGTAGACGACGAACGTATGCCATTGAATCCGGGTGAGCACCCAGAAATGAAAATGGTGCGGTTCCGCACCTTGGGCTGCTATCCCTTGACCGGAGCGGTCGAGTCCACCGCCGCCACCTTGCCGGAGATCATCCAGGAGATGTTGCTGACCAAGACTTCCGAGCGCCAGGGGCGAGTCATCGACCACGACCAGGCCGGGTCGATGGAAGAAAAGAAGAAGGAGGGGTATTTCTGACCCTCAGCCCGCCTCTCCCGTTATCGCTTCGCGACTCTCCATTGAACTCATGTCACATCAATCCGAACTCATCGGCACCGACATCCACGCCTACCTGGTCCAGCACGAGCGCAAGGAACTGCTGCGCTTCCTCACCTGCGGCAGCGTCGACGACGGCAAGAGCACGCTGATCGGGCGGCTCCTGCACGATTCCAAGATGATTTACGAGGACCACCTGGCGGCCATCCAGAAGGACAGCAAGACCGTCGGCACCACCGGCGGCGAACTGGACTTGGCCCTCCTGGTGGATGGCTTGCAGGCCGAGCGCGAGCAGGGCATCACCATCGACGTCGCCTACCGCTATTTCTCCACCGCTCGGCGCAAGTTCATCATCGCCGATACGCCCGGGCACGAACAGTACACCCGCAACATGGCGACCGGCGCCTCCACCTGCGACTTGGCGATCATTCTGATCGATGCCCGCCACGGCGTGCAAACCCAGACCAAGCGCCACAGCTTCATCGTCTCGTTGCTGGGTATCAAGCATGTGGTCGTCGCCATCAACAAGATGGACCTGGTGGATTTCAGCCTGGCGGTGTTCGAAAAGATCCGCGCGGACTATCTGGAATTCGCCGACCGGGTGGGCCTACACGATATCCGGTTCCTTCCGATCTCGGCCTTGAACGGCGACAATGTGGTCAACCGCAGCGAGGCGGCGCCCTGGTTCGACGGCCAGCCGTTGATGGAACTGCTCGACACCATCGAGATCGCCGAGGACCAGAACTTCACCGATTTGCGGTTTCCAGTGCAGTGGGTGAATCGGCCCAACCTGAATTTCCGCGGCTTCAGCGGCACTCTGGCCGGAGGCGTGCTTAGAAAAGGCGATCCCATCTTGGCCTTACCCTCCCGGAAATCCAGCCGGATCAAATCCATCGTGACCTACGACGGCGAACTGGCCGAGGCCTTTCCCCCGCAGGCGATCACCGTGACCCTGGAAGACGAAATCGACGTCAGTCGCGGCGATGTGCTGGTCAGGCCCGGTCAGGAACCGGCTCTGGATTCCCGGTTCGACGCCAATCTTGTCTGGATGGCCGAAGCGCCTCTCGTTCCCGGCAGGCAATATCTTCTCAAGCAGGCCACCCGAACGGTGCCCGGCTCCATTGCCCAGATTCACCATCGCATCGACGTCAATACGCTGGAGACGCACCCGGCCATCCAGCTGAACCTCAATGAAATTGGCTTGTGCGAAATAGCCCTGAGTTCGCCCATTGCGCTGGATCGCTACAGCCGATGCAAAGGCACTGGCTCATTCATTCTCATCGATCGCCTGACCAACGGCACCGTCGGCGCGGGAATGATCGTCGGCTCTGCGAAGAGGCCACTGGAGTGGCGCAAGGTCACGCCGGAAGAGCGGGCGATCCGGTTTGGTCAGAGGGCAGTGACGCTGTGGCTGACGGGCGCGAATCGCCAGGAGATCGCCTATCAACTGGAACGCCGTTTGTTCGACCGCGGCTACGCCTGCACGCTCCTCGATGCGGAGATTCTGGGTGCTCAGCCTGTGCTGGTCGCCCATGCTCTCAATCAGGCCGGGTTGATCTGTGTGTGTTCTGCTCCGGATAACTCACTGCCCGGCGAGGACGCTAGCAATGTGATTCTTCCTGCGGAAAGCGTCGAAATCGACAAGGTCATCGAATTGCTGCGTCACCCTGAACCGGGGCAGCCGGACTTTCAGATCTGATGGCAGCGGGCTGGGTGAGCTTCGAGGCATACGGGAAAAACGTCGTTTTCGTGACTGGCCATGGACGGCCCCATGGTCTCACCGTTCACGCGTTGATGCCCCAAGTATGACAATCTGCCGATAACCAAGCTGAAGTTGGTGATCGAGTCGGTCATCCAGCGAATAGCACCCGGCCCGCCGCCTTACGCGGCGGGTTCGCCCAAAGCAGAAAGCAGGGAGATAGGCGACAATAAGCAGTTTGTGATGTAGATAGCCTTGGGGCTAAAAATAACGACGAATCTGGATACATGACTCAACTTTAGACACTCGTCTTTTCTTCGCCCGGGCAGTGGCGGTGACGGGAGGGCAAGGCGCAGCTGAACAAGGGTTCGAGGCCCCAGCGCCGGGCGTAGAGACGGACGATGGTTTCGGCGGAGAGTGCGGTTTTGGTGGCCAGTAGACGTAGGTTGGGTTAGCCCTGAGCGAAGCGTAGCGGAGCCGAAGGGCGTAACCCAACATTCCGACGCCGGATGTCGGGTTACGGCTGCGCCTAACCCGACCTACCAAAATCCCCGTCGTTACCTCGACCGCATGATCCAGGTGCTGCGGCAAAGCAAGACGCTGCGGCTGCCGGGCAATGTCAGTCTCGAACTGGAAACGGTCCGCCCCCTGGCGGATCGGGAATACCTCCACGCTGAAGCAACCGCGAAAAACAGTTCCGAAAAGCGCATTGCGATTGTCTTCGGGCCGGAAGATGGCGCTATCGGCCAAGAGTATGTGTTCAACGCCTCAATGGAGGCCATGCAACAGGGCTTCCAACAGCTTTTTCTATTCGGCTTTGCCATTCAAGCCAAAGCCCGCGAGATGCTGGAGAAAACCTATATCGCCATGACTCCCGACGTGGCGATGTCTGACCTGCTGAAAACTAGACGTTCAAGCGAGATTTTTTCGAGCACCGGTTTGCCGGATGTGACGCTGGGACCCGCCGGTCCCAAACCGGACGGAACCCCCTCTATCAAGTCGAGGTCAAGGGTCTCGATATTTTCCGGCCCGACACGATGGAAACAGATTCTATCGAAGCCGAAAACCTGCCATGCTGGATGCTGGACACCAATTACAACGGCATGGTGTTCTGCGCTTCCCAAGTGTTTTTCCCGAAAACCGGAGCGTGGGATAACCTGCAAGAATCGCTTAAGGGCGATTTCAACGACAGCGTTTGGGAACATCTGGCCGGAACGGTCAGCGAGCCTTTCGAGCTCGGCGATAGGCGGTGCATCGCGGTCAAGGTGATTGACGACCGGGGGAATGAGTTGATGGTAGTTAGAACATTGACATGAGGTGAATGACATGGCGATGTCAAGCGAAGCCATTGTGGAGGAAGCACTCGCTCTGTCGCCAGCAGAGCGAGTGGTTGTGATAGATAGGTTGATGTCAAGCCTGGACGCAATCGCCCATGCGGTGGGGCACCGAGCCGCA
>Ga0209254_10004546_pt1 | contig 12709 bp, 13 predicted proteins | sample FrelakmetDIP11DI_FD_187148 | JGI IMG/M metagenome (GOLD analysis project Ga0209254, IMG submission 187148) | Freshwater lake sediment microbial communities from the University of Notre Dame, USA, for methane emissions studies - DIP11 DI (SPAdes)... | ecosystem: Environmental > Aquatic >...
GATCCTGTCCCCAAGGATCGCCGGAGCTGTGTATGTCATTTTCACACACTGAAATGGTAGAGAAATTGAAAATGGCGGCTCTACGGCGTTGTGAAGAACGCATAGCGACGGCGAAAGGATCAGGCGGCAGAACAGACTATGCACCCCCCCAGTTCGGAGTATCTGCACTCCTGAAACACAGGCATGGCCTGTAACCGGATGGAAAATGAAGAGGAGGATTGACTGAAAATCAGGAAACTCCTGTTCTGACCTCGGAGCAGAGTATGATTACGGGGTTGGGTTGAAGAGTAAGAAACCACGTCGGTGCGGTAAGACTCCAGGGAGAGGCAAAATGAACCGGGCGGATTTCAATGAATCCGAGATACACGGATATGATGCCAGCTCTGCAGGATGGAAAGGGATTGTGGTATGGAAGAGGACAAGTCTATACTAAAGAAGATCAGGGAAAAAGAAATTGAAATGAGCATAAAAGTTGATCAGGCCAGAAATGAGGCCGATTATGCGCTGAAGGAAGCCAAGAAGAAATCCCTGGAGTTAGTAGCTGCATCGGAACTGAGAGGGAAAGAAGCAGCAGATGAATTTACCCGGAGTGAGCTGGAAAAGATCCATAGAGAGGCAGATCAAGTCCGAGCTGCGGCCAAGGGCAAGGTATCTTCCGTCCGCGAGAAGGGAGAGAAGAATTTGCCTCAAGCAGTTGAAAGAATTGTTGCCATTGTGCTGTCAGGGTAGAGAGCCATGCTTCAGAAAATGGTGAAAATCCAGGTAATTGGCCCGAAAAAAGACCTTCATAATGTACTGGATTTACTGTATGCCAAGGGGACAGTGCAGCTCGAGGATGCATCCACACAAGTCAGGCCGGGAGAGATCAGCCTCAAGAAAATGACCGCGGACCAGGTCGGTGATATCGCCGCTGCGCACACCAAGATAGGCGGCATCCTCCTCACGCTTCCAAAAATCAAGGTAGATGAAAAGGTAGTAGCCGATACGTATTACGCCCTGAAAGCACAAAGCCATGCGGACCTCCTCCTCCGGGCACATTCGATCATTGATGAGCTGGAACCGGTCACAAAAGTACTCGAAACAGAAAAGAGTGATTATGAGATTACCATCACCAACCTCACCCGGTATGTAAAGATTATCGACAAGATTCGGCCGCTTGAGAGCAGTCTGCCTGTCCTGGAAGGGTTCGAAGTCACCGTTCTCCTGATCCAGAAGGAATTTAAAGACGTCATCGATATTATCCGGAATGCCCTTGCAGAAATAACGAGGAACCAGTTTGAATTGCTCACCGCTGAAGTGGATGAAACAACGATCGCGGCGGTCACGATTTTCAACAAGCGGTACTCGGAACGGGTACACTCCTTCGTCTTTTCCCAGAATGTGAATGAAGTTCGTCTGCCTCCTGAATATCTGGGGAAACCTTTCAACGAGATCTTTTCCCTCATTGAGGAGAGAAAATCCACCACCAATGATGAGATTGCCAGAGTGAACTCGGAACTCGGGAAAATCTCTTCGACGTGGTACATGGAACTCTCAGCATTACACCAGATACTTGGAGAAAGAACCGAAGAATTGAGTATCTTCTCAAAAATCGGTCAGACCGAATATACGTTTGTGATACTGGGATGGACTCCTAAAAAGTCCCTCAAGAGTACCCATACGGCACTGAAAGATACGTTCGGGGGGCGGGTAATTGTCAATGAACTGGCCCTCACCCCGGATCAGATGGCTGAAGCCCCGACGTTTTACGACAACCCCCGGTTCGTCAAGCCGTTTGAGTACCTGATGAAGGTGGTCAGCCCGGCACGATCAACAGAGATTGACCCCAGTCCGCTCATGGCAATTTTTCTTCCGCTCTTCTTCGGGATCATGGTGGGGGACATTGGTTATGGGCTGATTATCTTTGCATTTGCCCTTATCGTGAAGTGGAAATTCTCCGACAGGGGGGACTGGCTCCAGTATCTTATGAATATTCTTATCATTGGCGCAATATGGTCCATATTCTTTGGTTGGTTATATGGAGAATTTTTTGGGGATTTAGGCGAGATAATGGGGTGGATTGAGCCAAAGACAATTTTCGGCGTCGAGTTGAACCGGATGGAAGCTATTGTTACATTCCTCATCTTGTCTATCGCTATCGGAGTCTTCCATGTATTTTTAGGGCTCGTTCTTGGAATTGTAAACTCCTATACCGAGATAAGCTGCAACAGGCATGTAACCAAGGCCAAGAAACATATCTGTGAAAAAACGGGTATGATAGTGGTTATCACTGGTCTCATTCTGGTAATAGCGGCAACGGCAATGGCGCTGCCATCAACCGTGATTACAATCGGAGCAGTACTGATAATAATCGCTATTCCCCTCATTATTATTGGAGGGGGTGCCTTTGGCATGTTTGAGATCATGAGCACGGTAGGAAACGTCCTTTCGTACGCCCGTATTATGGCAATTGGTATGGCGTCGGTCATCCTCGCCGTTGTTGCCAACAAACTGGGAGGCATGATGGACGTGGCTATTCTGGGAATCCTGATAGCAGTGCTCCTCCATACGCTCAACATTGTCCTTGCCATGTTCAGCCCCTTCCTCCACTCCCTCCGGTTGCACCTGGTCGAATTCGATTCGAAATTTTACGAAGGCGGTGGCGAGATGTACAAACCTTTCAAGAAGGAAAACGGGGGAAAATCGCTATGAAACGGCAGGGACTATCCATTCTTTTCATAGTTCCTGGAACACAGCGGGAGGGGAATGATCCATGTAGATGAAGAATATTCAGATAGAATTGATAATTCTCATCGCCGATTGCCGCATTGTCAGAAAGCGGTATGAGGCTCGTATTGTATCATGAAAACGATGTGCTGCCTGTGCATAGGGCGGCGCTTTGTACGGAGGATAGTGTGTATGGTTGATTTCGGAATCCCCATTGGGGCAGGCATCGCATTTGGGCTTGGAGCGCTCGGCACCGGGATTGCACAGTCAAAGATTGGCGCAGCGGGGGCGGGAACGATTGCAGAAAAACCGGAAACATTCGGATTGATGATTATTCTGGTGGCAATTCCCGAAACTCTCGTCATTCTGGGTTTTGTGGTCGCATCCATGATCATGATCATGCTCGTGTGAACTGGTGAAAGATCGCGAGAATCGTATGGTGACGGAATCATTCCGGACTGCGGAACCGGAAAGGGTGAACCCATGGCAATTGATGATCTGATTGAAGCTGTATGGGTGAGCGGCCAGGAACGGATATCCGAGATAATGGAACGCTCAAAAGTCGAGGAAGAGGAAATTATCAGGGAAGCAGAGGCAAAAGACGAGGTAATCAGAAAACGGCTCCTCGAGGATGCGAAGCTGTCGGTTGAAATCCAGCGGACCAAATTCCTTTCTGCAGCACGGGAAGAAAGTCGCATGGGAATCGTCAAGACAAAAAGTGAGATCTTCGACAAGGTATTCGAAGAAGCATCCCGCCAGCTTGTATCTGTTCGCGATCATCCGCAATACCGGGAGAAACTGAAGGTATTGCTGGGTGAAGCACTGAGGGACCTCGGAAACAGTGATATCGTTCTTCATATCGATAAAAGGGATGAGACGCTCTGGAAGGAGATCCTGAATGATCTAAAAGAGAACCACCAGATCGTTCCCGATCTCACCAGTGCGGGGGGGTTGAACGTACATACCCGTGATGAACGCTTTGTTATCTTCAATACCCTTGAATCCCGGCTTAAAAAAGCGAAAGAGATTTACAGACCAGAGATTTTCTCAATATTGTTTGGTGAGTGAGATGGAGTACGCGTACGTCAATGCACGGATACGGGCAATGAAGAGCCGCCTGCTTGATCGTTCGCTCCTTGAACTGCTCATCAACAAACCTGACCTTGATTCTCTTATTTCGGAACTTGAAAAAACAGCGTACAGGGAAGAACTGGAAAAAGCCGGAGTTCTTTTCAAAGGCATTACCCGCATTGAGGTAGCAATCCGCAAAGACCTGGTCAGGACGTTTCGGACTATCCTGAATTTTATCAGGGGAGAAGATGCAGAGACACTCCTTACCATCATCCTCCACCGCTGGGACATCCAGAATATCAAAACCGTCCTCAGGGGTAAAAAAATTCAAGTGAGCCCATCGGAAATTCTCGAATGCCTGATTCCGGCCGGTGAGCTTGATGAAGCAGCCCTCACCGAACTGGTTAAACAGCCTGATGTAAAGACCGTCATTGACCTGCTTGCTACCTGGGGTATCGTCTATGCCCGTCCCCTGATCCTCAATTTCAAAGAATATACTGAGACCCGGGACATGCTGGTGCTTGAATATGCTCTTGACACATTCTACTACGAAGACGCCCTTTCCACATTAAAGGCCGAGGAGTCGGATGATGCCCGAATCCTTAAAAGTATAATCATCACTGAAATCGAAATTAACAACATAAAAACGGTATTACGGGTAATTCGGGATCGGATTGACCGTGAGGAAGCGAAAGGGTATTTCATCAAAGGAAGTACCGAGTTTGATACAGAAAGACTCCTCTCGCTGATGAAGACCGGGACAATCGAGGGAGCCCTCAAGCAGCTGGAGGGGACACGCTACCAGTTTCTCACGAAGGTTCCTCTTGAATATATCGCAGCAGAGAAGATCTCGGCTTTTGAGAAGGAACTGGAGAAGTATCTTGTGAAAAAGGCGATTGGTCAGTTTCTGGGGGATCCCCTCTCCATCTCGATCCCAATTGCCTATATCTGGGCAAAATATACCGAGGTTACAAATATCCGGGTCATTGCCCGATGCAAGGTAGGCGAGATGTCAGAAAAAGAGCTCAAGGAGGCGCTTATCAGTGTATAAGTTTGTTGTTGTCACAGATCCTGATACAGCCATAGGCTTTCGCCTCGCCGGAGTTGATGTACTGGAGATCCCGAATCCGGATGAGGTTGCTGCATTACTCCCCTCTCTGCTTTTAAGGGACGATACCGGTATTATTGCACTTAACGAGGAGTACATGATGTCACTCGATGATAAAATGATGGAGAAGATTGAGAAATCATACCGCCCAATCATCATACCCATCCCCTCCAAGGCAAAGCGGCTCGACCGGACCAGCTACATCGAAGGACTGCTCAGGAGAGCAATCGGCTACAACATCGTGCTGAGGAAGTAGCAGTATGATTGTCGGTGATATTTCAAGAATTTCGGGCCCCGTGGTCCTTTCTGGAGGGATGCGGGGATCGAGGATGTATGACGTGGTGAAGGTCGGCGAGCAGCAGCTGAATGGCGAGATCATACGGCTAGATGGAGATCAGGCAGTCATCCAGGTCTATGAGGATACCACCGGGTTGCAGGTCGGTGAAAAGGTAGTAAATACCGACCTGCCACTCTCGGTGGAACTCGGGCCCGGCCTCCTTTCTTCCATCTATGATGGGATTCAACGGCCTCTCCCGGTCCTTGTAGAAAAGAGCGGCAGTTTCATCTCGAGGGGAGTATCGCTCCCCGGTCTCTCACATGACCGGAAATGGGAATTTTTACCCCGGGTAAAGAAAGGGGATCAGGTTACCGGTGGCGATGTGATTGGCACAGTCACAGAGTATCATCTCGAACACCGCATCATGGTTCCACCATTCATATCCGGTATGGTCAGCGAGATTCGGAGCGGCGAGTTTACCATCGATGAACCGGTCTGCACGCTTGATAATGGCACGCAGATCCCCATGCTTCAGACATGGCCGGTACGGAAAGGGAGACCGTATCTCCGGAAGATGGATCCTGATACCCTGCTCATCACGGGCCAGCGGGTTTTTGACTCCCTCTTTCCGGTGACAAAGGGAGGGACAGCGATGATCCCGGGGGGGTTCGGCACGGGAAAAACGGTAGCAGAGCAGACTCTTGCCAAATGGTCCGATACCCAAATCGTTGTGTATATCGGGTGTGGAGAACGGGGGAACGAGATGACCGATGTGCTCACCGAGTTTCCTGAGCTCCTCGATCCCAGGACAAAACTCCCCCTGATCCAGCGGACCATCCTGATCGCCAATACATCCAATATGCCGGTCGCAGCGAGAGAGGCATCCATCTACACCGGGATTACTCTCGCAGAATACTACCGGGACATGGGATACGACGTCGCTCTCATGGCTGATTCCACATCCCGGTGGGGTGAAGCACTCCGGGAGGTTTCAGGCCGACTCGAAGAGATGCCGGGGGAAGAGGGCTATCCGGCATATCTCGCGACCCGGCTCGCCGCCTTCTATGAACGGGCGGGGCGTGTGGTCTGTCTCGGATCGGACGAACGGTTCGGATCGGTCACGGTGGTCGGTGCTGTCTCGCCTCCGGGAGGGGACTTTTCAGAACCAATCACCCAGAATACCCTGCGCATCACCGGCACATTCTGGGCGCTCGATACAAGTCTCGCGTACCGGCGGCACTTTCCCTCGGTGAACTGGATCAAGAGTTATTCACTCTACCTTGACCAGGTAAGCGAGTGGTTTACAGCAAGTGGTTTCTCTGACTGGAAGGATCTCCGGGCACGTGCGATGTATCTCCTCCAGAAGGAGGTTGAGCTCCAGGAGATTGTCCAGCTTGTTGGTCCTGACGCACTTCCCGAAAGCGAGAAGGCAATCCTCGAGGTCACGCGAATGATACGGGAGGACTTTCTGCAGCAGAGTGCTTACCATGACGTTGATTCTTTCTGCCCGCTCGAAAAGCAGTACTGGATGCTCCAGGTGATACTCTCCTTCTACGATCGTGTGAACCAGGCCATGGGTAAAGGGGTTCCGCTCACAAAGATCCTCAAGCTCTCTGTAAAAGCAGATATCGGGCGAATGAAGGAGCTCGCTGAGATCGAACGGATAAAGGACCTGATCCCCCGCATTGATGGAGATCTCACAGCCTTGGAGGCAGAACGATGAACAGAGCACCGCTCTATACAAAAGAGGCGAGGGCAATCAGCTACGTTTCGGGCCCCCTGATATTTATCCAGAATGTCAAGGGCGTCTCGTATGGTGAAATTGTTCGGATTATCCTTCCCAGCGGAGAAGAGCGCACCGGGCAGGTGCTTGATATCTCAAAGGAGATTGCGGTTACCCAGGTTTATGAAGGTACCAGCGGGATCGATAATAAGGAGACCCGGGTCCGGTTCACCGGTGAGCCCCCGAAAATCCGTGTTTCTATCGACATGCTGGGGCGGATCTTTGACGGCGTTGGTAAACCCCGTGATGGAGGGCCGGAGATCATTGAAGAGGCGAACCTGGACATTAATGGAATGCCGATCAATCCTTCTGCCCGGGATAAACCCGCCGATTTTATCCAGACCGGGATGTCAACCATTGATGGACTGAACACCCTCGTCCGGGGACAGAAGCTTCCCATTTTCTCAGGAGCAGGCCTTCCTGCAAACAAACTTGCAGCCCAGATCGCACGCCAGGCACAGGTACTCGGCGAAGAAGAGAAGTTCGCCGTGATTTTTGTCGCGATGGGGATCACGTATAAGGAAGCTTCGTTCTTTATGAAGGATTTCGAAAAGACCGGCGCCCTGGAACGGGTTGTCTTCTTCATGAATCTCGCAGATGATCCCACGATTGAACGGATAGCAACCCCTCGCTGTGCACTCACCGCGGCCGAATTCCTTGCCTTTGAGCACGAGCTCCAGGTGCTGGTCATCCTGACAGATATGATCAATTATTGTGAGGCATTGCGGGAGATCTCCACGGCACGTGAGGAAGTGCCAGGCAGACGGGGGTATCCTGGCTACATGTATACCGACCTTGCGTCCATATACGAGCGTGCAGGCAGGATAAAGGGGAAAAAAGGATCGATAACCCAGATCCCGATCCTTACCATGCCCGACGATGACATCACCCACCCTGTTCCCGACCTCACCGGATACATCACAGAGGGGCAAATCGTTCTCTCTCGCGATCTGTTCCGCCGTGGGGGAGATCCTCCGGTAGACGCTCTTCCCTGCCTTTCACGGCTGATGAACCTCGGTATCGGGCCCGGGAAAACCCGGGAAGACCACCGGAATGTTGCCGATCAGCTCTACGCCTCCTATGCGTATGGCAGGGATCTCAGGCGGCTCGTTGCTATTGTCGGAGAAGAGGCACTCACTGAACTGGATAAGAAGTACCTGAAGTTTGCCGATGAATTTGAGCGCCAGTTCATAACACAGGGCGATGAGAACCGGAGTATCGAAAAAACACTCGACATCGGATGGCAACTCTTTACCATGCTGCCTGAAGAGGAATTGAAGCGAATCAAACGCGAATTCATCCAGAAGTACCATCCTTTGTATCGGAAGGAATAATCATGGAACAGATCAATCCGACCCGGATGGAGCTCATACGGAAGAACGCCCAGATAAAGCTTGCAGAGCAGGGGCGGGATCTCCTCCGGCAGAAGATGGATGCGCTCATCCAGGAGTTTTTCCATGTCATGGAATCGGTTTCCCAGTCAAGAGGTGAGCTGGAAACACTTTCCGATTTCGCCCAAAACTCCCTGCTCATTGCCCTGGCTGTTGATGATCCTGTCACCCTCAAGTCTGCTTCATTCGCGACCCGGCGTGGCATCACCCTTGATATCAAGGGGAAGAATATCATGGGTGTACCTGTTCCGATAATCGAGAAGAAGCGATTTGTCAAAAGCCTGTTGGATCGGGGATACAGCATACTGGGGGTAAGTGGACGGATTGACGAAACAGCAGAAAAATTCGAAGCAGAACTGGATCTCATCATCACTCTTGCAGAGACTGAAACATCGCTCCGGAGACTTGGAAGCGAGATCCAGATGACCCGCCGCCGGGTGAATGCCCTTGAACAGGTACTCATCCCTGAGCTGAAACGACAGGCAAAGTATATCGAGATTACCATCGATGAACGGGACCGTGAAGACCTTTACCGACTGAAAAAAGTAAAAAAGATTATTGACCGCAAGAAAAAAGCAGCAATTACGGCCTGAAGATCACCTCACTTTCCTCAATATTTCATTCATATCCCTGACCGCATCTCCCTCCGTCCGCTTCCTGCTTTTTACCTCCTTTCCAATCTTGATGATGGCATCGAGATCCTCCCGCGAAAGCCTGGAAAAAGTGCACCGCCCCCAGCTGGAGCGATCCATGGAAACCCAGCTTTCCCCCAGCATGTACTTCAGGAGATCAATATCTGACGCGGAATAGAGTTTCCAGTCCTGCCCGACACTCTGCCGGATTTTCTCTAATGCTGTCTCGACGGCCATTTCCTTGTGAATCTGGAATACTCGCCGTCCCCTTTCGTCCTCGGTCACCTCTGGCATACCAATTCCACTTACCCTACAGTAACCGGAAGGATTTAAATGTTTTGAGGTTCATCCCGACTGTCGATATTACATACCCTGGAATAAACTCCCTGACTAGTGAGAATTATGAGGATGATGCATCATTTCATTAGAGTTTTTTTGTGAATAACGGGATTATTTTTTTATGTCTGAATATCAAAAATTAGTCCTTTATGATAATGCCAGGCGATGAGCTCCGATATTCTATCGAATTCGATGAAGTTTTAAAAAAGATGATTATTTCCAAATCCGGGAGACGAAGATCTATTATGATTCTCTTTTCTTACAAATCCGGTCGTAGATACTCACCAGATGATCACTTTCCCTGCTGATCTTTGACTTACCAGCCCTCATGGTCACGAGGAGCTGCCTGGTCCTTTTGTATGACTGCATAGGTACTGAACCCCCGTAAGGTATTATTTGTGTTTGATTACTGGAAAAATTTGGAATTTAATACTTCAATTTCAGTTTATCCCATTATAAAAGAATTTGCTTTTCACATCTGCAATGCACTTCTGGAGAAAATTTTTGATGACTGTTATTTATGCAGATTTTAACAAAATAGCCGAACTCAATTCGACTGCCACCTGTCCACTGATCACATTGTCAAGCCCGTCCTTTCCTATTCTGATGATCTCCCGAAGCTCCAGTCCCGTTAGTCGGGTGAATGATATCTTCTCCCAGGCATCGCGGTCAGTATATACCCACAGTTCTCCCAGGACGTACTTGAGTGCTTCAATATCACCATGTGTAAAGAGAGCCCATTCTGGCCCCAGCGTCTGTCTGATCTTTTCGATCGCCTTTTCCACACTTTTTTCCTTCTGAAGCTTGAAAAAACGCCTCCCGATTTCTGTCTTTGATACCTCCGGCATACCAGCTCCACTCCGCGTTCGAGGGTAAGACGGAATTATACCTCCCGGTATAAATACTCCGCTGATGGAGTTTCCCAAGAATATATACACCTTCATGAGCACCGCTCTTTTCCAGTACTGGATATGCTGGCAGATGGACTCCCGTTGAATCACAGGGTCTTAAAGCTGAACGCGCCACGATGAGTAGAGCCAAGAAGATATGGAGATATAATAATGGACAGAACAATCAGCTCTTTTTCCTCCCGAATCCTAGCAGCTGCCGGTACAACCCGGCAATCCGGTCGGCAGCCTGAAGCGGTTCAGGAATCCGGTTTTTTTCGGTGGTATCAAGCACCATCCCAACAGCGTAAGACAGCGTCGTCTTGTAACCGGCAGAGACGTATACCGGTTTTACCCTGTCTTTTGTTCGCACCGCTACCCCGACTACCTCATCCCCCTCCTTCACCGGTGCACAGGACCCTCGTGTGAGGCAGGGAATAGCGGCATGTCCTGCGGGAGGCCCGGAGGCGACACCTATGGTTGGGATTTCGAGCATCGCTCCCGCATGGCAGGCCATCCCAAACCTTTTCTGGTGTGCATAGCCATGGCCGTTGATAAAGAGGAGATCAGGGCTGACCGGGAGCTTCTCATATGCTGCAAGGAGGAGAGGAAGTTCACGGAATGCAAACAGACCAGGAATGTAAGGAAACTGGGTCATCCGTGCAGCAGTGGCGTGGCCAATGGGGTTTAATGAAGGGAAAGATAAGAGGGCAAAGACACCGATCCCATACTCACTATCATAGCTGGCGTCTGCCCCCGCTATGGTTTTCACTGTGACCGGTCCCTGATTCCTACCGCAGCCATACCTGAACCTCATCCGGTCTTGAATCAGACGCGCATGATGAATGAGTTCATTTGTTCCCATTCCTGGTATGAACGGCATGATCTGATCGATGCATTACCTTCCATTGATATCAACCTGACTGGTTACTCCGGCGCATCTATGATTCCTGCGAGGATGTCTCTTCCGGTTCAATCCCTGAACCTCACGGTTCTGCTGATGAATCAATCGGACCAGAGAATGTATTTGAATCTTCAGATCGAAAAATTAAGCAGGAGGCAGGAGCAGGTATGCAAGAGTATCACGAGGAATCCCGCACAATCATTCTCGAACAGGTACCTGATTATTACAACGAACTCTCCGAATACCTCGAGGTGCTCTCCAACAGCCAGCGTCTTAAAATTCTTAAAATACTGGAAAAACGTCCAAAAGATGTCAGGATGATTGCATCTGATATAAACACCAGTTACGAAAACACCAAGAAACACCTGGATAAGCTGATCAGCATGGGCCTGATCCGGAAGGAGGTTGGTCTCGGGCAACAGACCTCTAAAGGAGTTCATCCGGTGTGGAAATATTCACTTGTGCCGGGAGCCATGGAAGCCGTCGTGAGGAATCTTGGTATCTTTTCAAATATGCGTATCAACATCGATGATGCCGATCTGAAAAAGAGACTTGACGATGTGCGTCACGCTGTTGAAGGAGAGATCTCCGGAAAAAAACCCATCGTTATTCTCCTGGGGGGTTCCGATGATGGGAAACTATACATTCTCGAGCATCCAGAGACCAGGATTGGTCGAATCGATCTTTCCCGTCCCGCATCCGAAGAACCGCCATCTGACATTGTCCTCTCAAAAGAATACTCATCGGTCAGCCGCGTTTCAAAACCCCACGGCATATTTAAAAAAGAAGGGCCGAACTATTATTTTGAAGACAGGGGGAGCAGCGGTGGATCATTCCTGAACAGTGTGGAGCTTCAGAAGCGACAGCCTGCCGTTCTCCATGATGGTGACCTCCTCGAACTTGGAAAAGGAGCGCAAGGAGCACGCCTCCTGGTGATCCTTCCTGATGGTGCCTAATCAATCCGTTCTACCATGAACACGACCACTATTCGGATTCTTGCTGTATTTCTCCTGATTTTAACAATGGTCAGCACAATTTCAGCAGCAGAGTTACCTCCATTCTATACTATCTCGGCTGAAGCAGGACATGGGGGATATATTGTGCCTTCGGGAGACTGGCCTGTCAATCCGGGATCAGACCAGATTTTTTATTTTATCCCCGATGATGGATATGAGGTCAGGTCGGTAGTTGTCGATTCAAACGATTTGGGTTCACGGAGGAATTACGTATTCTATAATATCGACAGGGACCATACCATATCCGTAACATTCACCAAACAGACCGGCTTATTCTCCATTGCATCATCACCCCCGGGAGCCTCCATCTCTATAGATGGTGGTGATACCGGAATCAAAACACCGGCAGACGGTCCCTACACAATCACAAATGTACCAATTGGAGAGAGATTGATCGGACTCCAACTTCAAGGCTACAGTACCTGGTCCCAAAAAGTTGTGATTAAGACGGGGCAAACCACGGTTATCTCTCTTGTTACCCTGATTCCCATTCTGCCTCCGACAACCGTCCCTACTACAGCTCCGACAACCGTCCCTACTACAGCTCCGACAACCGTCCCTACTACAGCTCCGACAACCGTCCCTACTACAGCTC
>Ga0209254_10004547_pt1 | contig 12709 bp, 12 predicted proteins | sample FrelakmetDIP11DI_FD_187148 | JGI IMG/M metagenome (GOLD analysis project Ga0209254, IMG submission 187148) | Freshwater lake sediment microbial communities from the University of Notre Dame, USA, for methane emissions studies - DIP11 DI (SPAdes)... | ecosystem: Environmental > Aquatic >...
CTTACTGTGTTACGTTTTATTTTTACCGGACTCAACAATGATGCAATTCCAAGCAGCGCACCATAAGGACAAAGATATCTGCACCAAAAATTCCGAATTACAATTGAGAGCAGAAATAAAATAGATATAACAATCAACGATAGCTGCGAAATGTCAGCAAAAAAATAATACATTTTTATATCGGCAACCTGATTATACGGACTGTCGAGAAATGCCTTTAAAGCAGCGCTGGTCATCAAGAAAAAAACTGCATAAACCAAAAACCCAAGCATAAAATATTTCAAGCTGCGTAGAGGGTAATCTAAAATTTTGGGAACCTGAAATTTTCGTTTGAAAAGCTTTTCACCGAAATCGCCGACAAGCTCGGAAAAAAATCCTACCGGACACAACCAGCTGCAAAAGGATTTTCCAATTACCAAAGACATCAGAACTATCCCAAGAAAAATAAACATTCCAGCCGGATGAGCGGAATGTATTGTTCCTGTAGTTAAGAAATAATAAAAGCTCATCAAGGAACTGATTGGCAGAAATCCGTCAACGCCGGGCGGGCGTGTGAAAAAAGATGCGGCACCGTCAGTTTCCAGATATCGAACGAATAAATAAAACTCTACTCCAATCCAAATGCATAAAAGAACAAACAGTGATTGCACTAGAAATCTATAGTTTTGAATTGGCCTCTCGGCATTGCGAATTATTTTTTTCTTTTTATTCATCGAGCCTCTTTAACATATAAATACGTATTAAAGATTGTTAATCTTTTTTAAGGTGACAGCTTTAAAGTGTTCAAGATTTTCCTCACTTAACATTTGGAAAGCTTTCGATCTCAATTCACCCCATTGGTTATGCAGCGGACATGGATTTTTATCAGAACAATTTGGAAAACCCAGCACACAAGCGTTAAAACTTTCCAGGCTATCGACTGCTTCCACAATATCAATCAGTTTTATTTTAGATGGATGCTTAGCAAGCTTGAATCCGCCTGCTTTTCCTTTCTTTGATTCGATCAATCCGCTGTCAGTTAAGCTTTGTAGAATTTTTGAAATGAATTCTTTTGGAATGTTCAACTTTTTAGAAATTTCTTCGGCAGGACAAACGCAATCGCTTTCAGAAGCAGCCATAAGAAGAATTGCTTGAAGAGCATATTCACATTTTTTGGAGAAGAAAACAGTCATCACATAATCGGATTTTTTTATCTGATTAAATATAATATTAAAAACCTCACATATCAAGTGATTCCTTCTATTCGAATAAAATAAAAATGAATAGTTGTAGTAAGAATGAATCTAAAAAATGAGTGAAAAACTAAGGTTTTATTGATCGCTCCTTTTGCGGTTCTTGAGAATGGCTTGTCTTTCGGAGTAAAGCTTACCTATTTCTGCCCCAATAATAAAAACAATTGACGCATAAAAAATCCAAAAAGCCACAACAACTACCAATGCATAAGCACCATAAATTTTTCCAAAAGCCGCAAAGTTGTAGATGTAATACCCAAATAGCTGCTTCGCAGTTTCCCAAAGCGCTGCAGCCCAAAATGCTCCGACAAATGCAGCCTGCCTGCCAATTTTTTTCTTTGGAACAACTAAATAAAGAATTGAGAAAAGGATGAATATAAGCAGTAATGAAATGAATGATAAAATAATATCTTCAACAAAACCCGATTGTAAAAACCTAATACTGTAAATTTTATTCGCTGCGCTTCTTAATATATCAAAAAGGGGCATTGCAATTGTTGTTATAAAAAATAAAAGAATGGCAAGCATGACAAGGGCAAAATCTTTTAGCTTGGCAAGCAAAACTGGTTCTTCAGATTCAAGCTGAAATATTTTATTAAGAATTGTTCTCATACTGCTGAATAATCCGCTTGCAGCAAATAGCAGCCCGAAAGCACCAATAATTCCCGCAATGGTTTTGTATTCTATAACCTCACTTATTCGCGCGAAAATAATTTTCTTAACAAACTCAGCATATTGATAATAAGGGATTACAGTTTCAATCAGCAAGTTAATTTGATATTGCATGTAAGCAGAATCAAGGACCGAACCAAGTACAGAAAAAATAATAAGCACGAAGGGAACAATACAAATGAATATTGAGAATGCCAGTCCGCCTCCGAATAAAAAGACATGATGTTCATCTATTCGTTTGTAAAGTCCGCCAAAATAATGTAAAGAGAAATCCTTTACTTTACGAATAGATGGCGTAAGATGAAGCAAAAAACGTAATTTTCGGAACTGCTCGTATGCAAGTGATCCTTTTAACTTACCTATAATAACATGGATAAACTTGAAATTATGCATTCATTATTCTTGATATTGTGAGGTAATAAATTTCAGAAAGTTTCTTCAAATGCAAATTAATTTTACCGTTAACCTTAAAATTCTCAGTAGTAGTTTTTCCAAGTAAAGCAAAGTGTTGATTTTTTATTTTTAAGATAGATTCAAACTCTTCCTGGTTGCTTTTTTTCACAGAAACAATAATTCTAGATTGACTTTCAGAGAATAAAGAAAAATCTTCACGAGTTCTAATAGGAATATTAACTTCAGCCCCCACCAAATTTTCCTCATTCATAATACAGCATTCAGCTAAGGCACAAATTATTCCTCCTTCAGAAACATCGTGTGCCGATTCAATCAATTTATTTTTAATAAGAGCTAAAATTGCTTCATAAAGATTTAATTCTAACTGAAGATCTATTCGCGGACAGTCACCCGCAACTTTATTATGAATTATTTTTAAATACTCACTTCCTCCTAATTCTTCATAATCCTCTCCCAATACATAAATCAAATCATTGTGAGAATTGAAAAATGAAGTTGTGACATTTGCCAATTGCTCAACAAGACCTACCATTCCGATCGTCGGTGTTGGATAAACCGCGGCGTTCGGTGATTCGTTATAGAAACTGACATTTCCACCGGTTACAGGAGTATTGAAAAATCTGCAAGCCTCCCCCATTCCCTCGATAGCTTGACTAAACTGCCAATAATTTTCAGGCTTGTAAGGATTTCCGAAATTAAGGCAATTAGTTATTGCTAACGGAATACCTCCTGAACAAATAATATTTCGTGCTGATTCGGCAACTGCTATTTTTGTTCCCTCTTTAGGATTCAAATACACATATCTTGAATTGCAATCTGTTTTCATTGCAAGAGCTTTATCAGTATCCTTTATGTGAATTACTGCGGCATCACAACCGGGACCAACAATTGTGTTTGTTCTCACAGTTGAATCATATTGTTCATATACCCATTTTTTTGAAACGATATTCGGTGAAGAAAAAATTTTTTCAAATGTCTCAGTAAGATTTTTTGGCTGAGGCAATTTTGTAAAATCAAATTTCCGCGTCACTTCTAAATAAGCTGGTTCTTTAGTTTCCCGGACATAAACCGGAGCTCCTCCTCCCAGTACAAGTTCAAATGAAGATATGACTGCTTTTTCTTCGCCTTGATAATGAATGTGCAGCAAACCGTCATTTGTAACCTCACCAATTATTTCGCAATGAAGATCCCATTTTTCGAATACTTGTTTAACGTTATCCTCAAATCCTTTTTTCACAACACATAGCATTCTTTCCTGACTTTCAGAAAGCATAATCTCGTAGGCCGTCATTCCCTTTTCACGAAGAGGAACTTTATCCAAATTTATTTTCATGCCGGATTTTCCCTTTGCACTCATTTCACTTGTTGAACAGGAAATTCCAGCCGCTCCCATATCCTGTATTCCAATCAGCCAGCCATTTTTAATAATTTCCAATGATGCTTCAAGTAAAAGTTTTTCGGTGAAAGGATCTCCAACTTGAACTGAAGGACGCTTTGCTTCAGACTTTTCAGAGATTTCTTCAGAAGCAAAGGTCGCCCCATGTATTCCATCTCGTCCTGTTGAAGATCCCACAATCATTACTGCATTTCCCTCACCCTTTGCTATTGCTGATGCAACATGCTTAGTATCGACCAAGCCAACAGACATTGCATTCACAAGAGGATTATCCTGATACGATTCATCAAAATATACTTCACCTGCAACAGTAGGAATACCTAGACAATTTCCATAATCCCCAACACCCCGAACGACTCCATCAAATAAATAGCGTGTTCTTGCATCATCAAGCGAACCAAACCTAAGCGAATCAAGGCAAGCTATGGGGCGAGCACCCATCGTAAAAATATCGCGCATAATTCCTCCAACACCTGTTGCAGCTCCTTGATATGGCTCAACCGCAGACGGATGATTATGGCTTTCGATCTTAAACGCAACTGCAAGACCACCACCAATATCAACCAAGCCTGCATTTTCTTCACCAGCTTCAACCAGCAATCTTCCCCCTGAGCGGGGTAAAGTCTTCAATAGCTTGATAGAATTTTTATAGCTGCAATGTTCACTCCACATCACGCTGAAAATTCCAAGCTCGGTGAATGACGGAATTCTGCCAAGAATGTTTTTGATTCTTGCAAATTCTTCCTCAGTTAAACCATGCTCTAATGCCAATTCAAGAGTTACTTCAAGTTCCTGCATTAAAAATTCCGCTAGCTGTATTATGAAATGAGTTAGTTTTGATTGTCAAATATAATATTTATCTAATCGCTATTGAAGGGACAAACATCATTTTGAAATCATTAGAATTGAATCTGCTCAATAATTGGGTGGGATTCTAAGATACGTTCACAATTACAGTGTTAAGTTCCAAATGTGCAAAGTGTAAATATTTTATCTTCTTGCCAGAAGCTGCACTATTATTGCTATTACCTATTAAATCATTCAGCCATTACAATGACTGAATGATATTATCAGTTCGAAGAAAATAATTGATTTATGCCGCTGCCTTAATTGTTCCAACCGGTAAGCTTAATTCTTCTTCAGTAAATCCAAAAATATCATTCCAAAGTTCTGCTTCAAGATGATTTTTAATTTCAGGTAAATAAAAATAAGGTACAAATCCTTGATCAACTAACTTTTTAGCATTATGATATATAAATAAGCCTAAATCGAAGAATGCAGCTGACACAGGCTCGTTATTAATAAATAGATTTTTCTCGTTTGATTTTAAGCTGCGAGGCCGCACCAATATCGGGACTATTTTTTCAACCATGGTTTCAGAGTCTTCGAAATCAGGCGATTCACTTAAAATACTGCTATTTACTACATCCTTTAGATTAATTTGACCTTCAATAAGTTTCTCCCAAGTTGGAGCAATTGTATCTTCAAAATCTATAATAAGAAGATTTGAATTGAAGGAAATATATTCTTTAATTAAATCTCGTTCGGCAGGACTGATTATTTCTATTCTTCGATCTTTAAATTCATTCTTCAAATCAGTAATTCTTCCATCCTCATTACTTGACATTCTTAATTCAAAAAGGAAAAGGTGCATCTTACCTTTAGAGGTTTGATTTTCCTCTTCATCTCGTGAGGCCAATAAATCTAATCTTCTGTCATTAAAGTTTAAGTGTAAATCGGCAACAAACTTTAGTGCTTTACAAGAAAGAACTTGCTTATAGTTGAAAGGTACATTTTTTCTCAAATTAACTACGCTATAAATATTTTTTGTTGATGTACTGATCATGATTCCCTCGTTTAATACTCTTTATATTTGATTAATTAAGAATATAGTTGCCTAAAAGCATGCCAAAAGCGTGGTTTAATTATGAACAGATTAAAGGGTTTGTAAGGGAGAATTTATATTATTTTGAGATTGGAATAATTTCATTGCTTCAAAATACTACAAGAAAAAAGAATTGGATTTTCAGATGTTTAAATATTCATTCCAAATTCTAAAGAGCTTATAAGTCGCGTTAACATCTTCACCGCAATAAACTGCAATGTCTTTAATTCTTCCAGCTTCGTAAAGATTTTTAACCTCCATGCCGGATACGCCTTTAGATTTTGGAGAGGCAACACCAAAAGCATGACAATAAAAATCCAAATTAAATTTTCTTGTTATTCCGTAAAAGGTGAACTGCTCCAATAAATCGATGTGATTACTTGAATCAAATCTTTTGCCCATAAGATTTTTAGTTGGCCGAATTTCCAACATAGCCGATCGCATCATCATGAAAGGAATATCAAAATTCCTCCCATTAAAAGTAACTACTTGATCAGTGAAATCAACAATCCTCCAGAAAGACTGAATCATTTCTTTTTCATTTAGTCCTTTATAAAGAATATTTTTTTCTTCAGCCGCCCATTCTTCCGGTTCACTGCTTTCATAATAAACATAGGTTTTTTCTTTCTCTACATGATATATCCCAATCGCAATTACTTTTGCAGTTAGTGGATATAAGCTTAAATATCTGATTGCATCATCGCGCTTCTGAGACTTCCTTTCTTCCTCAGTTTCCTTTTCTGAATATCGAAGCAAATATTCTTGCTGGCTTTCACTTAAAGACTCAACAGGGTAAGCACAAGTTTCAATATCAAAAATTATTCGTCGCATTATTACTCCAATTACTTTTTTAGTATCAAATAATTATTGGGAACGATTTTTATCACTGATCCTTTAAAATTATAATTCCGGGTTCAAACATTTTAATCTTTTCAATCACATCATGTCCAAGGTCAATTGATTTTCTTGTCTTAGGATCAACATGAACAATTACTCCCTTACCATCAACAATAATTTTCCCGGATTTCTTCTTCACAATTAAATGATCAAAACCAAAGGAAGAGTTTTTTACAAATGATATCCTTGTATAAACATCCAGCTCATCATCGTAATACGCATGATCTCGATAGTTAATTTCATTTCTTACCATGAAAAATAATTTGCCATCAGAAAAAATTCCTTTTTCGGGCATTAATCCTGCTGCTTTAATGTATTCCAATCTTGCTATTTCAAAAAAATTAATGTACACAGCATTATTACAAACACCAAGCATATCAACTTCATGAAAGCGAACTGTAACTGTTATTTTGTGTTTGAAATTTGATATTTCCATAAAATTGTTTAGTTAACGATTAGTAGTTCTACGATTTATTGTCAAATTGTTTAATTGTTGAAATCATTCAGGCATTCACCCATTCACGTTTCATCACTGCTTAAAAATTCTGCCAACAATTTCCACGGCATTTTGAATTTGCTCACGATTCACATCCAAATGAGTTACAGCACGAAGCCACCCTACTTTACCTGTGCTTATTAATAATCCTAGCTTCTCGCATTTCTCAATTATATTTTCAGGCGAATCCTTTATCGGTTTGAAGGTGACAATATTTGTTTGCACTGCATGCATGTTAATTTCAACAGATTGCAGTTGACTGATTTTCTCAGCTAAATATTTAGCATTTGCATGATCTTCCGCAAGTCTTGGAATATTATTTTTAAGCGCATACAAACCGGTGGCAGCTAAAATTCCGACCTGCCTCATTCCTCCGCCCCAAGATTTTCTGACTCTATATGCCTCTTGAATAAATTCCTTGGTTCCGCCGATTAGTGAACCAACCGGTGCGCCTAATCCTTTTGATAGACAGCATGAAATGGAATCGAAGTATGATGCATATTCTTTCACGCTTATTCCAGTGGCAACACTTGCATTCCATATTCTCGCTCCATCTAAATGATATTTGAGCCCATATTTTTCAACAAGCTTTTTTAACGAAATAATGTTCTCAATAGGCCAAATTGTTCCACCTGCACGAACATGAGTGTTCTCTACCTCAATTACTTTTGTCCGAGGCATGTAGTATGCACTTGTTGGACGGATGATTGGTTCCACTTGCAGAGGAGTAAAAACACCGAGAGTTCCTTCAATTGGATGAAGTTGAATGCCGCTCAACATAGCAGGCGAACCGGATTCATAATTGAAAATGTGTGAATCTCTTTCACAAATTACTTCATCACCGGGATTAGTTAAAACATTCAAGCAGATTTGATTGCCCATCACTCCGCTTGGGACAAACAATGCCGCTTCTTTACCAAGCAGATCTGCGGCATATTCTTCAAGTTTATTTACGGTAGGATCTTCTTTAAAAACATCATCGCCAACTTCGGCTTCATACATTGCTTTTCGCATTTCAGGTGATGGTTTTGTAACTGTATCACTGCGGAGATCAATCAAGAAGCCCCCTCTAACTCCCCCAAAGGGGGAGAACAAAATAAAACTAAACTCTTATTCATTTTCAATTTAACACTTTCCATAAAAGTTAAATTTTAAATTTTGATTTCATTTTCATCAAGATGTTTATTCCAATTACCCAAATGGAAAAAGCTGAACAAAGGGTTGGAATCAGTAATGAATTACTTGTAAAAAAAGTTTCCGATTCATTTATCGCAACATCACCAACGATGTAAGACTTAGTGAACATTTTCGTTTGAATTTCAGTTTTTCCCAACGGATTTATTATGCAACTAATTCCGCCGTTTGCCGCCCTTACAACCGTTCTGCGGTTTTCTACAGCTCGTAATGCCGCAAACTCTTTATGCTGATATGGACCGCTTAAATTACCATACCAGCTATCGTTAGTAACTACAGCGATAAAATCTGCACCGTTTTTAACAAATTCCGAAACTAAGGTCGGATAGATCGATTCATAACAAACCAGTCCGCCAATTTTTATGGTATCAATATTAATCTGTGATAGCTGAATTTTAATTGGCAGAGAAAATACAGTCGTATCTTTCCCAATGTTCCAGCCTGATAATCCAACTCCCCATTTAATTAGTTTACCTAGAAATGGCAACGCATCAACGAATGGAACTCTTTCACCAAATGGAACAAGTTTCATCTTTCCGTATGAATCAATGTAATTATTGTTCGGTCTGAAAAGTAATATAGAATTATAAGTTGCATAATAATATTTACCCGCACTGCTATATTTTGCATCATCAGGAATGTCTTTATCATCGTAATAAAATTTGACATCGGGCATTCCCGTTAGCAAAAAAACTTGGTTCGAATCACAGAAATTGGAAATGCTTTTTTGGATATCTTCATATGTTCCGCCTCTAAGATAAACCGGCAGAGCAGTTTCAGGCCAGATGATTATTTTGGCTCCCTCGTTTATGGCTTTGGCAGATAATTCAAGATATTTTTTTGTAAGCTCGTTTAAATCATGACCCTTCCATTTTTCCCACGGATCAAGATTTGGCTGAATCAAACCAACTTTTACTTTGCGATTTGGTTTATCAGCTGAGCTAATCTTTACAAGGCCGTAGATTAAGATGAAGATGAAGATTAAGAGTGCTATAGATGAATTCACAACAAATAATTTATTATTAACCTTGTAAGCATTTATGCTTTTAAAGAATAACACATTTATCATCACAATAATTAGCGACAGTCCGAGTGCACCAATGATATCTGCAATCTGAATGAACGTTATAAAAAGTGATAATCCGTTTCCCAATGACAGCCACGGAAAACTGAGATCAGTTAACATGTAAGCATATTCATAGGCAACATAAAAAAGCGGCAGCAAGTAAAGAGAATATTTTCTTGGAATTATTTGTCTAGAGAAGTACAGCAGTGTTGATGGAATTAGGAAGAAAACCGGATTGACAAAAATCAACAGAGTTCCTGAAATCATCAAAAATGGATCAGATTCTTTCTGCCAGCTTCCTACCCAGTACAAAGTAAGCAAACAAAAGATAAACGCCATTAAATATGTTGCTCGATTTATTTCAATCAGCTTTTCTTTCTTTTCAATTACCATGAGGTAAGGAATTAGTGAAACGAATAACAGAAGCGGTGCCGGGAATGGAATTGGCGGAAATGAAAGAGCCAATAAAAATCCGCTTAGAGCAAGAAGTAAACGGTCTTTCTTTCTTTGCTTTTTTTCTTCTTCAGAAAATGGAATACGGCTTTTCCAGAAAAATATTTTCAAGATTTAGGCTTCCTACCTTTTTGAAGAAAATATTTCAAAATTAATAACACAACAAGAACTATTGTCACTATAAGTACAATGTTGCTGTATGTTTTAAGATAACTGTCAACCAGAGCAACATTATTTCCGAACATAACTCCAAGAGAAATTATGAGCAGATTCCATACGAAAGAACTAGTAAATGCTAATAAAAATGTTTTCTTGAAGTTAAGCTCACTTAATCCTGCAAAAAAAGAAATTACTGCTCGAGTTCCGGATAAAAATCTGTTTCCAAGAATTATCCAATAACCATATTTAGAGAACCATTTTTCTGCTTTTTCAAGTGCCTCACGCGATAAAAACTTAAACCTGCCCTTTTCAATTATTTTTTTATCAACCTGGGTACCTATGAAAAACAAGGTCATAAAACCCAGGACACTGCCAATTGTAGTAACTAATAAAGTAGGTATAAAACTTATTACGCTCGTGCTGACCAATGTGCCGGCAACAACAATTACCACATCGCTTGGCGATGGAGGAAAAACATTTTCGATGAATGAAAAAAAGAAAAGGCTTGCATAAATCCAAAGTGGGTGAAAGTCAGCTAAAGAATTTAAAATGTCTTCGAACATTCTATTTGTTTTTGATTATTAAAACAGAAGCAAATGCGGATAGACCTTCTTCCCTGCCCACAAAACCAAGCTTTTCTGTAGTGGTAGCTTTGATGGATATATTTTCTATTTCGGTTTGAAGAACATCTGAAATATTTTTTCGCATGAGTGGAATGTAGTTTGCAAGTTTTGGTCTTTGTGCAGTTATAACAGCATCAATATTACCTATAGAATAGCCTTTGCGCTGAACTAATTCATAAACATGCTTTAGCAAAGTTAGACTGTTCACATTCTTGTATTTTGGATCAGTATCGGGAAAATGCTGCCCGATATCACCTGCAGATATACTGCCAAGGAGAGCATCACTAATTGCATGTAAAAGTACGTCTGCATCTGAGTGACCTGCTAATCCTTTTTCAAAGGGGATATCAACTCCGCCGATAATCAATTTTCGACTATCTGCAAATGCGTGAACGTCAAAACCAATTCCAATTCTATATGGGGAATTCAAAATTTCACCTCGAATGAATCAAATTCATTTTTATATTCAAACCAATCAATTCTTGAATTTTTAACATGGGCATGAGATGGTCCCAGTTTAATTAAATTAAAAAGTTCTTCAATAGTTGCCTTTTCACCTTCTACGACTGTGTGAACTTCTCCGGTAAAAAGATTTTCAACATAACCGTTAAGTTTTAAGCGAGATGCATGCTTAACAACAAAATATCGAAACCCAACGCCTTGAACTAATCCGTTAACCAAAATCTCTGCGTTCGCTTTACTTGAGATCATGATCAGTTATTATTCTTATCATACAATTCACTTACTAAAACACCCGTAAATATAAAAATACACCCTACAATGCCAAAGCTTGATATTTCTTCTTGTATAATGATAAAGGCAAATAGCGCGGCAAATATTGGTTCGAGTGAAAAGATAATTCCTGCTTTAGTTGGAGTAACAGTTTTCTGATATTTGGTTTGAATTACCGTTGCTAAAATGGATGAAAATATTGCCGTGTATAAAATTACAAGTATAACAGTTTTATTGAAGTCATATCGTATACTTTCAATTCCCGTAGCATCAAACAGAAATGCAAAGACGAAACCTGCTATTCCGGTAAAAAGAACTTGGAGAATAATTAGTGGTTTATAATCAAATTTTTTGGTGATGATATCAATATAGACAACATATAAAGCGTAGAAGAATGCACATATTAATGTTAGCAGATCACCGATGTTAAAATTACTGCCAAGCTCGTTTATAATATCCAGCATAGTTATGCCTTTGCTGGACAACAAAATTAATCCGATAATGACAAGTAAAATTCCGAAAATATTTCCTTTGCCGGGAGCTCTTCGTTCTAAAATCAGCTGAAGTATAGGGATGAATACCACGAATGTACCGGTGATAAATCCTGACTTTGTAGCAGTTGTATATTGGAGACCAACCGTTTGTGTGGCGAATCCAATAAAGTATAATAATCCTAAAAATAATCCGGCTTTAATTAAGTGAATATTTGAATTCAGCAGAGATTTGAGAAGGAATGGCAGAAGTATTAAAGCAGCGAGCGAAAATCTAATCCCAATAAAAAGCATCGGTGAAATATCATTCAAAGCAAGCTTAATGATGGGAAATGTAACTCCCCAAAAAATTGTTATTGAGAAAAGAGCGATTTCACCAATATATTTTTTCATAAGAGTTAATTAGAATGAGACCGAATCTTTATACAAGAGATTTATGTTTTATTTTTCCTTGCCGTAACCAAAAATGTTCAACATATTTTCATCTTTGCGCCATTTAGGTTTTACCTTTACTCGTAATTCCAAAAATACTTCGCGCTGAAGAAATTCCTCTATTGATTTTCTTGATGTCTCACCCAGTTTTTTGATTGCCTTTCCTTCTTTTCCAATAATGATGGCTTTCTGGCTTTCCTTTTCAACTATCACATAGGCCTCTATAAAATCCTTTCCCCTTTCTCTTTCTTTAAAGTCAGCAATGAGCACTTCGCAACTATATGGCACTTCTTCAGAATACTGCTCCAAAACTTTTTCGCGAATTATTTCTCCGACAAAAAACCTCTCGGATTCGTCAGTTAGTTCATCATCGGGAAAATATTTCGGATGCTCGGGAAGTAGCTCTATTAAAGAATTTAAAAGATCAGTTAAGTTGAATTTATGTTCAGCCGAAATTGGAATCACTTTGTTGAACAGATTTGTTTTTTGCTGTTTCTCAATCAATGGGAAAATTTTTTCTTGGCTGGAAATATCAACTTTGTTCAGTAATAAGATTTTGGGGGCATT
>Ga0209254_10004548_pt1 | contig 12709 bp, 7 predicted proteins | sample FrelakmetDIP11DI_FD_187148 | JGI IMG/M metagenome (GOLD analysis project Ga0209254, IMG submission 187148) | Freshwater lake sediment microbial communities from the University of Notre Dame, USA, for methane emissions studies - DIP11 DI (SPAdes)... | ecosystem: Environmental > Aquatic >...
TAGCTACGGCTCCCGGTCTGACCGTCCTCGGTCTGACCGATGTTGTTCAACCGCGAAGTAATTAAGAACGCAAGGAATTGTAGAGACTTCCCCCTTTTTCAAAAAGCCGGTCGATCTTCTTTTCAATCACAGGGTCTGTAACTACGGGTGGCGCGTGATGAGGTTTGATCCTGGCATCAATGATCATCGGTCCGATGCAGCCCCAGTGTTTGTGTGACGTAAAGGCATCGATCCCGTGGATATCAGTAGCCGGATTGCTCCTGGTAAATGTTACCCATAAGAAATTATTCAGTGTTTCTGCCGTAAAGGAAGCGTCATCGCACCAGGTGATCAGGGGGAATGCACTGAGTTCGGGTATAGATGAACGTAAGTTTTCGTTCCAGTTTTTTATTTCCCTTTCCGTTTCTGCTTCGTTTACATATTTTCCGGTTTGAATAGCTAATACGCCAGGCATCACCAGCTTTGCGTTTACCAGGCCGGGTATCTGCCTGATCGCATCGGGAATTTCTGTTCCGAGGTCCCGGATCTTTTCGCCATATGCCGCCAATACCACCTTGCTTCCGCTGTTCAATCCCTCTCCGGAATAGTCGAGTGTATCAATAGTGGTTTGTGTATGAAAATGCAGGTCGCGGGTGAGGTTGATGCGCTGCAGTATGTAAGCGAGGTATGCTTCAATGTTATGTGTGCTGACCTTGTTCTCATCATCCGCGGTGATGAATAAAAATTTAGCCAGGCTAAGCTGGCCCGTTCCCAAAATATGGTTGGCAATTGTTAAGATCTCTGCAGGTTTTTTGGCCGGCATAAAAGGCGTATACCTTTCGCTGCCGATGGCCAGCAGCAGCGGATGCACACCCGCTGCGTCTACCGCATGCACTTCTTTAACCCCGGGTATTTCTTTGGGTATGGCAGCGCCGGTCATTTCGTGTATCAGGTCTCCGAAGCTGGTATCTTCCTGAGGGGGCCTGCCAACTACCGTAAAGGGCCAGATGGCGTTTTTACGTGCATACACTTTATGCACTTTCAGTAACGGGAAAGGATGGCGCAAACTGTAATATCCCAGGTGATCGCCAAAAGGGCCTTCGGGTTTGTTATCTTCCGGAAAAACATCGCCGGTGATCACAAAATCGGCATCGGTGCTAATACAATAACCATCCATATAACAATACCGGAACCTTCTTCCCCCCAAAACCCCGGCGAAGGTCATTTCGCTTATACCTTCGGGTAAGGGCATCACCGCAGAAACGGTATGCGATGGAGGTCCGCCAATGAATACACTCACTTTTAACGGCAGGCCCTTTTTATTGGCCTTCGTTTGATGTACACCGATACCCCTGTGTAACTGGTAATGCAGCCCGATTTCTTTATCCTGGAGGTAGTCGTTCCCGGAAAGCTGTATCCTGTACATGCCCAGGTTGGCCTTCATGATCCCGGGTGTTTCGATATCTTCTGTGTACACCTGTGGCAGTGTTACAAAAGCACCGCCGTCCATTGGCCAGTGATGTATCTGTGGGATATCACTGATTTTAATTTCTTCAAACAGAACAGGCTTTTTGGAGGGATTTTTAAGCGGCAGCGCTTTGATCGCCGCCAGTCCTGTTCCCAGGTTCTGAATAGGATTTTTAAATGCACTGACCGGATCGTTTTTCAGTTCAATAAGTTTTTGTACCTGTGATAGCTGATGACGGAAGATGAACTTGCTCCTTTCCAGTGTGCCAAATATATTGGATGCAGCGCGGAAGCGGCTGCCTTTTACGTTTTCAAACAAAAGTGCCGGCCCGCCAGATGCATACACACGTAAGTGGATGGCTGCCATTTCCAAGTAAGGGTCAACTTCTTCTTTGATCCTGATCAGTTGTCCTGTCTTCTCCAGGTCCGTTAAACAGTCTTCCAGCGAGGTATATGCCATTTGGGGGATTATATTGCTAAGATAAAACAGATTTTGTAGTAGAAAGTTTATAAGCTTACAGGAAACAATGCATACAGCAGATATTTTCTTTACATTTAATCGAACATTAAACTTATTTAGCTCATTTTAAAATTTATATATGCAAAGGCGGAATTTTCTGAAAAACAGTTCATTGGCAGGGCTTACGATGGCGGCCGGGTCTTTTATTTCCTTTACAGAAGAAGAGAAAAGCGCGGGTGCCATTGATTTCCCTTTTCTTGAATCAACTATTGATGATCTCCAGCAAAAAATGAAATCTGGCGCTTATTCATCCCGATCCATTACGGAAATATACCTGAAGCGGATTGATGCTGTTGACAGAAACGGCCCCAAACTAAATTCTGTTATTGAAGTGAATCCTGATGCCCTGACGATAGCCGATCAGATGGACAAGGAAAGAAAGGCAGGTAAACTCCGCGGGCCAATGCATGGCATACCGGTGCTTATCAAGGATAATATTGATACAGCGGATAAGATGATGACAACAGCCGGTTCCCTGGCGATGGTAGGCAACAGGGCTTCGAAAGATGCCTTCGTGGTAGCACAGCTTCGGGCAGCCGGTGCCGTTATACTGGGCAAGACCAACCTCAGCGAATGGGCCAATTTCCGCTCTACCCGCTCAAGCAGTGGATGGAGCAGCCGTGGCGGCCGGACTCAGAATCCGTGTATCCTTAACCGTAACCCATCCGGATCCAGTTCAGGTTCGGGTGCTGCTGTTGCCGCTAATCTTTGTGCCGTGGCCGTGGGTACGGAAACCGATGGTTCCGTTATTGCACCTTCTTCCAGTTGCGGAATCGTGGGGATCAAACCTACCGTTGGCCTCATCAGCCGAAGCGGCATCATTCCTATTTCCATAACCCAGGATACCGCCGGCCCGATGGCAAGGACCATAAAGGATGCGGCCATTTTGCTTGGTGCCATGGCGGGTGTTGACAGCGAGGATCTGGTAACAAAAGAAAGCGAGGGCAAAATTCAAAAGGACTATACTGTTTTCCTTAAACCGGATGGATTAAAAGGGAAGCGCATAGGCATTGAAAAAAGATTCTTGTCCGGCCATGTATCTGTTGTTGCCTTGTACCAGGAAGCCATCGCGGTTTTAAAAGCACAAGGCGCTGAGGTGGTGGAGATAGAATTATTGAAGTTAACGAGTGTGGCTGGAAGTGGTGAACTGGCTGTATTGCAATATGAATTTAAGGATGGCCTTAACCGTTACCTGGCTAAGGCAAATGCACCGGTGAAATCATTAGAGGAAGTCATCAAATTCAACAACGAAAATCCCGCTAAAGCGATGCCCTGGTTCAGGCAGGAAACCTTAGAGGCCAGTCAGAAAAAAGGAGGGCTTGACAGTGCAGAATACCAGGAAGCGTTGAAAAAAACTTTGGGCTGTCGCAAAATTATTGATGACCTCATGGCGGAGCAAAAGCTGGATGCCATTGCCGGCACCAGTATCGGCATTCCAGGTTGTACCGACCTCATCAATGGGGATTACGGAACAGGGTTTTATTTTTGTCCTCCGGCTGCCATGGCTGGTTACCCGCATATTACAGTGCCGATGGGCCATGTGCATGAATTACCTGTGGGACTTTCTTTTATTGCCGGTGCATACCAGGAAGGGCCACTGCTGGGCATAGCGTATGGTTATGAGCAAGCGTCGAAAAAAAGGGCATCACCAAATTTCAAGGCATCGCTTTAAGTAGCATTTTGGAGCACTTGACGCCTTCCAACTTTGCGGTTAATTTTAGATTATTTTATTTCACCCAATTGATTTTTACGGATTTTACATCCCTCGAATTTCCACCAATCATGATCTGGAATTCACCCGGTTCCCAGTCGTATTTCAAATCATTATTGTAAAATTTCAGGTCCCCGGTTGTTATGTCAAAACTGATGGTCCTGCTTTCGCCGGGTTTCAGTTCGATTTTCTGAAATCCTTTCAGCTCCTTTACAGGCCGTGTTACAGTTCCTACTACATCGCGGATATAAAGTTGCACTACTTCCTTACCCGTATATTTCCCACTATTGGTTACCGTTACCGATGCATTAACCTTTTGGTTCCCTTTGGCTGTAGCAGAGTTGATCTTAATATCTGAATACGTAAAATTAGTGTAACTGAGTCCATATCCAAACGGATACAGTGGATCGTTGCTAACATCCAGGTAGTTGGTTAAGAACTTCTGGAACCATCTGCCCTCCGGTAATGGACGGCCGGTATTTTTGTGGTTATAATAAAGTGGTACCTGGCCTACATTTTGCGGAAAAGTGGCGGATAATTTTCCTGAAGGGTTTACATCGCCAAATACTACATCTGCCACAGCATACCCTGTTTCAGTTCCGCCAAACCATACGTTCAAAATGGTGGGAACATTTTTATCTTCCCAGGTTAGAGTGAGTGGGCGGCCAGTGAACAATACCAGTACCACAGGCTTCCCAGTTTTCAATAAGGCTTTTAGTAAGTCTTGTTGTATTTTCGGAATACTTATATCCGATCTGCTTGAAGATTCACCATTCATTTCAGCGGATTCTCCCAATACGGCCAGAATTACATCCGACTGGCTGGCGATGTCGATCGCTTCTTTAAGAATTATATCTGCAGGACGGCTGTCCCTTCTTAAACTTTTACCAAACATGGTGGCCCTTTCTTCAAATAGACTGTCTGCATCAAGGTTTGAACCCTTTGCATACAGGAATTTCACCTGGCCGCCAACAACTTCTTTCAGTCCGGTTAAAACAGAAGTGGCTTTTGTAAAATCTGCTGCCACACTCCAGGTACCAGGCATATTTTCTTTATTATCAGCAAGGGGCCCGATGACGGCAACGGTGCCTGCTTTTTTAAGGGGAAGAATATTTTGCTGGTTTTTCAAGAGTACAAAACTTTGTGCAGCAATTTCCCTGGCAACTTTCCTGTGTGCTGCAGTGAATATTTCTGTTTTAGCTCTGTTGATATCGCAATACCTGAAAGGATCTTCAAAAAGGCCAAGTTTGTATTTGGCAACCAGAATACGGCGGCATGCAGCATCAATTTGTTTCTGTGTGATCTTTCCTTCTTTTAGGGATTGACTCAATGTGGTTAAAAATCCCTCGCCAACCATATCCATATCAACACCAGCTTTTAATGCTAACGCTGATACGGTATTCAAATCACCAATTCCGTGTGTGACCATTTCATTGATGGCCGTGTAATCGGTAACTACAAAACCATTGAAGCCCCATTGTGTGCGCAGCAGGTCTGTCATCAGCCACTTGTTTGCGGTTGCAGGAATACCCTCTACTTCGTTGAAAGAGGCCATCACACTGCCAACGCCTTCATCCACTGCTGCCTTATAAGGCGGTAAATATTCATTGAACATCCTGATGCGGCTCATGTCTGTTGTATTATAATCCCTGCCAGCTTCAGAAGCCCCATAGAGAGCAAAATGTTTTACGCATGCCATCATGGTGTTATTCAGTGCAATATCTTTGCCCTGGTAGCCCCTTACCATGGCCCGTGCTATCTGGGAACCGAGGTAGGGGTCCTCGCCGTTACCTTCAGAAACCCTTCCCCAGCGCGGATCTCGGGAGATGTCCACCATCGGTGAGAAGTTCCAGCAAATACCATCGGCAGTGGCTTCTACGGCTGCTATGCGTGCACTTTGTTCTATGAGTTTCATATCCCAGGTGGCAGAAAGGCCTAGGGGAATGGGAAATACGGTCTGGTATCCATGAATAACATCCATGCCAAAGATCAGCGGGATCTTCAAACGGCTTTGGGTAACCGCAACTTCCTGTACGGCACGGATTTTTTCAACACCTTTTATGTTGAAGAGTCCGCCAACTTTTCCTTCCCGGATCTTTTTGCCAATATCTGAACTGGAGGCCTGCCCGGTTACGATATCTCCTGATCCCGGCAAGTTCAACTGACCAATTTTTTCGTCCATGGTCATTTTCTTCATCAGGCCATCGATGAAACTGTTCATTTTTGCATCCGGTGAAACCTGGGCAAATGAAAATGCAGGATAAAAGGTTAATAAGAAAAAAAGGAACTTATATGTTCTCATATTTTATTTAATTACGTAAGTATTGATTGAATGGGGTAGCGCTATTGTTTCTGCTGCCTGGCCATTGATCCAGATAAAAAAGGGTGTTTTATTATTTCCCTGGTTCATCACCACTAAAACTACACTGTTATCAGGATTTATAAATGATACAGTTAATAACTGGCTTCTGCTTGGACTGCTGATCACACGCTTTGCACCGGGTTTAATGAATTTAGAAAAATGCCCAATATAATAATAGGCATTTGTATAAATCAATTCTCCGCTCCTGGTGTCGGCATGTACCGGGGCAAAACAAAAGTTCTTTACATGATTCGGTCCGCCGGTTTCATCCAGCAGGATATTCCAGTCGGTAAAACCTACCATTCCGTTATTAAAATCATTGATCATACTGCGACCGTACTCTTCGCCCAGTACCCATGCCTTATATCGGGTGGAGTCAAAGCTTTCGGCGCATCCTTCCGTGAAAAATATGTTCTTGTCGGGCCAGGTTTCGTGTACCCTTTTAAGGTTGTCGTACATCGGAGTCCCGCCGCTCCAGTCTTCATACCAGTGAAAGCCGATGCCCCATATATATTTGCTTGCTTCCGGGTCATCGAAATAAGTTTGTGCGCGTTGGTAGATCAGGTCGCGGTTATGGTCCCAGGCGATGATCTTTTTATCTTTCAGCCCTTCTTTCGCCATAATCGGGCCGAGGCTGTTTTTCAGGAAATCCCTTTCTTCTTCTGCTGTGTAAATGCAACTCTCCCAGGTTTGTTTGGCCATAGGTTCATTCTGGATCGAAATACCCCATACCGGCATTCCATTCTTCTCGTATTCTTTTATAAACTTAGTATAGTATAAAGCCCAGCTGTCGTAGTATTCTTTTTTCAGTTTACCGCCTTGCAGCATACTGTTATTATCTTTCATCCAGGCCGGCGGGCTCCAGGGGCTCGCGAAAAATGTCATGTTGCTGCCTTTTGTTTTCATAGCTTCCTTGATCATGGGGATCTTGTATTTTTTATCGTGACTGATATCAAATGATTTCAGTTCTTTATCCCCATCTTTAACATAGGTATACATATCGCTGCTGAAATCGCAGCTGTTTATATTGGTTCTGACGATGGAATACCCGATCCCCTTTTGAGGATCAAAATGGGCATCCATAAATTCTTTCTGTTTGGCAGGGGATAATTTGTAAAAAGTCTCCGCTGAAGCGTCGGTGATCGCCGCACCAATACCCAGGAAACTTTGAAATGTTTTTGACGGATCCACAAAAACGATCACTTCATTTTCAAAAGGCTGTCCTTTTTGAGTGAATTTTAATCTGCCGGTTTCTGATAATTGCAGATTGGTATTTTCGGCGGTGGAGTAGGCTGTGACCTCTTTGCCTTGTACCGAGTAGGGTTTGACTGTTGGTGTTGTGTTCTTTTTATTTTGTGCATAGGCGTTGCACATAAAAATTAGTACGGGCAAAGATATAAGGGCGACCTGAAAAATCTTTTTCATATACAAGCTGATTTAAGTGGAGGTGATATCCGGGGGATATGTTTAAAAGCGAACGTATTTAATACGTTAAGATAATTAAAATCGGCATACTGGTTCTTCATTGATATCTAAATTTATATTCTTTGTGTTTTTTGATACAATATCAACTCATCAATCATCAGATTACTTTTCGGAATTACCGTCAGTTTATTTTCGGGCAAGCCTCCTTTTGTTGATCGTCCTTAAGGGGCTTGTTTCCTGGCCTGATGAATTTCTTGCCATTTAGGCCCGATGGGTTATTTTAGCGGCATGGCATTTTTATCAGTTGAAGGGCTCCGAAAGCAAAATCGGGAGATACATTCTGTAAGGGATATCAGTTTTAAACTGGATACTTTTCAGAAAATGGCCATTGCCGGCGAAACCGGGTCAGGAAAGAGCAGTCTGCTCAAGATGATGGCCGGTTTAATGCAACCCGATGCCGGCAGCATTTATTTTGAAGGGAAACGTGTTTTGGGCCCTGAAGAGAAATTGATGCCGGGCCATCCCGGTATCGGTTATCTCAGCCAGCATTTTGAATTGCGGAATAATTATGTGGTTGAAGATGAACTTGAAGCAAAGAATAAACTGACACCGGAAGAGGCTGACCATATTTTCACCATTTGCCGTATACAGCATTTACTTAAAAGAAGAACCAATCAACTTTCCGGCGGCGAAAAACAACGTATCGCCCTGGCGAAAGTGCTGATAGCATCACCCCGTCTGCTTTTACTCGATGAGCCATTTTCCAACCTCGATATGGGGCATAAAAAAGTGATCAGGCAGGTGGTACATGATATCAGTACGAAACTTGGCATAACTACGCTGATGGTACTTCATGATGCGCCGGATATTTTGTCCTGGGCAGACATAATCCTGGTCATGCAGGATGGACAGCTGATACAGCAAGGCGCCCCCCGGGAAATTTATCTTCATCCTGTTAACGAGTATTGCGCCGGGCTTTTGGGTGAGTATAACCTGGTGGATCCATCTCTTTTTGAAAAAGTTTTAAAGGAAAAAAAGCAAGGGGATAAAAAACTATTCTTTCGTCCAGAGGCCATACACCTGTCAAGTGGCAGGGAAGATTCAATATTAGGATTGGTTCAGGATATCCATTTTTGGGGAAGTCACTATACCTTAGATATCAGGGCAGGTAATGAACTAATCAGTATGCAGGTAAGGAATCCGGATTTTAAAAAAGGAGAAAAGATTGGGATAACAATCAATGAAAACTCAGTGTGGTACTTGTAACGAAGTTGGGTAAACGAATTTATATATTTTCATTATTTGATTGATACAGAAGTAAATCAGTTAAAAACATTTTAAAGTGACTTTGAAATGAAAATACACTTCGTCCTTTTTTTTCTGGCCTGTGTCGTACAGGTATCGGCACAACAAACGATTGAGTCTTTGCCGGACTGGAGAGGAATTGAATTAAATACATACCAACCGGATTGGCTTTTGGTCAACACTCCGTCAAAAGCCGCAGTTTACAAAAGCGCCAATCAAAAAGACATTATCCTCTATAACGGATTATTGAAAAGGGTCTTTCGCATTCAACCCAATCTTGCCTGTACGGATTTTGCCAATGTAAGCAATGGGCAGCAATTACTTCGGGCCGTAAAGCCGGAAGCACGGATCACAATCGATGGGGTGGATCATAATATCGGCGGGCTTCATGGACAAAAGGAAAGCGCATACCTGCGGCCGGAATGGATAGATCATTTTACGGCAGATAAAGAGGATTTTCAGTTTCAGTCGTTCCAGGTTTCTGCAATTACTCCATACATAAACTGGCCGGCAAACCGGTGGGCGGGAAATGCAAAACAACCCACCGGAATAAAAATATCCTTTCTGTTTACAAGTGAAATTTCTGCGTTAAAGCATCTCATCATTAAAGTTCATTATGAACTATATGATGGAATACCGCTGATCGTTAAATGGCTTTCGGTGGAGAATAAAAGTAATCGCATTTTTACCATCAGTAAGCCGGTAAATGAAATCCTGGCGCTTGTTGAAGAAGAAAGCGCCGTTATCGGATCGCCGGAGCAAATGAAAAAACAGCATGGCATTTATGTAGAGACCAATTACGCTTTCAATAATGCCATGCGTTATGATATAAGCGACCAAACCACGCATTGGAAGACCGACAGTGTGTACACTTCGCAGGTGAATTATAATTTTCAGACGCCCTGTTTGCTGGAAGTATATCCGGAGAAGCTTACAGGCATTGATTTAAAACCGGGAGAGGTGTTCAGGTCTGTTCGCACACATGAATTGCTCATGGATAGTTACGACCGGGAAAGAAGGGGGCTGGCCATTCGACGGATGTATAGAAAGATTGCCCCCTGGACCACAGAGAACCCGATCTTCATGCATCTTGTTAGTAAGAACGACGATGAAGTTAAACAGGCCATTGATCAATGTGCTGCTACCGGCTATGAAGCGTTGATCTTAAGTTTCGGGAGTCATTGTAACCTGGAAGATACCTCGGCTGCCAATATCGAAAAATGGAAACAGCTAGCCGATTATGCCCATGGTAAAAAAATATTGATCGGAGGTTATTCTTTGTTCAGTTCCCGGCGGATCAGCGATCAAGATGATGTAATAGATCCTGTAACCGGCAAACCAGATGCCGGCGCATTTTTTGGGCATGCCCCCTGCCTGGGCAGTAAATGGGGACTGGCCTATGTAGAGAAGCTTAAATATTTTTTCATTCAAACAGGATTTGATCTTTTTGAGAATGACGGGCCTTATCCGGGAGATGTATGTGCTTCGGTTACGCATCCCGGTCATAAGGGCCTTGACGACTCACAGTGGCGGCAGATGGAGATGCAAAAAGGATTGTATCGCTGGTTGAATGAACGCGGTGTGTATATCAATGCGCCCGACTGGTATTTCCTGGATGGTACACATAAAATTGCCATCGGCTACCGGGAGGTCAATTTCTCCTTATCCAGGGAGCAACAGAAAATTTTAAATCGCCAGAATATATATGATGGATTATGGGAAAAATCACCCTCCATGGGCTGGGGATTTGTACCGCTAACAAAATACCAGGGTGGAGGGCCGGAGGCCGTGCTGGAACCGTTATCTGAGCATTTAAAAGATTATGAACAACTCATGATGCAATATTATGGAGCAGGTGTACAGGCTTGTTACAGGGGACCGAGGTTATATGATACGGAAGAAACAAAAGCAACAGTGGTTAAAGTTATAAACTGGTACAAAAAATACCGAGATATTTTAAATGCTGATGTTATCCATCTACGCCGAGCTGATGGGCGGGATTGGGATGGCATCCTCCATGTAAACCCGGATCTTGCCATTAAAGGGCTGGCCATGTTGTATAATCCCCTGAAGGAGCGCATCACGAGGACCATCAGGCTGCCGTTATATTATACCGGGTTAACGACAGTTGCCATAGTCCAGGAAAAAGCCGGCAGCCCCAAAAAATATACCTTAAACCGTGATTACACTATAGACCTGACAGTTACCATTGAGCCCGAAAATTATACATGGATAATTGTGAAGTAAATTTTTCGGTTTTGGACTAACCCTTTAGTACTATCCTATTCTTTAATTTTATACAAATGATTGTAATGCCGCGAGCAGCTTAGCGTAATTCGTTGCATTGCGGTTAAAGCTTCAGCCCTGTGGCAAAAGTTGAATGGCGTGATACATGGAAGGGATCTTTATTTTTTGAAAATGCTAATACCTGTTATGAATACCCGAAATATTTCATATCTTTTTGTACCATCAGGAATGAGCAATATAAAGGACCGGATGTAATCTGCAAATTATCCATTCCTTGAACGTATGATAATTTGTAACCAAAACTCAACACTAAAATATGTCGACCAGGGGTAATTTTTCCGGCCGGTTCGGATTTATAATGGCTGCAGCCGGTTCAGCGGTAGGTTTAGGTAATATTTGGCGTTTCCCTTACCTGGCCGGGCAAAATGGCGGTGCCGCCTTTTTGTTGATCTACCTCGCCTTTATTCTCCTGATTTGTTTTCCTGTGATGGTTGGTGAAATTGCGATCGGAAGAAAGGCCGGATTGGATGCATACGGATCATACTCAAAACTGGGTGGAGCAAAGTGGGGTTATCTTGGGTTGTTTGGTATTTTGGGATGTATCTTTATTTTATCTTTTTATAATGTTGTGGCCGGCTGGGCATTTGGTTATTTCCTGGAGATCACTTTTGGCAGTTTGTTAAGTGAAAATGATTTTAGTAGTTTCTTTGGAAACTATGTTACAGATATAAGCGATAATTTCTGGTTCTCTTTGGGATTCATGTTTATGACGGCAATTATTGTGACAAAGGGCATTCAGAAAGGAATCGAGATGGCCAACAAGATCATGATGCCTCTGCTGTATCTTATTCTGATCTGCCTGATCATTTATGGGCTTACCCTGCCTAATGCATTGGCCGGTGTTAAATTTTACCTTATACCTGAGTTGTCTGAAATAACCCCGCAAACAATATTTGACGCATTGCGACAGGCCTTTTTCTCTTTGTCGTTGGGTATGGGTGCCCTGATCACCTATGGTTCCTATGTTAAAAAGGACCATAATATTGTTTCCTCCGCCGCCATTATTTCAGTGGCCGATACGATGGTTGCATTTTTAGCCGGACTCATGATATTCCCGCTTGTTTTTTCCGCAGGCATGATGCCTTCGGAAGGCCCCCCGTTGGTTTTCATTATTTTGCCAAAGATATTCCATGATATGCACCCCGTAGTTGGAAGGATCGTAGGCGGTTCCTTTTTCCTCATGCTTTGTTTTGCGGCATTGACTTCCACCATTTCGATGCTTGAAGTGCCCACCGCATATCTTGTTGACCAGAAGAAACTTCCCCGTAAAACGGTTGTATGGTCGCTTGCCGCAGGGATATTTATAATAGGTATGCCCAGTATGATGAGCCAGGGTATTAAAGGATTTGAGTTTCTGAACAAGTTGAGTTTTTATAAAGAGAAAGATTTCCTCACCTTCATCTCTGATACGGCAGATATGGGACTTACTATTGGTGGTTGCCTGATGTGCGTATTTATCAGCTATCGCTGGAAGATCAATAATATGAATGAGGAATTGAGCATCGGTAATGAAAATTATATGAAGTCATTCGCACAGAAATACATCAGTTTTGCCATCCAGTATATTTGCCCGCTGTTGCTGGGTGTGATGTCGCTGCTCATTATATACGATAAGTTTTTTGGGTTGAATAAG
>Ga0209254_10004549_pt1 | contig 12708 bp, 7 predicted proteins | sample FrelakmetDIP11DI_FD_187148 | JGI IMG/M metagenome (GOLD analysis project Ga0209254, IMG submission 187148) | Freshwater lake sediment microbial communities from the University of Notre Dame, USA, for methane emissions studies - DIP11 DI (SPAdes)... | ecosystem: Environmental > Aquatic >...
CGAAGGGGTGCGCGATCCAGCTGAGAATTCCGGGAACGTGCACTTCGTCGTGCGGCCTGGTGCAGTGATGCTCGACCGCGTGGCGCAGCAGCATGCCCGTGCGGCGACGGGAATCTGCACCGATCACCTCGCAACGGGAGACTCAGAAACTTGGTTCTCCTCAGATTGGTGGGGGAGAAACAGTCAGTTGACCCTGTTCGACCATGACCTGTAACCGAAAATGTTCAAACACATGGTAGCCGAAAGCGCGCCGGATAATGGCTCGAATGGCATTGTTCAGCCCTTCGACGACGCCACTCGAGAAACCTTCGTTGAAGTAGTTCAAGAACTCGTCCCACCAGTGGCGCAGCGTTTTGGCGAACTTGACCAGTGGGAGCAGGCCCGACGCCTCGGCCTCATACAGCCAGACGCGCAAGAACCGTTCGGCGCGGGGCCGGTCGTGAATTTTGTCGGCGAGCGTGCGAAACCGCTCTTTCAACCCATACGCTTGGCGCAATTCGGGGAAGGCCGCCAAGACGGCTTGGAGCTTGGCTTCTTCTTCGGGCTTCAGTTCGGCGCGGTTCCTGACCAGGATCCAGCGCGTGCCTTTCAGCAGTTCATAGGCCGTCGGGGCGGCCGCGGCCTGCAACGTGCACCGGATTTTGGCGATCGCCTCATTCAACTGTTTCGTGACGTGAAAGCGGTCGGCCACGATTGCCCCTGTCCCTGGCCTGCGGCCAGGGGGGGCCGGTGCGTCGGCGTGCGACAGTTTAGCTTTCACCACGCCGCGGTATGGCCCCCACCTATCCATCGCCACGACGCGGATGGCCTTCCGTTCGGCTTCGCTCAGGCTGTCCAGCCATTGCTCAAACGCCGCCTGGCTGCGTTCGGCCAAGACCGCGATCACACCATGCCGTTCCAGGTCCGAGAGAACCATCGCAAAATGCTGATGCCCCTTGTGCAACGCAATCTCATCCACGCCCAGGCAGCGCACCAGGCCCTGGCGCTCCCGCTTGGCCCGCGTGGCCCAACGCTGGAAGATCGTTTTCACCGTCTCCGGATGCAGCCCTTCCCGCTCGGCCACGCTGGTCTGGTCGGTCTGCTGGCACTGCTCGTAGACGTGCAACTCATACGCCGTGCTCTCGCGCCGTTGGCTTTCGAGCCACGTCAACTCTTCACGGAAGGGCTTGTGACAGTGTCCGCAGTCAAAGCGCCGCGCCGGAAAATGCACAAAGGTCACCTTGCCCCAAATATCCAAGTGGCGGATGCCCCGCTCGGTACTGTCATGCACGGCACTACTCACTTGTTCACACGTCGGGCATACCGCCACGTCATGCTCATGTTGGCAGAACAGGTGCAGCACCTCGCTTTCGCCCGTGCGGGGTTCCCGAGCGTATTCGGTGACCACCAGACCCGGCAGTCCCAACAACGCACTCAAAGTCCCAGCAGTCACGCGTTCGATCATCAAGACGACCTTTCGTTTCACAGCCCGCGCCGCATCGCGGATGATTCGGGGCGGAGCACTCAGCAACAGGGCCGGGGTCATTCGTCACCTCCTGAGTGCTTCAGGATAACACATAATCAATCAAACTTGCTCAACTCTCCCACCAATCTGAGGAGAACCCTTTTTCTTTACGCCGACGCTCACTTGACAGGCGCAATTGCTGTGCTACCCGGCAAGCACGGAGGCGCAGCGATGAGTGTTCAGTCCGCGGGCAACCCATTCATGAGCAGTCGCCTGATCGAGGCGACCCAAGAACCGTGGAACTACGTGGGGCCGGAGGCGTATGGCTTGTCCGCTGAGGATGTCGTCTACAGAGTCATGCGCCGGCGCTGGACGACTTGCGGCCACTGAGCGAGGTGAAACCCTGCTCGCCACAACTTAGACTGCTGGTTTCAAGGTCAGCCCATACAGCGCGCCCAGTATCAGCATCTCGCCGAATCCCGCGACCAGCGAATACAGCACGGCTTTAGCGGGCACGCGGAACATCACCCACTGGGAGGCAGCCGACATGGCCACGCGGAAAAACCACACCAGGCAGGCGAAACTGACCCCCTTGAGCAGCCCCGTCTCTCCGGGCAGGCTTGGGTAGAGCAGCAGAAACACACCAGCCATGATGAATCCATACGCCAGGTCAATCGCCATGCCCGCCGCAGGATTGAGGGATGTTCGCGCGATGGGCTTGTAGACTTCGTAGAGTCGTTGGGCCAGAGGATTCGCATTGATCACGCCATCCAAGAACGCGAACAGGATTCCGCTGACGATGCTGACGATGAGGTAGCCCATTATCCCTCCCAGACAAAACGATGGTTACAGCACTCGTCGCCTTGCATGAGCGTTTTAGTACGGATCATGGTTATTCGGGGGTTGAAGCCCTGACAATCAGCATAGTCACGATGGCAGATGAGGGCATATCCCATCTCCGCCGCCCCCATCTCTCGAAACGTCTTGGCATAGAGGCATTCCGTCACTCGCACTTCGAAGGCTTCAGGGGCGTCTTCAACCGACTGGAGGGTAAACACGTGTTTCCCGAAGTGACTGGGTTCTCCCGCCGCTTTGAAGGCGGCCAGGTCGTGGCTCGGTAGTTGGCGGGCCGTGTCTTGTCCGGCCTTGAACGCGCACTCGGAAGCAACCTTCTGAAGAACTTGTAAGAAGTGGTCTTCTCCCAATTCTTGGGCGAGGCCTTGCAGGACTGGAATCAGACTCTTGAAGGCAAAATCGAAAACTTCCTGAAAGGTCATGTTGGAGTCTTCCGAGAATCTGTGCTTGGCGGTGGTTTCACTATCCATGAGAACTGATCTCCTGTCCTGCTTTCAAATGGCTGGCCGCCCAACAGTTTGACTCAGCGGAAACGGCAAGACTACCAAGACCCCTGTGCCAGAATCGCGCACTTCTGGCAAGCCGGCGCGTACCATCGGCGGCAATGCCGCTGTCTGCTGGAGTCGGTGTCGGGCAATATCAGATCACTGAATATGATAGAGGTAGCGGCTGGTTCTACCAGTTCTTACGTACTCCAACAGGGATCTCGCTTCAGACGCGTTAGCCTCATAGATGTCGAGATGTCCTTCCGCCTCAAACGCAGGTTTGAGCGCCTCTGCCACTTGCAGGGTTTTCTCCCAGATGTCCCGCTCATCTTGTGTGAAATCCCAGGTTTGAAAACTCAATCCGTGTTCCTGTAGGACCTTGGCCAAAGGTGTCTGGTCAGGTGCCAGGCTCTCATGGGTTTGACCAGCCGCTATCTTGGTGGAGTAAAAAACCCCCATTTGACCGTTCTCGTGCAAACAGGCCTGGACGGATCGAATGGTTCTCGGCAGATCGTTGACGAAGTAAAGCGTATCGATCGAAATCACTCCGCTGAAACTTTTCGCGGGTAGGCTTAACTCATCCATGTCCATGACCTGATAGGTGAGCCGTTCGCTCTTTTCCCGAGTCCTGGCCTGGGCACGTTGAATGGCCGCGGAAGCAAAGTCAATGCCCAACATCCTGGCCCCCGTGACATCGGAGATATATTCTGAGACAAGACCGACACCACAACCCAAGTCAAGGACATGATCAGCCTGACACAAGTTCATTACTTCCAGTAGTTTATCCAGCTGGACCTGGCTCATCATATTGAATTGGCACAGATCGAGTCCATACACCTGTTGGCACAGCTTTCGATTGGTTAAGCTTTGTTCACAGGCAACCATCAGGGTATTGAACTCCTCGCTCAGGAATTGTTTCGCTTGAGCGAACCCTTGTGTCGTTAGCGAATACATGTTGCCCGTCGGCGATACCAGTGCACCCTCGATCAATTGATCAAGTGCCCGGTTGAGGGACTGATCGTCCTTGCCTTGTTGCGCCCATTCGTCATGAGCCCGGATGGTCTCGTGTGTGGCGCGTATTTTCTTTCGCGCGAGGCGATGGAGTATGCCCAGCACAGTCTTTGCCTCTAGCGAGAATTCCATTTCGTCTACCTCCATCCGTGCAACCGAACTTCGATCGACACTCATCCACGATTTACCGCCCCACGCATGAAGGATGGATGTTGCCATGAAGGATGGATGTTGCGTGGATCGTTCGAGTAACCGACAGCCGGAACTCGATGACCACCTCGACCACATCTTCCAGCGCGCGACATCCGCCTACAATGCGCACCATGCAGTCTACTGCGCCCCTGCGGCAATCTGCCGGGCAAGGGTGACGCTTTCCGGTCCAGGTTAAGACCGTCATGCGCCGCTGCGTGAATGTCCTCTCAACGCGAACCAGCACTGCTCAAACAGATTGTGTCCAAATGGAATACCGTGAAATAGTAGTTGTCGTTGTAGGACGAAAAGCGCAATGTCAGAGTCTGCCCCGCATACGCGGAAACATCCAGAACGTCCGGTCGCCAGGTATCCGGCACATCCTGATCGTCGTGATGCGCGAGCGAGGCAACCAGGGCCCCGTCCCGGTCCAACAATGCCACGTCGAATGTGTCGTGGTGGGGTAAGGTCTCGTAAGTCTTCCCTTTCCACCAGTAAGTGAGCTCACCGTGTACAGGGATAACTACCGTTTGCGTGATGACGTCCCAAACTCCTTCATAGCCTCCCAGCTTAGCGGCATAGTGTCCGCTATAGGGATCAAATCCTTCGGTATCAGAGCCAATCAAATCATGCTGCTTCCAGCCCGATCCAGTGGTGTACGTATACCACCCCGTATGCCCCTGCTCAAAACTACCGTTGATTAGGACGTTTCCCGGACAAGCTGGCGGCGTGCGAGCGACGAACGGCAGATAGACGTATTTAAGCGCGCCTGGTGGCCAGTATTCGTCGGCGCCCAAGTCGGGGGCCTGATAAGGACGCGGCTGATTGTCGATGTCCGTCATCACGCCCGCGTTCACGCCCACATCCAGCGCCGCGCTGTTGGGCCCAAGGTGATAATCCCCGGCGTCGGGGTCTACAAAACCAGGATCACCGACAATGTTGAACGTGCCCGTGTTGATAGCGCCCGCGCCACCCCAATTGATGCCGTTGGCCCAGGCACCGCTGCCCCACAAAGTCCCCATGAGTGTGGCAGTCCCACCCTCGGTGACTGTAAGGCCTACCGTCTGGCTGACCAGGATGGTATTGGTCATGACGGGAGTGGCGCCAAAGTCGATGTAGACCCCGCTGCCATCACCGCCTCTATTGCGCGCGATAGTGGTGTGGAGCAGGCGGGGCGCGGAACCTCTAATGTACAACCCACTGCCCAAGCCATTGGCCTGGTTATCAGCGACCACGTTATTGACCAGCGCATTCCCCTCACCTGCTAGGTATAGCCCTCCTCCGCTGCCCGTGATGGCCGTATTGGCCACGACAATGTTCCGATTGAGCGTGGCAGCGCTCGAGCCCAGGAACACCCCGCCGCCATCCCCATAGATTGAAGTGTTAGAAATGATAACGTTCCCGTTCAGTATGGCGTCGCTGGAGTCCAGGTGGAGGCCGCCACCGTTGTCGTTGCTGGTATTAGAAACAACAGTATTGCCACTCAGTGTGGCACCGCTCATGATTAATAACAAACCACCGCCGCCGCCGAAATAGTAGTCACGGTTGGCACTGACCGTGTTGCCGCTGAGTGTCGCCGGGCTGTAGTACAGGTACAGTCCGCCGCCGCGTCTGGCGTAGTTGGCACTGACCGTGTTACCGCTGAGTGTGGCGGGACTGTGGAGCAGGTGCAGTCCACCGCCCCGGCCTCCGATGGTCGTATTGGAAACGATGATGTTCCCGTTAAGCGTGGCAGCGCTAGAATCCAAGAATAGTCCGCCGCCACCACCTAAGAGTGCCGCGTTGGAAATGACGGTGTTGCCGTTGAGCGCAGCGGTACTGCCGTACAAGTACAGCCCGCCGCCGCCCATGCCTCCCGAGTTGGAAGTAACGGTGTTGCCGTTGAGCGTGGCGGCACTGCCGTACAGGTACAACCCGCCGCCGAAACTGGCAGAGTTGCTGAACACCCAGTTGTTTCTGATCCTAGCCGCTGCGCTAATGACATATACCCCACCGCCAGCGCCTCCAGGATTTTGATGGCCACCCAGACCGGCAGCGTTCCCACCCGTGAGACGCAACCCCTCAACAATTGGGCTGATGTCGCCTGTGATATACAGCACCCGTCCCTGCCCTTCTGCGTCAAGCATCGTGGGATTGGCCGTTGGATCGGATGTTGTCCAGTTGATTGTGGTGTATCCGCCCTGGATGGTGATGGTTTTACTGATATAGACCAACTGCGTTACCACGCCTGTGGAAGTAATGTCATTGCGGGGGTGGACATTCACCCCCGTGTAAGTGCCAGCCGCGACCTTGATCACGTCGCCGTCGCTGGCGGCATCGATGGCGTCCTGAATGGAAGCGTAGTGGCACCCACTGGGGCAAACTTGCCATTCGGTGGAGTGCGCCACAGAGTGTTCTGCCGAGCGAGAACTACTCAACGGCCCCACCACTGCCAGGGTCAGGCCCACTCCGCCTGCTAAGGCAATGCCGAGACGAATCATCAAGTGCTTCATTGCAATTCCTCCTACTTCATGCCATTGGTAACAGCGGTACAATGCCTGTGACCCTCGTGATTCTCCAACACAAACGGCAAAAAACGATGAACCGACGGAACTCCTCATCGGAGTGCATCCGATGTTCAGTGGGCGGTGTTCTTCAGGATGATGGGCAAGTACACTCGTTTCCCCGCTGAACCAAGCGTTATTAGCGAAGCATTGTCGATATACAGCGCCGTCTGCCCGCCTAATCCGTCATTCAACACTCCTAGCCGCAGCACGATGGTCTTACCGGCGAACGGCATGAGATCGACACTGTAGCGCTGCCACGCCTGTGCGTTCGACAACGACCAGAACAAGGTGCGTGACATAGCTGGCGTGCCCACTAAAGTGACCCTCGCATATTGCGCGTCTCCGTTCGACAGTGATCTCACCTTTCGGCCATTTTGAGGCCGGGGTTGCGAATTATCGAGACAGCCGGTATCCTGTCTGTCATTCCCAGTGACGGACAGACCAAATGGATTTGTACCAGACGACCTCGGAACGGATCGACAACTTGCCGGTGGTGATCTATTGGCTCAAGCGCATGGAAGTTGATGTGATCATTGACCGCGTGTTGGGGCCGGCGCATGGCAATTGGGCCGGGTTGAGTTATGGCGAAGTGGCCTTGGTGTTTGTGGCTTACGTGGTCATGTGCTGTACCCATTTTCTGAGTCCCATGCAGGTGTGGGCGAGCAAGCATTTGGTCAGCCTGAGCCACGCGTTGGGGAAACCGGTGCGGGAAGCCGACTTTACGGATGACCGCTTGGGCGTCATTTTGAGTCGGCTGGGCGATGCCGCCACGCACCCCGGTGAGCAGATTGAACAGGCCCTGGGGCGACATCTGGTGCGGGCGTATGCGTTGCCCACGGAGACGGCGCGGATTGATATGACAACGGTGTCGGTGCATCATCAGCCCGCCGACGACAGCGGGTTGATGCGGTTTGGGCGTAGTAAAGACCATCGTCCGGATTTGCGCCAGTTCAAAGCCGTGTTGGGCACGCTCGATCCGGTGGGGTTGCCGTTGGCCACGGCGACGGTGTCGGGCGAACAAGCCGACGATCCGCACTATGTGCCGGTCTGGGACCGCCTGGTGGCCACGCTGGGTCAGGCGGATTTTCTGACGGTGGGGGATTGCAAGCTGGCGAGTTTGGCGAATCGGGCGCATATTCAGGCGGGCGGCGGCTGGTACTTGACCCCGTTGCCGTTGACGGGCAACACGCCCGCCGAGTTGCAGGCGTGGGTGCTGAAGCCGCCGTGTCGCCCTCAGGCCATTCGCCTGCCGGACCAAGCGCGGTGTGAACCGCCCGTCGGACAAGGCTTTGAAGTCCAGACCGAGTGTACCTGGAACAACCCCGACACCGCGACCTCGATCACTTGGACGGAGCGGCGCTTGATCCTCCAGAGTGAGGCGCACGCGCAACGGCAGCGCGCAGGGCTGAGTGAGCGGTTGCTCAAAGCCGAAACTGCCCTGCGGGCCTTGAAGCCCGCCAAGACCGAGGCAGACTTGGACCAGCGCGTGCAAGCGCTCTTGACGCGCTACGCCGTCGCCGACTACTTGGAGGTCAGTTACACCGCACAGGTCGAGTCGCAGACGCGCTATATCGGCGGTGGTCGGCCTGGCCCTAACCGCCCCACGCGCACGCTTGAAACGCAGACGTGGACGATCAAAATCAAGCGGCGGCGGGCTGCCATCAATCAATTCAATCGCCTGGCTGGCTGGCGCGTGTACGTCACGAACGCCCCGGCGCGGCGGCTGAATGTGGCCGAGGCCGTCAATTGTTATCGCCAGGAATGGCAACCCGAACACGGCTTCCATCGACTCAAGGGGGGCCTGCTGGCCATCACGCCCTTGTTCTTGACAGATGATAACCGCATCCGGGGCTTGCTGCTGTTGTTGGGGATTGCGTTGCGCGTCTTGACCTTGATCGAGTTCGTTGTCCGACGGGAACTGGCGGCCACGGACGAAACGCTCCAGGGCTTGTATGCCGGTAATCCCAGGCGCGCCACCGATCAGCCCACGGCGGAACGGCTCTTGAAAGCATTTGAGGACATCACGTTGTATCGACATGAAAGCACAACCCAGATTTGGTATGCCGTCACGCCACTCTCGGCGCTTCAACGGCGCATTCTGCAATTGATGCACATCCCGGAATCAGTGTACGCTCCGCCCACTGCGTTAATTGAGAGCGGCTAAACGAAAATGGCCGAAAGGTGAGAGTGATTGTGTGGGCGTGACCACTTGAGTTTCGCCCGTTGCCAGGTAGGCGCGGAAGTTCAACTGCGCCAGCGTGGCACTGACCGGAATCGTGACCGTTTGAATTGCCGCTGAATCGATCGCCGTGTTGGCATCATTATCCAGCCCCAAACGCAATGCCTGCTGGCCGTTGAAGATCACGTTTCGCGCTGTGCCTGCGTTGCCGATTAGCTCCCAACCGCTACTGGCTTCGGCTTCGCCGTTGATCAGAATGTCGCGGAAGCCCGTGCTGTAGCGCCACACACCCGTGCCTGATGTGACGATCACCTGTCCAGAGCGGCTCACGACCATTCTGTTCAACTCGGGCCAGCCCGGCGGCGCACCGATCGCCGTCCAACGATGACCATTGTCGAGGGAGCGATAGAGTTGCGAAAATGAAACCACGTACACCGTGTGATCAGTAGCGTAGTTGGGCGAGAAAGCAAGGCTGCGCCACTCGGCAGTGGGCAAGCCGGTATCCGATGGCTGCCAATTCACGCCGCCATCATCGGAACGGAGAACTGCCGAACGCATCCCTTCGCTCGGGTATTCGACGCTAGCCGCCAGAAGCGTATGACTCGCTGCGTAGTTCGGCGCAACGGCAAGTGCACTGATGTCGGTCGTGGACAACAACCCAGATGCGGCCGGTTGCCACATCGTTTCGCCGGGCGGCAAGCGCCAGAAGCCCGGCCCGGCGACGAAGAGCGTCGCATCGACGGGATAATTCGGAGGCAGCGCGAAGTGTCGATACGGCGCAGCGAAATCCGGCCACGTCCCGATCGACGCCCAGTTATCGCCGCCATTGGTTGAACGCCACACACCCCTATCGAGAACGTAGATTGTGTGGTCGGCGGCATATTGTGGCGACAGTGCCAGTCCGGTGTTGTAGTTAATCGATCGCACGCTTTGCCAAGTCGCGCCGCCATCGGTCGTGCGCAACAGGTTAGATCCCATGCCGCCATACGATCCTTCCACAAAAGCCGTATGATCGGTGGCATACGCCGGTGACACGGCGATCTGGTAGATGTACTGCCGAGGCGATCCAAACGGCACCCAGGTAGCAGCGTGATCGGTGGTCGCGTAGAGGCCATTCGTCGTGCCCGCCAGCCACACCGCGTCATCGGCCGACATGGCCAGCGCTGTAGCCGGCAGCGCCGTGAAGCCCGGCATGTGCGCCCACGTCGCGCCGCCGTCTGTCGAGCGATACACACCCTGCGTCGAGCCGATCAGGATATAGGGCTGCGCGGGCCAACCCGGTGAGAAGACCAGTGGCCCGATCGGTATGTGTGCGAGTTCAGGGATGGATGACCAAGTCACGCCACTATCGGTCGAGCGATAGACCGCCTGCGCGGTGGTGATCAACACGTAGGGATGCGTAGGCCAATCGGGCGCATAGACCAACGAGGTGATGGCTTGTTGATCGAAGTCCGGGATCATCGACCAATCAACGCCGCCATTGGTGGATCGATACAAGCCGTTGTTGCCGATCGCATAAGCGATGTGATCGCTGACGAAGGCGGGCGACAGAGAGATCGATCCGATCGTGGTCGTTGACAGCCCGATTGTGCCACTCAGCCACGTCGCACCGCCGTTGATCGATCGGTACACAACGTTGCTGCCGGTGTCGCCACTGCCGAAGAGCGTCTGATCAACATTGAATTGCGGCGAGATCGCCAGGCTATTGACCGGTGCACTCAGGATCGAAGTCCAGCTGGTGCCGTTATCGATCGTCTGGGAGATGCCGGTTCCCACCGTGAATGCGCTGTGATCAACGGCGTATTGCGGCGAGAGGATGAAACTCGACGAGCCGGTCAAGATTTGTGTCCAACTCAGGCCGCGATTGGTCGATCGGTATTCGTCGAAGCCGCTGGCAAAGATCGTGTTGTCGCTGGCAAAGTTCGGCGAATACTGCACGCCATACACCGAACCCGGTGCGATACACTTGACCCAGCTCTGGCCGTAGTCTTGACTCAAGGACAAACAACCATACATTCCCGCAGCGAACAGATGCCCGCTCGCCGGATAGTCGGGAGACAACATGACGCGAGTGACACTTCTGGGCTGATCCCAGGACGCATCTTTCAGCCATAGCCAGGTATCGCCGCCATCCGTCGATTTGTACAGCCCGTGCGACGTTGCGGCGAAGACCGTCTTGTCTGATGCGAATCCCGGCGAGAAAGCGTAACCATGGACGGCTTCTCCACCCGTCGCAGGTGGGCTGCCCACACTGGGACTGACCGATCGCCACGTCTGGCCCCAGTCGCTTGACTTGAACAGGCCGCGCCCATAGTCAATGAGGCGAATCCAATTGACTTCGCCGGTAAGGGCTACGCCGTCGTTGGCGAAATTCGGCGAGAGGGCCAGAACATCTGCGCGGCCGCCACGCAGGCCGCTGCTGTCCCACGCGCCCGGCTCAGTGGAGTCGCGTTGAGATTCATCGATGCGCCACAGGCCGCCGCTGGTGGCGGCGTAAAATGTCAGCGCGCCGTGCCGATTCCCCTCGCTGCTATTGGAAGTCGAGGCGACATCGAATAGATTGAACTGATCTAAACCGGCGCCGATGAGCTGCCACGTCTGGCCGCCATCCACTGATCGATAGATCGCGGCCCCGCTCGATCCGTAAGTGACACCCGCGATGACTGACCCATCGGCGGCAAAATCGAGCACCGCATAGTGAACCGGCTGGCCGTTCGAGGTGGGCGGAATGTTGGGATTCACCGCATACCAGGACAAGTCGGCGGCCGTCTTGCGCAACAGGCCGCCCACTTGTGGCGCGGCCGCATAGAGCGTTTGGCTGGCACCGTACACGGGTGAAATCGTCAGCGCGGTAACGGCCTGGTTCATGTCGGGCAACCACTGTACGCCACCATCGGTGGACTTCATCACGCGGCCGTCGGCGGTGGCGGCAAAGAGTGTTTGATCGATCGCGTAATTCGGTGAGGGCACGATCAAGTCCGCAGCGATGGCGTTCGTCAACAACGTCCAGTTCACGCCTCCGTCCACCGATCGGAAAATGCCGGTATCCAACGGCCCGGCTGAGAAGTAGGCCCACGCCGTGTGGTCGGCGGCAAACTTGGGCGACAGCGCCAGAGTGGTGCACCTGGGGCCGGAGTACACGGATCCCCAGCTGGCGCCCGCATCGATCGAGCGGATGATGCCGCCCTGCTTATAACCCTGTTGATCGATCACGCCCAGGCACGCCAGAGCGATCTGGTCGTGTGCCACATCGGGCGAGAAGGCTACTTCCTGCACTTGATCGATCCGACCGGAGACGTCGCGCCAGGTTTGGCCGCCGTCGACTGACAGTTGCAGATTGCTGTCCGACTCAACCGGTACCGAACCGGCGGCGCGCTGCTGCTCGAAGTAACTGGTGGCGACCAGGATGCGGTTCGGATCGCCGGGCGCAAGCGCGATGCGGCGGATCGTCAAGCGCGGCAGGCCGTTATTGTTGGGATACCAGTTTTCGCCGCGATTCGGCGAGCGATACAGCCCCGACGACACGCCGAAGAAGGCGTACGGATTGGACGCCGTATCCGGCGCGAGGGCCAGTGCAAAAATCGATTTGTTCGCGAGCCCGGCCCGATCGATCGTGGCCCATGTCTGGCCGCCATCCGTCGAGCGGAATAGTCCCGCCCAGCCCGAACTGCTGGCCAGTATGAGATGATCGTGCGCGAAGGTGGGCGAGAACAGCACGCGCGTCTGTCCAGGGTAGTCCAACGACCAGGGGGCGTTGTCATTCCAGGTGGCGCCATCGTCAGTGGAAACGCGCAGACGTCCGACCGAGCCGTAGGCGTAGGGCGCGCGGATTACGACGGCCAAAGTATGATCGTTGGGATAGTTGGGAGAAAGGGCCAACGCCATGACATCACCGCCCAGCCCGGCGGGACTCCAGTGCGCGCCGCCGTCAATCGATTTGTAGAGTTGATCGTCTTTCACGCCCGCGAATAGCGTGTGATCGACGTCATAACCGGGCGA
>Ga0209254_10004550_pt1 | contig 12707 bp, 10 predicted proteins | sample FrelakmetDIP11DI_FD_187148 | JGI IMG/M metagenome (GOLD analysis project Ga0209254, IMG submission 187148) | Freshwater lake sediment microbial communities from the University of Notre Dame, USA, for methane emissions studies - DIP11 DI (SPAdes)... | ecosystem: Environmental > Aquatic >...
CGTTGAAGAACACGAACAGCGACACGATGATCCCGTACACGAAGCCGGGCGGCTCGGCTTCGCTGGTCGACCCGGGGGCCACGACGTAGACGAGGACCGCGAGCCACGGCACGATCCCGGCGATGCAGCCGAAGATGAACGGTACCCATCCGCCGTCGCCTGGCTGCTCGTACTTCTCCTGCAGCCAGCCGAACAGGATCATCGACGCGTTCACCCCGAAGATGGCCAGCAGGGCTGCGACGTCCGAGATGCCGGTGAGCTGCGCGATGAGCACGATCATGATCGAGCTCGACAGCGAGTACTCCACCCAGCGGAAGTAGTTGCGGTTCTGGGCCAGGCCGGACCGGTACCGGCCGAAGAAGCCGGGCGAGGCCACCACCACGTGGAAGACGGCGGACAGCGCCAGGAAGGCGGCGACCGCCCAGCCGATCCGGGTGTCGATGATCGTGACGGTGTCGCTGGGGGTGGTGCCGGGTGGGCCGGCGAGGTAGGTGCCGGTCACCGGGAGGGTGAACTCGTTGGACAGAAACAGCACAAGAGCCGCCTGCGCCGCGTGGAAGGCTGCGGCGACGAGGTTGTAGCGGCGGAGCGAGACGAACCGCGGGTCGTCTAGCTCTGCCGACGTGGCGACGTCGGTGGCGGGCATCGTGGGCCTCTCGGTAGTGATCTTGTTCCCTGAAGACCCTAGTCGACCGGAGGCGGCCGGACGAGCCTGACGGTGTGGTGACCAGGCTCGGTCCGGATGAGGTGCTCGGCTCCTGCGACGGCCCGGTTGGCGCCTACGTGCACGTGCCGTTCTGCGAGTGGATCTGCCCCTTCTGCCCGTACAACAAGGTGCGCGCCCGGGACGATCTCGCCGCGCGCTACTTCGCGGCGCTGTCCCGCGAGATCGGCGGCTACCGCGAGGCCCTGCGGCGTCGGGTTGGCATGGACCGCTTCACCTCGCTCTACGTCGGCGGCGGCACCCCGACGCTGTACCCAGGCGTGCTGGCCGAGTTGGTCGCTGCCGTCCCGGTGGACGGGGAGCGCGCGGTCGAGGTTCTGCCGAACCACGGCACCGTCGAGCGGCTCGACGAGCTGGCGGGCATAGGCATCACCGCGGTCAGCATCGGCGCCCAGTCCTTCCACGACCCGGTGCTGCGCACCCTGCACCGCCCGCACGACGCCGCCACCAGTCTGGCGGCGGTGCGCAACGCTCTCGGGCGGTTCGACTGCGTGGACGTGGACCTGATCGTGGACGTCGCCTGGGAGGACGACGAGGCCCTCGCCGGAGCCTTCCTCGCCGACGTGCAGCGTTGCTTCGCCCTGGGGGTGGACCAGGTGTCCACCTACCCCCTCATGCGGTTCGGCTACACCCCCTTCGGGACCGCGCGGCACGACCGTTCACGGGAGCACGAGGTGCTGGCCCAGGTGACCGCCCTGGGGCATCGGATGGGGTACGAGAGACGATCGGTGTGGACGTTCAACCGCGCCGACGCGCCCGCCTACACCTCCATCACCCGGCGCCGCTTCATCGGCATGGGCGCCGGGAGCGCCTCGTTCACCGGTCGCGACTTCTACGTCAACCACTTCGGGGTGACCGCCTACGCCGAGGACGTGGAGCACGGTCGGTTGCCCATCGCGCGCTGGCTTCACCTCGGCCCGCTCGCCGGAGCCGCCTACGACGCGTTCTGGCAGGCCTACGCGGGTGGAGTGAGCCGGGAGGCGCTCGGCGCGTCCTTCGGTCCGGGGACTGCTCGACTCGTTCGCGCCGTGCTGGTCGGGCTCGAGGCGATGGGCCTGGTGGACCGCACCGAGCGCGGGGTCAGGCTCACCCAGCGGGGCTTCGACGGCTACCACGACCTGGAGCGCCTCGTGACCTACCAGCTGATCGAGCCGCTGTGGGCGCAGATGCTGGCCGAGCACACCGAACCCACCGTCCCCGACGGCTGCGGAGCCGACTGGGTACGTCCGGAGCACGCCCGGCGCGGGCGAGCGTGGCAGATGGCGAGCCGGGTCTTCGAGCGTCCGCGCGCCGATGGCCTCGCAGCCCGATCCACGGCATGATCCACGGGCGGGCGCGGCCGCACCCATCAGGTGGTGCTTGGGACGGCCGAACGAGGGTCTGATGGGATGCTGTCGTGAGCGACCATCCGTGGTGGACGAGCGCCGTGGTGTACCAGATCTGGCCCCGCAGCTTCGCCGACTCCGACTCCGACGGCATCGGCGACCTGGGAGGCATCCTCGCCCGGTTGGACTACCTAGCCGACCTCGGCGTGGACGTCGTCTGGCTCTCGCCGGTCTACCCCTCACCGCAGGACGACTTCGGCTACGACATCAGCGACTACCAGGACATCGACCCGTTGTACGGGACGCTGGCCCAGTTCGACGGCCTGCTCGCGGCGGTCCACGAGCGCGGCATGCGGCTGATCCTGGACGTTGTGCTCAACCACACCTCGGACGAGCACCCGTGGTTCGTCGAGTCACGTTCCGGGCCGGACAGCCCGAAGCGGGACTGGTACTGGTGGCGCCAGCGCCCGAACAACTGGCGCTCGTTCTTCTCCGAGCCCGCCTGGACCCTCGACGCGGGCTCCGGGGAGTACTACCTGCACCTGTTCTCCGCCAAGCAGCCGGACCTCAACTGGGAGAACCCACAGGTCAGGCAGGCCATCTACGCGATGCTGCGCTGGTGGCTGGATCGCGGCGTGGACGGGTTCCGCATGGACGTGATCAACATGATCTCCAAGGACCCGGCCCTGCCGGACGGGTGGGTGCCGCCGGGTGAGTCACTGGGCCACGGGTTCCCGCACTTCCTGTACGGGCCGCGGATACACGAGTACCTGCAGGAGATGCACCGAGAGGTGTTCGGCGGGCGCGAGGGGACGTTCCTGACCGTCGGCGAGATGCCCGGGGTGAGCGTCGAGCAGGCCCGCCGGTACACCGACCCGGCCCGAGGCGAGGTCGACATGGTCTTTCAGTTCGACCACGTGGGCCTCGACCACGGACCCGGCGGCAAGTACGACGTGCGCCCGCTGGACCTTCGCGCGCTCAAGGCCTCGTTCGGCCACTGGCAACGCGGGCTGGCCGAGGTCGGCTGGAACTCGCTGTACTGGGACAACCACGACCAGCCGCGCATCGTGTCGCGGTGGGGGGATGACGGCGAGCACCGGACGCGCTCAGCGAAGGCGTTGGCCGCGCTGCTGCACCTGCACCGCGGGACACCCTTCATCTACCAGGGCGAGGAACTGGGGATGACCAACTACCCGTTCGCTTCGCTGGAGGAGATCGTCGACATCGAGGGGCTCAACTACGCCCGCGAGGCGCTGCAGTCCGGCGCCGACGCCTGCGACGTGCTCGACGCGGTCCGGGCGCGCGGGCGGGACAACGCCCGTACCCCCATGCAGTGGGACGACGGGCCGGACGCAGGGTTCACCACCGGGACCCCCTGGCTGCCGGTCAACCCCAACTACACAACCGTGAACGCCGCGGCCCAACGCGACGACCCCGAGTCCGTGCTCGGCCACTACCGCCGCCTCGTCGAGCTGCGCCACACGTTGCCGGTCGTCGTCCACGGCGACTTCACGATGCTCATGCCAGACGACGCGCAGGTGTACGCGTTCACCCGACGATGGCAGGACACCGAGCTGCTGGTGCTGGTCAACGTCTCCGGCGAACCGGCCACTGCCGTCCTCGGCGAGCTCGACCGCTGGACGGACGCGGAGCTGATGCTGGGCGGACCGGATCCGACGCTGCCGTCCGTGGACTCCCCGGCCGGCTCGGTGGGCTTGCAGCCGTGGGAGCACCGGGTGCTCCGACGGGTTGTGGACGGCTGACGACGCGACCGCCCGGGACCGGCCACGATCGGGGCATGGCATTCACCGACCTCCCTGAGCACTGGTCCACCCGAGCTATCACCGACCCTGCCCTGCTTCCGGACGTCCTCGACCTCGTCGTGAGCGAGCAGTCCCGCGCCGTCGGCGCGCTGTACCTGCTGTTCTGCGACCCAGGCGACCGCCTGATGCTGCCGATGTGCATCGACGAGCTGGACGACGCACCCTCGGGACCGTCCCGGGCCGAGATGCTCGAACCGGTGCTGACGCACATCGCCGAGCTGGAGCCGGACGGGGGGGTGCTGGGCGCGATCGCCCGCCCGGGCGGGCTGTCGGTCACCCACGACGACCGGGCCTGGGCCGACGCCGTGGCGTCGGCGGCCGCTGGACGGCTTCGCCTGCTCGGCATGCACTTGGTCACGCCCGACGGCAGCCGCCCCGTCCCGGGAGGCCGACGGGCCGCCTGAGAGACGCGGCGTGACCCGCAGGCCCTGCTGGACCAGTCCAGCCACCGAGTCATCGGCTCGTTCGACGGGCCACTCTACGCGTTGGACGCCGACTCCGGGCCCAGCCATCGGCACAGCTGCTCGTACACCGCCGGATGGTTGAGCAGCGACAGGTGGTGCACTCCGCCGATGTGTACACCGTTGTCGATCTCGAACGGGATCTCCCTGCCCTGGCTGCGACCGCTCGCGCTGGGGTAGCGCACCATTCCGTCCCCGAGCAGGTGCCCCGCGGGGTGCTGCAGGTCACGGGTGACCGAGGCCGCCACGAAGTAGTACGTGGCGTGATCGACGAAAGGCACCTCGGTGCTGCGGTCCTTCAGGAACTCGTCGGGGTCGTGGCCGTGCCAGTCCTCGTCGACGAGGTGGCCGTAGCGCAGATCCTTGATGCCGACGCTGCGTCGCCCGAGGATCCGGCTGAGCGGCTCGGTCTCCGGCAACGAGCGGAGCACGACGTGAGCGACATGGGCGCCCTGCTCAAGCGGCGCCCCGAGATGGGGCGTGCCCAACGTGATGACGGTGGTCAGGCTCGACACCCATGCTGCGCCGTGCGCCTTGCCGTAGTGGCAGGCGCTGCGGGACACGAGTCCACCCATGGAGTGGCCGATCAGCACGATCTGTTCGACCGGTACCGGCCAGGCGGCGTGCAGTCGGGCCATCAGGTCGTTGGCGCGGCGTCCGTTCTCGCTGACCCGCAGGCCTGCGTTGAAGCGGACGTACACCGGGCTGAAGCCGAGGTCGTCGTGAAGCCGCTGCCCGTAGGGCGTGGTCTGCGGGTCACCGTGAACCCATCCGAGCTTCCAGGCGTCCTCGCTCTCGGCGAGCCCGTGCAGGAACACCACGATGCGACCCGTCGCCTGTGGGAACAGCTGAGCGACCAGGTCCGGCTCGAGTGCCACGTCGTGCCCGTCGACCCTGACCGCCATCGGCACCGCCATCATCGGATGGCGCTGCTCGACATGGTCGCCCCAGAAGCCGTTGATGACCGGCAGCACCGCGCGACCGCCCGGGGTCTTGGATGGCGCGGCAGCGTCAGGATGGCTCCGGCGAGCCAGGACCTCCGCCGTGCCCAGGGCCAGGGCACGTAGCCCGACCGAGACCCCTGCGTAGAGCACCCCGGACGCGGCCCTGTGGACGGTCGCCACGGGTTCTGCGGTGGGCAGATGGCGCACGACTCGGTCCACGATCGAGGTATGGGTGTCGGCCACCACCTCGGTCACCCCGGCCAGCGCGTCGCCGGCCAGCCGGCCCGCGGCACGCAACTCCTGCTGACGCTCCACTAAGTGGCCTCCTCCGCCGGTACGCCGTCAACGGTGTCACTCGCGCGTCCCAGGCACAAGCACCGCCCGTGATGGGGCTACCTGTTCCGGCCGAGCCGTTCGTGGCTGGTCACCCAGTCACCGGCAAGAACGGCGCTGCTCAGCGACACCTCACCGGCCAGCACCACCGCGGCGCAGATCTCGGCGAAGGCACGCACCCGGCCGGGGCCGTGGCAGCCGAGCATCTCCAGGCACTCGCGCTGGGTCGCCAGCCCGGTCCCACCGCCGACGGTCGCGACGATCAGCGAGGGCAGGGTGATCGACCAGTAGTAGGCGCCGTCCTCGGTGGGCTGCGAGTAGACGATCCCGGCGTGAGACTCCGCGACGTTGGCAACGTCCTGGCCGGTGGCGATGAACAGCGCCGCCAGGCCGTTGGCGGCGTGGGCCCCGTTATTGGCCGAGCCGGCGAGGAACCCCCCGGCCTGGCTGTACTGGCGGGCCCGGAACAGCTGCTCCGGACGCACCCCCATGTGCCGCTCGAGTAGGTCGGCGGGCAACGTCGCCTCGGCCACCACCCGCTTGCCACGGGTGCGCAGCATGTTGAGCTGGGAGTGCTTCTTGTCGGTGTCGATCGCCCCTGACAGCACGTAGCGGGGGTGACCGGGGTAGGTCTGCTGGATCCACTCGCACGCTGCGGACGTGGCCCGTCCGACCATGTTCTGACCTGCCGCGTCGCCAGTGGAGTAGTCCAAGCGCAGGTAGCGCAGCGGTCCGACCGCGTACTGCTCGATCTCGATCAGCCGTCCGACCGTCGTGGTTGCCTCGGCCGCTGCGGCGATCTCGGGCTGGTGCTGGGCCACCCAGCTGCCGAACTCGCGCGCGGCGAGCGCGTCGTCCAGCACGAACACCGGGGCACGCTGCATCCGGTCGTCCACGACGGTGGCCCGCACGCCGCCGGCCTCGGTGAGCAGACGCATGCCACGGTTGTAGGAGGCCACCAGCGTCCCCTCGGTGGTGGCCAGCGGGACGTAGTACTCCCCACGGGCGTGCTCGCCGTTGACGAGCAACGGGCCCGCCAACCCGATCGGCACCTGGGCCACGCCCATGAAGTTCTCGATGTTGCCGGGCAGGGTGCCCTCGTCCAGCGAGTAGGACCCGACGTGCTCGACGGTGGCGCCGGTCTCCTGGCGGACGAAGTCGCGTCGGGCGGTCGCCTGTGCCGCGGTGTAGTCGTCGTCGCGGCTGCGGGGCACCGCGCGGCGTTGCCGCTCCATGTCCCTTCGTCCTCCTCGGCCCTCGGGGCGTTGCCGGGCGGTCTGTCGGTCGCCCATACTCACAGACGTGGCCGGGATCCGGGTGCTGGCAGTGCTGGCTGCGGTGGCTGCGGTGGCCTACGGGCTGCACCGAGCCCTGCTGGCCATGGAGCGCCGCGGCTGGGTCTACTACCGGACCAAGGGCACCGGGAGCATGGGAGCCTCGGCGCTGTTCGGGCTGAACGAGGTGTTCCACCCGCAGGCCCAGTCTGCTGTCGTGGAGAGGCAGGAGCGAGACCTCCGGGGCGCCCGGTCGACGGCAGCCGGTGATCCGGACGACGTAGCCGAGGACAGGCGTGACCGATGAGTCGCCCGACCACCCGGGACGAGCTGTTGGAACGCCTCGACAGCGAGTTCGACCGGTTGATGGCGCTCGTGGACTCTCTGGAGCCGGACCAACGCCGGATGCCTGGCGCGTGCGAGGACTGGTCGGTGACCGACCTGCTTGCCCACCTCGACGCATGGCACGAGATGCTGCTGACCTGGGAGAGAGAGGGGTCGGAGGGTGGGTCGCCGGCGATGCCGGCTCCGGGCTACACCTGGGCACAGCTCCCGGCCCTCAACCAGGCCATCTGGGAGCGCACCCACGAGGACCCGACCGATGAGGTGGTCGCTCGGCTGCGGGACTCCCACGCGAGGATCCGTGCCGTCATCGAGCGTTACCGCGACGAGGACCTGTTCACCAAGCGACGCTTCGCCTGGACGGGGACGACCTCGGTCGGTAGCTACGCGGTGTCGGCGACCACCAGCCACTACGACTGGGCCCGTGGCCACATCCGGCGGTTCAGGCGTACGCGGGTGGAGTGAGCGACGAGGCCCTGCGGGCGCAGATGCTCGCCGAGCACAGCGAACCCACCGTCCCCGACGGCTGCGAAGCCGAGAGGGTGCGTCCCGAGCAGGTCCGGCGCGGGCGAGCGTGGCAGCGGGCGAGTTTCGAGCGTGGGCGCGCCGATGGCCTCGTCCGACGGGCCACGCCATGATCGTGCGCGGCAGGCAGCCGCGGCGGCCCGAGGTCAGCAGTCCAGATCACCAGAAGCGCCCGCTCGCGGCGCTCACCCAACCCGCCCGGCTGAGGGGTCCGGCGCGCATCACCAGCCCTGCTGGACGGTCAGCTCGGGCTGCCGGACCGGGTCGCGGGTCATCAGCCAGATCGGCACGCCCAGCTCACGGGTGCGGACCTCCTGCAGCACGCGAAACCCGAACCCGGTGTAGAACGCGACGTTGACCTCGCTCTGGGTCTCCAGGTAGGTCGGCAGCTCGTCCTCGTCCGCCCGGGTCAACCCGTCTGAGACCAACGCCGAGCCGAGGCCCTCGCCCTGGTAGGTCGGCTCGACACCGATCACCTCCAGATACCAGTGCGGGTAGGCCATCAGGGTGGCGCGCCGCTCGTCGAGGCGAGACACCACGGCCAGGAACCGGCGACGCTCCTCGCCGGTCAGCCCGAGCACGAACCGCTGCATCGGCAGGCCTGACCGCAGCGCCGGGAGCAGGCGGGGGTGCCGGGGTGGTTGCCACAGCGCGACGGCACTGATGCTCGGCGTGGCCAGCGGCAGGCCCCCGTAGACCGAGGAGCGCGCCATGCCCGTGAACAGCGCCGTGAGCCGGTCCAGCCGTCGGTCCCTGTCGGGGAAGAGCCTCGACCACAGCGGATCGGGGAGGAACGCCCGGGTCAGGCACTCCCCCGCGGCCCGCCACTGGTCGTCGGGCAGTCGGGTGACCTGCGGCTGGACGGGACCCACCGGCCCAGCGTCCCAGAGCCGCCCTCAGATGAAGAACTGGCCGTTGGACTCGTTCGACTCCCCGTACATCATCGCCACGCCGCCCAGCTCGACTCCGTCGATGAGGTCGTCCTTGGCGATGCCGAGCAGGTCCATGGTCATCGTGCAGGCGACCAGGCGAACCCCGCTCTCCTGAGCCGACGCGATCAGCTCGGGAAGGCTCGGCACGTTGTGGTCCTTCATGATCCTCTTGATCATGGCAGGGCCGCCGCCGAGCATGTTCATCGTCGACAACGGCATGGCGTCCGGGCCGGAGGGCATCATCGCGGCGAAGGCCCGGTCCATCAGCGACCGGTCCCGGGGCGGTGGGTCGGATCGGCGCAGGGCGTTGAGGCCCCAGAAGGTGAAGAACATCGACACCTGGTCGCCCATCGCCGCCGCGCCGTTGGCCAGGATGAACGAGGCCAGCACCCGGTCGAAGTCCCCGGAGAACACCACGAGGGTCTTCTTGTCCTTGATCCGGGACGCGGCGCTGGACACCCCGGCGCCGCCTCCCTTGCGGAACAGGGCGGCGTACCCGGGGCCCTCGGGACGGATCTCGAGCATCTCGTGGCCGTTCTTGTCCGCCCACGCCGGCGCGTCGAGCCGGAACCCCGGGTCGGACACGTGCACGAGCACCTCGTCACCGGCCTCGAGGTCGTTGACCCGCTCCTGCAGCTTCATGATCGGGCCCGGGCAGGCCAGCCCAGTGCAGTCGAGGTCCACACTCACCCCGGTGCGGGCCACGGTGACCGGCGCAGCACGTCCGGTGTTCACGCCGGTGACGTCCTCGGCGTAGTTGACGACCGGCTCGAAGGAGTCGATGGTCTCCTCGGGGGTGACGTCGTAGAAGGCGCGGAAGGTGTTCATGCCTCCGGAGAGCATCTTCACGTCGGCGAACCCGCGATTCACCAGCGCCCGGTAGGCCAGGTAGGAGCGGAACCCCACTGCGCAGTACACGCGCAGCGGGACGTCGCGGTCCCAGTCCTCGCACACCTCGCGGATCGAGGCCAGCGGCACGTTCTGCGCACCGGGCAGGTGCCAGATCGCGTACTCCTGCGGGCCGCGGACGTCGATGATGCGGGCGCCCTCGGTGGCCCGCGGGTACTCACTGGGGTACCAGAGCGACACGTCGCCCTTGAGCAGGTTCGACCCGACGAACCCGGCCATGTTGATCGGGTCCTTGGCCGAGCCGAAGGGAGGGGCGTAGGCCAGCTCGAGGTTCTCCAGATCGAACACGGTCAGGCCCGCGCGGACGGCGGTGGCCAGCACGTCCAGGCGCTTGTCGACCCCGTCGAAGCCGACGATCCCGGCGCCGAGGAGCTTGCCGGTGCCCGGCTCGAAGAGCACCTTGAGGTGCATCTTCGCCGTGCCCGGGTAGTAGCCCGCGTGTCCGGACGGGTGCACCTGGACGCGCTCGAACGCGATGCCCGCCTCGGTCAGCTGGCGCTGGTTGGCGCCGGTCGCGCCAGCGACCATGTCGAACATCTTCACGATCGACGTGCCCTGGACGGCACCCCAGGTGGTGTCCCGTCCGCACATGTTGTCCGCGACCGCGCGGCCCTGTCGGTTCGCCGGACCCGCGAGCGGGATCAGGTGTGACCCTGGCAGCACGAGATGCTCCACCTCGATGACGTCCCCCGCCGCCCAGATGTCCGGGACGCTGGTGCGCAGGTTCTGGTCGACCTTGATGCCGCCGCGGGGACCGAGCTCGATGCCTGCGCCGACAGCCAGATCCACCGCGGGTCGCACCCCGGCGGCGAGCACCACCAGGTCGGTCTCGACGAACTCGTTGTTCTCCAGCTCGACGCGCAACCGTCCGGCAGGGGTCTGGCTGAACGCCGCGGCACGAGTGTTGAGGTGCAGACCGATGCCGTGTCCGCGGATGTAGCTCTCCATCTGGGTGGTGAGCTCGCGGTCCAGCGGCGGCATGATCTGGTCGGCCATCTCGACGATGACGGTCTGCACGCCGCGGTGATGGAGGTTCTCGGCCAGCTCCAGCCCGATGTAACCCGCGCCGATCACCACCGCGTGCCGCGCGGGTGGACGTCCGGTGGCCGGGTCACCGTCCACCGCGGCCTTGATCTGGTCCATGTCCCCCACCCGCCGCAGCACGTGGATGCCCGGATGGTCCACACCTGGCAGTGGCGGGACCACGGGTCTGGCACCCGGGCACAACGCCAGCTTGTCGTAGGACTCCGAGTACTCCTCGCCGGTGCCCAGGTCGCGCACCGCGACGGTCTTGCCCGCCGGGTCGATGGCCAGGACCTCATGGCCGGTCCGCACGTCCAGCGCCAGCGACTCGTCCAGGCTCTGCGGGGTCTGCAGCAGCAGCCGGTCCCGGTCCTTGATCACCTCCCCGATGTGGTAGGGCAGCCCGCAGTTGGCGAAGGACACATGGTGGGCACGTTCGAGCACGACGATCTCGGCGAACTCCTCCAGCCGCCGAGCCCGTGCCGCACACGACATCCCGGCAGCCACGCCACCCACGACGACGATCTTCATCTGGAGTCCCTTCTGCGCCTGCCCGCCACCGTAGGCAGGACCGGAGGGTCGCGGGAGCGCTTTGTCGGAGGTGACCACGGGCCGGTGGACGAGCGCTCAGCACGGATCGCTGCGGACCTGCCTCCCCCGCCCTACGTCAGGCCGTAGCGTCGTCACCTATGAGCGAAGGCATCGAGATCATCGTCTGGGGCGACAACGGCGACGACACCGGGATGTTCGGCACCCCTGAGGACCTTCAGTCGCGCATCAAGTGGGAGGCCGGCAAGATCCACTCCTCGCTTCGCACCGGAGGCGAGGTGCTCGTGGTCATCGGCGGATCGACGTTCGTCGTCGGTGGTGCTGTCGCCTGGTCCGGCGGTGGTGCCGGGGTGGCGGTAGGGGGCGCGGCGATCGCAGGGGTGGGCGGGCTGGCCATGTGGCTGGGCTCGCTGCTCGAGCAGGTCTGGCACGATCCTCCACAGCCTGACTTCGCTCGACCGACACGTATCTCACCGATGCCCGTGCGGCTGGACGCCACGACCGCCGAGGCCAACCGTGAGCTGTCGGCGCTGGTCGGCAGTCTTGGTCGAGCTGCGGGCCTGGCGCAGGGCCTTCTCGACGCCACTGAGCGGCAGCAGGGGGCGGTGGCGGCCGGCGACGCCGAGTGGGCCCGTCGGCACGGGCTGGCCGTGGAGTCACTCACCAGTGCGCTCGGTGCCCGGCTGCTGACAGCCTCCTCGCTGATGGAGGAGCTCTCCGACGACGCCGCGCTGGACGTTCGGGCCTCCCATCAGGAGATGGTCGACGGACTGGCTGCACTTACCAGCGAGCCGACCCGAGCCCAGACGATCCCCGACCTCACGGCCGCCGGGTTCACCCAGGCGGACTGGCTGGTCGAGGTGCTCCAGCAGCTCCAGCCGGCCCGGCTGCCGGCACGGGCTTCGACGCAACAGGCGTTGGGCAGGATGGCCATGACCACCCACCGCACCGGGATGCGGCTGCTCGAGCGGGGATGACACCGAGCCCTGCTCAGCCCGGACGGGTGAGTGCGAGGCGCAACGCCAGGCGTCCGCGCGGCTCCTCCAGCGCCGGGCCGAACAGGCGCTGCAGGGTGGTCAGCCGGTAGCTGACGGTCTGGGGGTGCACGACCAACGTGCGGGCGACCTGCTGGCGGTCCCCGTGGTGGGCCAGCCAGGCCGCCAACGTCTCGGCCAGCACCTGTCGGCGTCCCGGCGGCACCTGCTGCAGGGGCGCGAGCACCCGGCCGGTGAGATCGGCGAGCAGTCCCTCGTCGGCGGCCACCACCATCTCCGGCAACCAGTCCGCGGCGGCGACCACCGGCGCCGCGGGGATGACGCCTTCTTCGACCAGACGCCGCACCCGACGGGCGTGGGCGAGGGAGAGCCGGGCCTCCTCCGGAGGGCGCACGGTGCCGACGTAGACCTCCGTGTCGGTCAGGCCGGCGGTGAGCCGCTCCCGCCGGCCCGGCCCGGACGGGTCCGGGATGATCGCGACGATGTCGGGGCCGCGCTCGAGCAGCAGCGCGTCCGGGGGGGCCTGCGGCAGGCGGCGAGAGGTCGTC
>Ga0209254_10004551_pt1 | contig 12707 bp, 11 predicted proteins | sample FrelakmetDIP11DI_FD_187148 | JGI IMG/M metagenome (GOLD analysis project Ga0209254, IMG submission 187148) | Freshwater lake sediment microbial communities from the University of Notre Dame, USA, for methane emissions studies - DIP11 DI (SPAdes)... | ecosystem: Environmental > Aquatic >...
CTCTTCCCGGCGTTTCTGCAAGCGATCTTCCTCTTTGATAAATTCATTGCGTTTGCGGTCGTTGTCCGCTTCAGCCTTTTGGAGCACTTCCAGCGCCTGGTCGCGGGCCTGGATTTCAATTTCGCGCGCCTGTTCTTTGGCGGCTTCCAACAACCGCTCGGCCTCGTCGGTTTGCTCTCGTTTTGCTTTTTCTACCAGGTTTTTCTTGTACAGGTAGCCAATTACTGCTCCAAGAATGAGCGCGATTGGAATTGTGATCAGTTCGATGATAAGATATAGACCATTCATAGGTTTACCCCTTCGTCAGATAATAGCTCTGGCTTATGCAACTCTTCCCAGACACGGCTGGCAGCTTCGGCGCTGACTTCATAGGTGAAGCCGCGTTGGGCAAGATAGCGGAGCATCTTCAGGCGAAATTCTCTCCATTCGTATTTTTCAATTTTATGTGCTTGTCGTTGTGAAGCCTGGTAAGCCATGGCTGAATCGTCCACCTTTTCTAGCGTCTGCTCGATAACGGCGGAATCGACTCCGTGTTGCTTAAGTTCAAAAGCCAGGGCGCGGCGGCTACGGGGTCGTAATTCCGTCCGATTATCTACCCAGATCTGGGCAAACCCGGCATCGTTGAGCAGACCACTGTCTTTCAAGCGCTCTAAGACATATTGGATGATCTCTTCTTCCATGTTATGGTGGCGCAGGTTCTGGCGAATTTCCACTTCTGTGCGCGGTCGGAAACTGATCAGGTTCAACGCGCGTTGGTAGGCAATTTCGCGCTGATCCTCCGCCTGTAATTGGGCAATTTTTTCATCACTCAACTCTGTCCCAACGGCTAACCAGGCTGCAACAATGCGCGCCAATCCAAAAGCATATTCCCCATCCAGATATACATTGACACGCTGGTGGTTGCGTTTTTGAAGTTTCAATGCCGTAATCCGCCGCATCATCAATCTCTACTCAAAAATAAATAACCGCAAACCTGCCCGACAGGTTGCGGCCAATAGTGTCCATATTGTTTTGATCTCAGTTATGGATGTCCGAGAACAGCGCCAACTAAATGGGTGATCGCAGCCACCCCGGCACGCCGGAGTGCAGCGCCCGCAGGTTGGATGTGATTCTGGGTCTAAAAAGCATCGGTCGGTTGGCAGTCATGTTTCTTGGTCCATCGCATGTAAGTTTCCGGTGTCAGCCCACTCAATTGCACATCGAACTGACATTCACCCGTTACACGAAAATCGTTTTTTGAGATCTATTCTTACAACAACACCTGTATATGGTGTTGCATGGTCACTAGAAGGCCGCTAATAGAACAGTGCTAAGTCACGGCAGGATGGATGTCTGGTATTAATAGCTGGCGGATCGCTTTTTCAATATCATTCCTAACAATAACATTCTCATTCAAGCAGTGGATCGCTTCGCCAACTGTTTTTCCCAGGCGTTCGGCTTGGAAGTAAATACCGGTATTCTTTTGTTGGATCACCTTACAATGAACGCCCAGATCTAACACTTCGCCAGTCTTATCGATACCTTGATGATGTATTATATCAAAATCTGTGGGTTGCAAACAGGGGGCAAAATTATTCTTAATCACACGAACCCGAATCCGTGCGCCGATCACCCGCTCATCATAAATGAGGTTACATAAATGAGATAGGCGCAAGCGAATGGAGGCATTCAGTTTCAACGCCAAGCGCGCTGGATGATCCGCAAGCTGATGATAAATCGTGCTCATTTGTCTATCAGACTGGCTGGTGAAAAGCACTGCGCTACCTGTTCGGTGCAGCATACTGGAAAGCTTACGCAGGCTGCGGGCCAGCAGCTCCAGCTCGGTTTCGAGCAGATCCCCGCCGGATAACCCGGCTGGTCCACCGATTGGACTGGTTAACTCATGATATGGGACCAGTGAGTTTAATGAATCCAGCGTCACAACCGAGAAGGCGCCAGAACCCGCCAGAGTTTCGATGATGTCGAAGGCTTGCTCGGCATACTCAGGTTGGCTGAAATAGAGCTGCTCAACCTGCACACCGCATTGCCTGGCAAAACAGGGATCGAACGCCCGGTCAGAATCGATAAATGCACACACGCCGCCCTTTTTTTGTGCTTCAGCAATGATATGGTATACCAGCGTAGTCTTTCCCCCTGCCTGGGGGGCATTGATATCAATTATTGTTCCGTGGGGTATACCGCCAATACCCAGAGCGATATCTAACCGTAAAGAGCCAGTTGAAAAGATGATTGTGGGACGATCATGGGTCATTCGATCGGTGAAAACCGTGCTCGGGACATCCATAGTTAGCAAGAAATATCAGTGTGTGCCATTCTAATTATTAATAAATGACCCAAATTGCCTTTATTTTGGGTTAATCCCTTGCGTTCCAGGCAAAATTCGTATATACTGTGTATGATTGTGGGAGAAAGTGGGAGAAAGTGGAGGAACGCCGGAAATCCGGCGTTCTGGCTTTATATAAGGAAGGTAGAACGTATGTTCTTGGGTCAATTTTACCACAATCTGGATGATAAGGGACGCATTACTGTTCCGTCTCGCTACCGGGATCTTCTGATCCCGGCGGGTGCTTTTATCATGCAGGGTTTTGACCAGAACCTAATTGTACTCCCTTCTGACAATTATGAAGAGCTTTCTCAGCGGATTCGCCAGATGAGCATTACGGATCCCAACGCGCGCTTGCTAAGACGGTTGTTCTTTTCGACAGCCGACCGCGTAGATATCGATAAAGCTGGTAGGATCTTGATCCCGCAGTTCCTGCGCGCCTACGCCGGTCTGGATTGTGCTTTGGTCGTGGTCGGAATGGGTGATTATTTCGAAATCTGGTCGCCGGAAGCCTGGAAGGTCCAGAACGAACAACTTCAGGATCCACAGCTGAACGCGGACAGATTTGCGGCCTTTAACCTGGCGTCTGGTTAGATGTTTAACGATCGATGCAATGACCGATCTATTCAAAGGGGCGCCACACCGGCCAGTTCTTTACCAAGAGGTTATCCATGCTTTACAGCCTGTCCGGGGTGGTCGATATGTGGATTGTACATTGGGGGCGGGCGGGCATGCCTGGGGCATTTTGCAGGATAGTTCGCCTGATGGCGAAGTGTTGGCCCTGGATGTTGATCCACAAGCCATCCAACAGGCTTTTGAGCGCTTGGGCCAATTTGGGCAACGGGTGCACATCATCCAGGCATCGTATATGACTTTGGGTGAGCAGTTGAAGATTTTGGGCTGGCAAGCCGTGAATGGGGCATTGCTTGACCTGGGTTTATCATCTATGCAGTTGGATAACCCAGACAGGGGCTTTTCTTTTTCACAGGATGCTCCGTTGGATATGCGCTTTGATCCTCGCTTGCCAGTCTGTGCCGCTGACCTGGTAAATGACCTGCCTGAGGCAGAACTGGCACAAGTGCTGTACCGCTACGGGGAGGAACCCCGGGCAAAGCGCATCGCACAGGCGCTTGTCAGAGCCAGGCCCATCACCAGGACCTTGGAGTTGGCTCAAATCGTTGAACGGGTAGTTGGTAAAGCCAGGATTTCTACAAGCCGGGTGCCGCGCCCCAGAAAGCAGACTCATCCGGCAACTCGTACCTTTCAAGCTTTGAGGATTGCCGTGAATCGGGAGTTGGATGCCTTAGAAAATGTCCTTCCACAAGCGGTCGAGGCCTTAGCCCCCGGAGGCAGGCTGGCGGTTATTTCTTTCCACTCGTTGGAGGACCGCATCGTGAAACAGTTTATTCGCCAGGAGAGTCGGGATTGTATCTGTCCCCCTCGACAGCCGGTGTGCACCTGTGGTCACCGGGCGAGTCTGGTCGAAGTTGTTCGACATCCGCTCCGTCCTCAAATGACGGAAGTCCAGGCAAACCCGCGTGCGCGCAGCGCCCGCCTGCGGATTGCAGAAAAAATTGGTTGATCATGGCCATTATAAATGGCAATGATCAACAGAAAGGGATTATCAAAGAAATACAGGTTTGGCACATAAATTGCAAACCATTCTAAAACCGATATCATCAGGGTAAGTGAATGGATCAACTGGAGCACATCACTCGAGCCTATTCGCAAGCACCTTGGAGAAAACAATGGCAGATCATCGGCCTGGTTTCTCTGATTTTGGTTTTAATCGCCATGATCGCGGGTGTTTATCTCAGCATCAGTGCCCAGGCAACGGCAGTAGGGCGTGATATCCAGTCCATGCAGGCTACTACGATCGCCGTGGACCGTGAAAACGAAGACCTGCAGTCTCATTTAGCCTTGATCCTTTCTTCGTCTGAGATGGAGGAACGCGCGCGTAGCCTGGGTTTTGTGCCGGTCCCGCCCGAACAGATTGTCTATCTGAACGTCCCCGGATACGAAGAACGCCAATCCATTATTCTGGCTCCTTCAAATGAGAGAAGTGTAGTAGGCGCTCGTTATATGCCTCCAGAATTTACCGAATCGATCTTCGAGTGGTTATTTGTGCATGCCAGACTATGGTATTCGTCAATGATTGAGGTGCAACCGTGAGCCGAGCTGCGACATTGAAGGATCAGGAACGGACCTGGCGTTACTCATTTGTAGGAGTGATGCTGGCCGTTTTACCCTTCTTTATTTTCCTCCAAGTGGTGCGCATCCAGATCGATCCCAAGCTTTTGGAAAATGTACGTGCTAAGATCGAAATATCTCAACATGCGCAACACATGATCGTCCCGGCCAGAGGTCAGTTGTATGACCGGCGGGGAAACTTGCTGGCTGGTAACCGGACTGTCTATGAAGTCGGGGTCGAGCTACGCGATGTGGTCAACGCGCAGACGATTGCCCAGACGGTTAGCGCCATCCTGGGCGTCGACTATCAGGATGCCCTTGCCAGAGCCAGCCTGACATCATCCGAAAATGCGGTGTATTCGGTGTTGGTCGATAATGTGCCTCAAGAAGAGATTGATAAGCTGGCAGTAGTCAAGGAACAGATGGATGCGCTTTACGCCAAGACCAAAGGCGAGAATGTGCCCAGCCTTATCGGATTGGTCTATTATCCTCACCTGGGACGGATCTATCCCGAGAGTTCGTTGGCTTCTAACATCCTGGGTTTTGTAAGCCGGGAGAGGAAAGGTTATTTTGGCATTGAAGAGCGTTTCGATGGATTACTCTCCGGTACCTCCAAAACCATTTTAGTGCCATTGGATCCTAATCGTGCGGAGGATTTGCCAAAAGTGCCAGATGGCGCCAGTCTGGTGTTGACGATAGACCGGGAGATCCAACGTGCCATGGAAGAGATCATTGACCGGGCTGTCGCCGGCAGCGGCTCGGACTCGGGGACGTTGGTGGTAGTGGACCCACGTACTGGTGAAGTGTTGGCTTTGGCTACAACACCCCGTATGGACCTGAATGAATTCTGGAAATATTCGCAAGTATTCCCGAAGGATACGCCCTTTAACCGGGCGGTGAGCCAAGCCTATGAGCCGGGTTCGGTTTTCAAAGTCTTGACCATGGCGACCGGTTTGGATGTAGGCGCAGTTACTCCCGATACTGTCTTTGTTGACACTGGTGCAATAGAAATTGGCGGTACGGTCATTTACAACTGGAATCAGGGCGCCTGGGGTCCACAAGATATGACTGGTTGTCTGCAGCACTCGCTGAATGTTTGCCTGGCTTGGATCAACACCCAGACGGGTGCAAATAATTTCTATCGTTACATGCAGTCTTTCGGCATCGGACATGTGACAGGGATCGATCTGGCTGGTGAAGCCTCCGGGCGCTTAAAAATGCCCGGTGATAATGATTGGTACGCTGCAGATCTGGGAACGAACGCCTTCGGTCAGGGTGTAGCTGCTACCCCGATCCAGATGGCAGTGGCGATTTCTGCCGTTGCCAATAAAGGTGTGATGATGGCCCCGCAGATTGTCAATTCGGTGATCAGCGAAGGCTACCAGCATCAAATCGAGCGCCGCGTGATCGGGGTACCACTCAAGCCCGAGACTGCTAAGACGCTGACACACATGTTGGCTCGTTCGCTGGAAGTAGAATCGTCTGATGCACTGGTCACCGGTTATCGAGTGGCTGGCAAAACCGGCACGGCAGAAGTCCCGACCCCCTTCGGTTATACCTCGAATGCGACCAATGCTTCGTTCGTTGGTTGGGGTCCGGTGGATTCACCCCGTTTCCTGGTCTATGTCTGGTTAGAAAAGCCCACCACCTCGCCCTGGGGCTCTGTAGTGGCTGCACCAGTCTTCCGTGAAGCGGTTGAATCCCTGGTGGTGCTTTTGAACCTGCCGCCGGACGATGTGCGGCGGCAATTGAATTCGAGCATTGATGGGCAGAACTGATCCTAACCCAATGATGAATAATCTCTTGAATGGTGCCAATCTTCGATGCTAACAGATGCCGACGTTATTGAAGCTTTAAGAGGGATCAGACCGGAATGGGCTACCCAGGTCATCAACGGAGCTGTGCTGGATTCCCGGCTGGCGGTGGGCGGTTGCCTGTTTGTCGCCTTGCCGGGCGAGCATCACGATGGGCATAATTTTATTGGCCAGGCTTTTGAGAAGGGTGCGCGCCTGGCATTCGTGCAGAGCGATCTGTCAGGTGGCTTCCCAACCTTTGATCTGCGTGGGGATGCATTGATACAGGCGCCGGAAAATCCGGATGCGCCATTATGTCTTCGTGTTGATAATTGTCTGTTAGCTTTACAACAGGTGGCGCGTTTTTGGCGGCGACGGTTGAATGTGAAAGTGATCGGCATCACTGGCAGCGTTGGAAAGTCGACCACCAAAGAGCTGGTCGCGGAAGTACTGAGCCAGCGCTACCATACTTTAAAAAACCAGGGTAACCTGAACAACGAGATCGGGCTGCCGTTAACAATGCTCTCTCTAAATGAGGACCACAAGCGCGCAGTGCTCGAAATGGGCTTTTATGTCCCGGGTGAGATCACTTTCTTGTGTGATCTCGCGCTGCCCGAAATCGGCGTGATTACCAATATCGGTACAGTGCATGCCGAGCGAGCTGGCACGCAGGAGAACATCGCGCAGGGTAAAGCCGAGCTGGTCAAGGCATTGCCGCCTGCGCCAGAGGGTGTGGCGATCCTGAATTATGATGACCCCTTGGTACGCAACATGGCCGGTTTAACCAAAGCCCGGGTTTTCTTCTATGGTTTGGATCCTCAGGCTGATTTATGGGCTGACGGAGTGGTAGGACTTGGGCTGGATGGAATTCGCTTCCGGCTGCATTACCAGCGCGAAGTACTTCATCTTCGTATCCCATTGATTGGTCGGCATTCTGTGCATGCCGCCCTGCGCGCTGCTGCGGTGGGTCTGGCGGATGGTCTCACCTGGCAAGAGATTGTCGAGGGGTTGCGCTCGAGCCGCGCCCAACTCCGGCTGATGACCACGCGCACCGAAGGTGGGGCGTTGATCCTGGACGACTCATATAACGCCTCTCCTGAGTCGACTCTGGCGGCGCTCAACCTGCTGGAAGAACTGGATGGGCGTAAAGTTGCGGTGCTGGGCGATATGCTGGAACTGGGTATTTATGAGACGGAAGGTCATGAGATGGTTGGCGCACGAGCTGCACAGGTAGCCGACCTGCTCATCGCAGTAGGCGAGCGTGCCAAAATTATCGCTTCCGCTGCCTTGCAGGCTGGTTTCCCTCGCCAGGCGTTAATGGTATTGCCAGACGTTCCCCAGGTGATCGATTATCTGAAAGAAAACCTGGAAAGTGGTGATGTTGTGCTGGTAAAAGGCTCCCATGGCATGCGCATGGAACGTATTGTGTCTGCTTTGGAGGCGCGTTCATGATGCCTTCGTCGATGGCTGTTGCGCTAGCCAGTTTTAGCTTTATGCTGACCGTCATCTGGGGGCCGCCGCTAATACGTGTCTTACGCTACTTTAAAGTTGGTGCGGCGATCCGTGTAGAAGGACCAGAGCGGCATTTTACCAAGCTGGGCACCCCCACAATGGGTGGGGTAATGATCGTGATACCGGTATTGCTGATAACTGTTTTACTGAATGCCAGCACTTTGTTTGGAATCACCATCCTGGGACGTTCGGTAATATTGCCGATGGGCACCATGATTGTTTTCACCCTTCTGGGGGTGGTCGATGATTGGGCGGGTCTGCGAGGAGAACGCCGCGAGAGAGGTTTGCGCGCCCGGACGAAATTTACTATCCAGATGATTTTTGGAATCGTTATCGCCATCGTTTTGCAATACATGTTGAAAACACCAGATATGTTCATTCCGGGTGTGCCAGGTACGATCAAACTGGGTTTCTGGTACATCCCGATCGCGGCGCTCGCGATTGTGTTCTACTCGAACGCAGTCAACCTGACGGATGGGCTGGATGGGATGGCTGGTTTGATCTCCGCAACTGCGTTTGTCGCCTACGGTGGCATTGCTCTGCTGCAAGGTCAGATCTTCCTGGCCCGCTTTTGCTTCACGATCGTAGGTGCTATATTTGGTTTCTTATGGTTCAATGTACACCCGGCACTTTTATTTATGGGTGATACGGGGTCGTTGTCGCTGGGCGCGACGCTGGCTGTGGTTGCTCTGATGACCGGACAGTGGGTGTTATTGCCGGTGATTGCCATTATCCCCACCAGTATCGCTTTGAGCGTGATCTTGCAGGTGGCTTACTTCAAGTGGACGCATGGGAAGCGCCTGTTCAAGATGGCGCCTTTACACCATCATTTTGAACTGTCTGGTTGGAGTGAGACCCAGGTCGTCCAACGTTTTTGGCTGATCAGCCTGTTATTTGCCATGATCGGTGTGTCGCTGGCTATGGTTTGAGAGAAAACAGATGAGAATTTGGAGCGCTCAAAAGGTCGTGATCATCGGTGCAGCCCGCCAGGGGCTGGCTCTGGCGCGCTATTTGTTGGAGCATGGCGCCAGTGTGGTGATCACCGACCAGCAGCCTCTCGAAACGCTCGCCTCTGCTCGCCAAGCCTTGGCTGCCGTTCCAGACGTAGCAGAGCGGTTGAATTGGGTTTGTGGCGGCCATCCTTTGAGCCTGTTGGAAGGCGCTACCTTGCTTTGCCCATCGGGTGGTGTGCCGCTCAACCTGCCATTAATCGATGAAGCTCGGCGGCGAGGGATCCTGCTATCGAATGACAGCCAGATTTTCCTGGAAGTCGCCTCGTGTAAAATCATTGGCATCACCGGCTCAGCTGGCAAGACCACTACCACAACCTTGGTCGGACGGATTGGTCAGGCTGCCGTTGATTTGCCGGGAAAGACAGTTCCTTACCGGCGTGTTTGGGTTGGTGGGAACATTGGTTCGCCGTTGATCGCCGATGTTGACCAGATGCAGCCAGCTGATCTGGCAGTAATGGAGCTATCCAGTTTTCAATTGGAGATCATGACTCGCTCACCGCAGGTGGCGGCAATTCTGAATATCACGCCAAACCATCTGGACCGGCACGGCACAATGGAAGCCTATACAACCGCCAAGACACGCATACTCTCCTTTCAATCACATCTCGATCAGGCTGTTATAGGCAGAGATGACCCAGGCGCCTGGTCTCTGGCAGAGCAGGTGAAAGGGCAGTTATTCTCGTTTGGTTTCACACCTCTGCCCAAGGATGCTTGTGGGGCATTTCTATACCAGGATAATATCTGTATTTGTACAGAACCTGGTGCACATCAGGCTACCAGGGTGATGGCTAAAAATGAAGTCTCTTTACGTGGCGAGCATAACTTGCTCAATGTGATGGCCGCCTGTGCGGTTGCTGCAGCTGCAGGCTTGCCTGTCGAAGCCATGCGAGCAGGTGTACGAGGTTTTATCGGTGTCCCGCACCGTCTGGAATTTGTGCGCTCATGGGGTGGGGCAGATTGGTATAACAATTCGATCGCCACCGCGCCAGAACGGACCATGGCAGCCATCCGGTCCTTCCACGAGCCATTGATCTTGTTGGCGGGTGGTCGGGATAAGCAACTCCCCTGGGAAGAATTTGCTGCCTTGGTCAGCCAGCGCGTAGACCACCTGATCGTATTTGGTGAGGCAGCCGACATCATTCTGCGGGCGATAGAGCCAAACAAGAATGCCAGATTGAAGATCACGCGATGTAAAGGCTTGCGCGAAGCAGTAGATTGCGCTGTACAGGTCATCCAGCCGGGCGTAGTTGTGCTCCTTTCGCCGGGTGGCACAAGTTTTGACGAGTTTCAAGATTTCGAGGAGCGTGGAGAATGTTTCGCACGTTGGGTGAAAGAACTTCCGTAAGAATTGCAGAACGTGATCGCCGGCGGCAAGTTTACCGGTCTGTGGCAGATGGTTTTACTATTCCAGCCTCCCAGGTAGAAGAGCGATCGAGCTCGCATGCAAAACCGATTGCCAAGAAACGCGCTTTCCAGTTCAAGATAGATTTGCCGCTATTGTTGGTGATAATCAGTCTGGTTGTCTTTGGCTTGCTGATGGTCTACTCTGCCAGCTATGATTACTCCTTTCTGTTCTATGGTGATTCGATCACCATGTTCAAGCGCCAGCTAATCTTTTTGGGGATTGGATTGTTGAGCATGGTGGGCCTAATTTTCGTCGATTATCATTTCTGGCGCCGGGTGGCAGTGCTGGTGATGGGGGTAACCATCTTTTTACTGGTATGCGTGTTCATCGCAAATGAAGTCTTGAATGGCGCTTCAAGAACCCTCTATCGGGGTTCCATCCAACCATCTGAATTGGCGAAACTGGTGATCATTGTTTATTTGTCGGTCTGGCTTTTTGCCCGGCGCGAACAATTGAGCAATATCCAGTTTGGTTTGATCCCATTGGCGGTTATTCTAGGTGTCCTGGGCGGTTTGATTGTCAGCCAGCCAGATCTCAGCGCGATGGTGATGATATTCTGCCTGGGAGGGGTGATGTTCTTCCTGGCGGGTGGTGAGCTACGCCAGATAGGACTCTTATTGATCGTCGCCTTATTGGTAGGTTGGCTGATTGTTCAGATCAGTCCCACTGCCAGTTTGCGTATTCATGACTACATTGCCGGCTTGAAAGACCCAACCAAGGGCTCAGCTCATGTTTTGTGGTCTTTCGAGGCTTTTGTAAAAGGGGGTTGGCTGGGGGTTGGGATTGGCAAAGCCGAGACCAAGCTGATTGGCTTGCCCGTGCCTCCAACCGACAGCATCTATGCCGTGGTTGGTGAAGAAACAGGCGTTTTGGGTGCTCTTGGTCTGGTTTTCTTGTATGGGGTACTGCTCTGGCGTGGATTAACGATTGCCCGGCGTGCTCCAGATATGCTAGGGTCGCTTCTGGCAGCTGGCTTGAGTATCTGGATTGCTTTGGAAGCCTTCATTAACATGGCCGTTATGGTTAACCTGTTACCCTTTGCTGGTAACGCCTTACCTTTCATCAGTTCAGGAGGTTCCAGTTTAATTGTCTCGTTGGCGGCTATCGGGATCATGTTGAACATTTCGAGGCTTTCAACGCGTAAGAAAGAAGAAAATGGGAAGCTCTTCGATGCGGTTGTTGATTTGCGCCGGTGGGACCGGCGGCGGCGTGTATCCAGCGCTCGCCGTGCTGCAGGCTTTACCAAGTGACCCGCGCCCATCCATACTCTGGGTAGGTAGTGCAGGCGGCATGGAGAGAGAACTGGTGGAGCGCGCGCAGGTGCCTTTCGAAGCAATTCCTGCAGCTGGGGTGCATGGTGTTGGTTTGCGCTCTTTGCCGGGGAATTTGCTGCAGCTGGCGCGCGGTTACCGCTCAGCCCGCCAGATCCTGAGGCGTTTCCAACCGGATGTTCTGCTTTTCACCGGAGGTTATGTAGCTGTACCGGTGGCGTTAGCAGGGTATCGAGTCCCGTCTGTCTTGTACGTGCCAGATATTGAGCCGGGGCTGGCATTGAAAGTCCTGGCTCGCTTGGCAGATCGTATCGCAGTAACCGCCGAAGATAGCCGGGCTTTTCTCCCTTCTCGTACGAATGTCACGGTCACCGGTTATCCGGTGCGTCCGGATCTGGCGGTCTGGGAGAAGCGAGCGGCTTTGCAAGTGTTCGGTTTGAGTGATGAACTTCCAGTATTGCTGGTTTTCGGTGGCAGTTCCGGCGCACGCTCGATTAATCGGGCTTTATTGGCGGTGCTGCCGGAATTATTGAGCGAGATGCAGATTATTCACGTGAGTGGCAAATTGGATTGGGCAGAAGTCGAGGCTGCTCGCCAGCAGTTGTCCGGCCTCTCTGGGGTAGATGCCGGTCTGATGCAACGCTATCGAGCGTTCCCTTATCTCCATACAGAAATGGGAGCCGCCCTGGCTGCTTCTGACCTTGCCCTTTCCCGTGCTGGCGCTTCAACTTTGGGTGAATTTCCACAGGCCGGTTTACCAGCGGTCTTGGTGCCCTATCCGTATGCTTGGCGCTACCAAAAGGTGAACGCCGACTACCTGGCGCAACACGGAGCCGCCATAGTAGTTCTGGACCAGGATTTACCCCAACGTCTGGCGCCGGTTGTGCGAGATTTGATACATGACACCGACCGGCTTGAGCAAATGGGGCGCTCGATGCATTTCCTGGCGCGGCCAGATGCAGCCCGAGCGATTGCCGGATTGTTACAGAGATTTAGCCTGGGCAGGGACCAGGAAAGGAAAATCTCATGATTGCCATGGTAACGGTTTTTGGCATGTTCCTGTTCTTGTTCGGGCTGATTGGGGCGGTACGCGGCTGGGCTAAGGAAATGTTAGTCATCTTCAGCGTCATCCTGGCTCTGGCAGCCATCACATTGGTCGAGGATTTGCTTGGCTTCGAGAATACCCTCTTTAAAAACAAC
>Ga0209254_10004552_pt1 | contig 12707 bp, 9 predicted proteins | sample FrelakmetDIP11DI_FD_187148 | JGI IMG/M metagenome (GOLD analysis project Ga0209254, IMG submission 187148) | Freshwater lake sediment microbial communities from the University of Notre Dame, USA, for methane emissions studies - DIP11 DI (SPAdes)... | ecosystem: Environmental > Aquatic >...
CCGCCGCGCCGACGTGGTCGCCGCCGCGGCCACCGTGCCCAACATCTCCGCCAAGCACGAGGGCGGCGACCCCGAGACCGAGGCGACCCGCGAGCACCCCAGCGACATCCTCGACTACTTCATCCCCAAGGAGCAGGTGATCGCCGACGGCCTCATGCCTCTGATGGAGCGCAGCTACCTCGACAAGCACGCCGCCGTGAACCACACTGCTGCCGAGCTCACCCGCGCCGGCATCGGGGTGCACGCGGCTGCGCTGCTGCACGCGCCGTAAGGGAGGCGAAGACCCGGGCCTGGGGAGGAGACGATGGGACCCGGGGCGACACCAGACTGTCCACTCGTGCACAGGGGGCATACATGAGACCCGGTCCTGCATTATCAGCGCGCGCGCGATCGTTGGCCGCGGCGGTCGTCTGCGTCGCCGCGCTGACGGGCGTCGCTGCGGCCACGGCGTTCGCGGCCTCGCCGTCGCCGTCGGCGACGGGCCTCGCCGAGCCCGTCTTCAGGGTGGGCTTCAGCTACGACATCGACGGCATGAACCCGCTGGTCGACTACTCGGGCCTGTCGTGGGAGATCTTCCGGCTCAACTACAACTTTCTCACCTGGTACGACGAGAACAACCGGCCGGTGCCTGAGCTGGCCACGAAGTGGCAGACCAGCCCGGACGGCAAGGTCTGGACGTTCACGATCCGCGACGACGTGACCTGGCACGACGGCGTGCCGCTCACCGCGAAGGACATCGCCTTCACCTACAACCTCATCCTCGACAACCAGATCTACTTCTACCTGTCGTACGTGAAGGACATCACCAAGGTCGAGGCGCCCGACGATGCGACCCTCGTCATCACCTCCAAGAGGCCGAATCCCCTGATGCTCGGGCTGTACATCCCCATCCTCCCCGAGCATCTCTGGGGCACGATCCCCGGCAACAAGGTCGAGACGGTCAAGGACCCGCCGACGGTCGGGTCGGGCCCGTTCGCGATCGACGAGGTCAAGAAGGGCAGCTTCGTCAAGATGACCGCCAACCCCGACTACTTCGCGGGGCGGCCGAACATCAACACGCTGCTGTTCGAGATCTACACGACCGAAGACGCCCTGGTGCAGGACTACAAGAACGGGACGCTCGATATCGGTGTCTTCCAGGTCCCGACCTCCCTGCGCTCCATCGCCGGCGTGCCTGGTTCCAAGACGATCGCCGCCCCTACCGTCGGCTTCACCATGCTCGCGTTCAACTGCTGGACCTCACCGGAGAGCAAGGGCAACCCCCTGCTGCAGGACGTACGCATCCGCCAGGCGGTCGCCGCGGCGCTCGACAAGGCGCGCATCGCGGAGACGAGCATGAGCGGCGCCGCGAAGGAAGGGACGTCCGTCCTCTCCCCCGCCATGGGCGACTGGCACTGGGAGCCGCAGGCCGACCAGCTCGTCACCTACGACCCCGAGAACGCCAAGGCGATCCTCGAGGCGGCCGGCTATACCGACCGCGACGGCGACGGCGTGCGCGAGGATGCGAAGGGCAAGGAGCTCGACTTCAAGCTGGTCGGCCTGAGTGACTACCCCGATGAGGTGAACGCCGCGAAGATGATCGTCCCGTACCTCAAGAGTGTGGGGATCAAGGCGCGCCTCGAGGTCATGGATGAGGGCGCCTTCGGCGACATCCTCTACGGCAACCATGGCGTGGACATGTACGTCTGGGCCTGGGGCGGCGACCTGGACCCCAGCTACCAGCTCTCGGCGTTCACCAGCGATCAGATCCTCAACAACAACGACAGCTGCTACTCGAACCCTGAGTACGACAAGCTGTTCGATCAGCAGTCCTCGACCGTCGATCGCGCCGCGCGCGTCGCCATAGTGCAGCAGATGCAGCAGATCCTCTACAGCGACGACCCCTACGTCGTCGTCTACTACGGCACGAACCTGCAGGCCTACCGAGCCGACCGCTGGACGGGCTGGCAGCTGGCGCCGGTGGGCACCCCTGCGGTGGTCATGAACTACCAGCGCGGCACCTACATCGGCGTGACGCCTGTCACCGCCGCAGAGCCCACGTCGAGCGGCGGTCTCGGCACGGCCGCCATCGTCGCCATCGTCGCCGGCGCCGCGATCATCGTGGGCCTCGTCGTCTGGCTCCTGAGGCGACGCGGCACCCAAGAAGTCGAGGGAGCGTGACCCGTACGGATACGGGGGACCGCTCCCCTCCGAGGCGACGGGCGACAGTGCGCACCGCGGCCTGTGAGGAGCACGGTGATCGAGACGCACGGGTGCGTACCGAGGGAGTCTGAGGTGTCGAGCTGGAGGTCATCAGGGTGAACGACGAAGTCATCATCACCTGTGCGATCACGGGCGCCGGCGACACGGCGGGGATACACCCGGAGCTGCCGGTGACGCCGAAGCAGATCGCCGAGGCGGCGGTCGACGCCGCCAGGGCCGGGGCCGCTGTCGCCCACATCCACGTCCGTGAGCCGAAGACGGGCGCACCGTCGCGCAAGCTCGAGTACTACCGCGAGGTGGTGGAGCGCATCCGGTCCAGTGCCGTCGACGTGATCATCAACCTCACGACCGGCATGGGCGGCGACCTCATCGTGGACGACGCGCACCCCACGGCCGCGGGTGCCGGCAGCGACCTGGTCCCGGCGCTGGAGCGTCTGGAACATGTCGAGGCGCTGCGACCGGAGCTGTGCACGCTCGACTGCGGCAGCATGAACTTCTACGACGGCGACTTCGTCGCGGTGGTCACACCCAATCAGCTCCGCGCGATGGCGGCACGCATCAAAGAGCTCGGCGTCAGGCCGGAGCTCGAGGTCTTCGACACCGGCCACATCCGCCTGGCGAACAAGCTCATCGAAGAGAGGCTGATCGACGGCGTGCCGATGTTCCAGCTGTGTCTCGGCATCCCGTGGGGCGCGCCGGCGGACACGCGTACCATGGCAGCGATGGTCGACCTGCTCCCGCCGGACGCTCACTGGGCGGCGTTCGCCATATCGCGCATGGAGATGCCGTTCGTGGCGCAGTCGCTGCTGCTGGGCGGCCACGTGCGCGTCGGCCTCGAGGACAACCTGTACCTGCGGCGAGGCGTCTTCGCCAGCAACGCCCAGCTGGTCGAGCGGGCCGTCGCCATCATCGAAGCGCTCGGTGCGCGCGCGCTGACCGCCTCCGAGGCGCGCGGCAGACTGGGCCTGGGAGCGGGGGGGTGACGTGAGCGGTGCCGCCGCAGCCGGTCTCGAGACACGGCAGGACCCGGCGTCTGTTGCCGGACCAGCGTCGCCTCCTCGGCTTGATCACACGGTGGGCGCCCACCCCCCTGGGGCGCCCACCGTGCTCCCGATCCCGTCACGCGGACCCCGGCGCCTGACGCAGTGGCCGCGCCGGTCGCGGGCAAGACGCTACACTCTCGACGTGCGGCCACGACGTGCGACTCGAAGGACGGTGTGAGATGCAGCTGACAGGCCTCGCCGGCGCCAAGGTCCTCGTGACCGCCGGCGGAAGCGGGATCGGCGGCGTGATCGCCGCCCGGTTCGCGGAGGCCGGAGCTTCCGTGTTCACCTGCGACGTCGACCCCGGCTGCGTGGCGACCACGCAGGCGGCCGCAGCCGCCGTCGAGGCATGCGTGGCCGACGTCTCGAGCGAAGCCGAGGTCGACCGCATGTTCGACGAGGCGCTCGCTCGCCTGGGCGGCCTGGACGTCCTCGTCAACAACGCCGGCGTGGGTGGGCCGGTGGCCTGCGTGGAGAACGTGTCGCTCGACGAGTGGCGGCACACGCTGGACGTGAACCTCACGGGCGCGTTCCTGTGCGCGCGCCGCGCGATACCGCTGTTCAAGGAGCAGCGCTCCGGCTGCGTCATCAACATGTCGTCCCACTACGGGCTCTTCGGCGGGCCGGCCCGCGCGCCCTACGTCGCGAGCAAGTGGGCCCTGATCGGCTTCACGAAGACGCTCGCCATGGAGCTGGGACCGTTCGGCGCGCGCGCCAACGCCATCTGCCCGGGCGGCGTGGAGGGCGAGCGTCTGGAGCGGGTCATGCGCCTCGAGGCCGAGGAGAGGGGCATCACCTGTGAGCAGCTGCGCGAGGAGTGGGTACGCGGCTGCTCGCTGCGCACGTTCGTCACCCCCGACGATGTCGCGGCCATGATCCTCTTCCTGTGCTCGGAGCAGGGTGCGCGCATCTCGGGCCAGGCGATCGGCGTGGATGGCCACACGGAGTTCATCTGAGCCGTGGCGAACGGAGGTGGTAGCCGGTGAGCGGTGTCGATGTGGCTGACGACCGCGTGATGCGCGGCTTTCCCCCGCCGCCGGAGCAGCGTGTCCGTCTTGAGGAGGTGTACTCCGAGCCGCGCCTGACCCACTGGTACATGCAGCACGTGCGCGAGGTCTCCGGGACGGCCGACGTCTCCTCAAGGCACGCGCGCGTCGTTCCGCTGCTCGAGGAGCCCATGGACCTGGACGGCGTCAAGGTCGGCAGGGCTGATGGCGAGAAGTGGAACCTGGACGACATGCTGCGCGGCGTCTGCGCCGACGGGATCATCATCCTGCGCCGCGGACGCATGGTGTACGAGCGGTACCTCCACGGCATGAAGCCCGACACCCCGCACCTCTACCAGTCGGTGACCAAGGCGCTGGCCTCGTGTGTCGCCGCCGATCTGGTGGAGGTGGGCAGTCTGCGCGTGGACGACCGGGTGGCGGCCATCGTCCCCGAGCTCGCGGACAGCGCCTACGGGGACGCCACCATCCGCCACCTCCTCGACATGTCCGTGGGCATCCGCTACGAGGACGAGCTCGACAAGCCGGAGTACGACGGCGCGCGCCTGTGCCGGCTGGAAGGCGTTCAGCCCAAGCTCGCCGACGACGAACCGGGCTCGGCGTACGATCTCGCCACGCAGACGCAGAAGGAGGGCGAGCACGGCGCCGTCTTCCACTACGTCTCGCTGAACACGTTCGTGCTCGGGTGGGTGATGGAGAGGGTCACCGGGACGTCCGTCCCCGACCTCATCAGGACGCACGTATGGAGCAAGCTCGGCACCGAGCACGACGCCTACATCACGCTCGACGGCGCCGGAAGCGCGCAGCTCGAAGGCGGGTTCTGCTCGAGCCTGCGCGACATGGCCCGCTTCGGCCTCATGCTCAGTCAGGGCGGGCAGTACGACGGGCAGCAGGTGGTCCCGGCGTGGTGGCTCGAGGACGTCAAGCACAACGGCGACAAGGCCGCGTTCGCGGCCGCCGCCGAAAGCTGGGACGACCCGCGATCATACGACGGGTGTTCCTACAGGAGCTGCTTCTGGGTCTGCGAGTCCGACGACCACATCGCCTTCAGCGGCGTCGGCTGGCTGGGGCAGCGGGTGTACGTGGTCCAGGAGACCGGCATCGTCGTGGCGATGTTCTCATCGCGCCCGCAGCAGCTGGAGGACGAGCTGGGCGCCCACGCGTTCCAGGCCTGCGAGGACCTCGCCCGCCTCCTCGCCTAGGGCGTCGACCGGTCAACGGACCCGACATCGCGTCGGAGACGGAGTGTCGAGATGGATGATGTGGTAGTCGCTTCCGCGTGTCGGACCGCCATCGGCGCCTTCGGCGGAGCTCTCAAAGACGTCCCTCCCTACGCGCTCGCGGCCGCCACGATACGTGAGGCCCTCCTCCGCGCCGGTGTCGAGCCGGGCGCCGTGGACGACGTGCGGCTGGGCTGCTGCTTCGAGCCCTACCTCACCAAGAGCGTCGCGCGCTCCGCGGCGATCGAAGCCGGTATCCCCGTCACCGCGACCGCCGTGTCGATGGACCGTGTCTGCGTCTCGGCGATGGAGGCGGTCGTCTCCGGCATGGCCATGATCAAGGCGGGACTGGCCGATGTGATCGTCGCCGGCGGGGTCGAGGTCATGTCCGGTGTCCCGTACGCCCTGCCGAGCGCCCGATGGGGTGCGCGGCTGCAGAACCAGAGCCTGGACGACCAGGTCATCGAGGGTCTGTACTGCGGCTCGCGCTACCATCCGTGTCCCCCCGGTGCCGACCTGCGCGACCGTCCCATCCTCGCGCAGCTCCAGGGCCAGCCGTACCTGATGGGCCACACCGCTGAGCTGGTGGCCGAGATGTACGGCATCTCCCGCGAGGACATGGACGAGGTCGCCCTGCGCAGCCACCACAACGTCGAGCGGGCCACCGACCAAGGCGAGTTCTTCGACGAGATCGTGCCCATCGAGGTCCCCCAGAAGAAGGGCAGGCCGCCCGTCGTGTTCGCGCGTGACGAGCACTTCCGTCCCGGGCTCACCATGGACGACCTGGCCGCCCTTCGCCCCGCGTTCATGCCCGACGGCGGCAAGGTCACCGTCGGCAACTCGTCGGGCCTCAACGACGGCGCCAGCGTCATGGTCATCATGTCGGCCGAGAAGGCGCGCGATCTCGGGGTGACGCCCATCGCGCGCATAGCCGCCGCCGGCTACGGAGGGTGCGAGCCCTCGGTGATGGGCATCAGCCCCATCCCGGCGGTGCGCGACCTCGAGCGCCGGTCCGGGCTGCGGCTCGGCGCTTTCGAGCTGCTCGAGGTGCACGAGGCGTTCGCCTCCCAGTACCTCGCCTGCGAGCGGGATCTGCGGCTTGACCGGGAGATCACCAACGTCAACGGCTCGGGGATCGGGCTGGGGCATCCGGTGGGCTCCACGGGGTGTCGTCTCATGGTCACGCTGGTGCACGCGATGCGGCGGCGCGGCAAGACCCTGGGCCTGGCGACGCTCTGCGGCGGCGGCGGCGTGTCGATGGCCGTCGCCCTGGAGATCCTGTAGCGCCGTTGCCACCACGTCACCACCGCACATGTGCCGGAGGCGAGTTCGCCGGCAAGGACAGGAACGAGAGACTACGGAGGTTGAGATGGATACGGTGAACATCGACCCAATGCGCTTCGAGCGCCTGCTGAACCCGCGCTCGATAGCTGTGTTCGGCGGTGCTCAGGCCCAGGAGGCGATCCGCCAGTGCGACCTCATGGGCTATGACGGCGAGATCTGGCCGGTCCATCCCAAGGCCGAAGAGGTCCACGGGCGCAGGGTCTTCCGCTCGGTCGACGAGCTGCCGGGCAGCCCGGACGCCTCGTACGTCGGCGTGAACCGCAACCTCACCATCGACATCATCAGGGGTCTCGCGGCGCGGGACGCGGGCGGCGCCATCTCCTACGCGACCGGCTTCGCCGAGGCGGGCGAAGAGGGCTCCGAGCTCACGCGCGAGCTGCTCGAGGCCTCGGGAGACATGGTGCTGGTCGGGCCCAACTGCTACGGGCTGCTCAACTACGTCACCGGGGCCATGCTCTGGCCGGACCAGCAGGGCGGCCGCCGGGTGGACCGCGGCGTGGCCATCATCACGATGTCCTCGAACGTCGGGTTCAACATCACCATGCAGCGGCGCGGCCTGCCCATCGCCTACATGGTCTCACTGGGCAACCGGCTCAAGTTCGACCTCAACGACGCGATCAAGCTCTTCGCGCAGCGCGAGGAGGTCACGGCGATCGGGCTCTACCTCGAGGCGATGCCCGACCCCAAGGGCTTCCAAGAGGCGGTCGACGTGGCCCGTGGCCTGGGCAAGCCCATCGTCGCGGTGAAGACCGGCCGCTCGCAGGTCGCGCAGAGGGTGGTCGTGTCACACACCGCCTCGCTGGCCGGCTCCGACGTGCTCGTGAGCGCGCTGTTCGACCGGCTCGGCGTGGCGCGCGTCGACTCGCTGGAGGCACTGGTCGAGGCGCTGAAGCTCCTGCACGTGGTGGGTCCGCTCCAGGGCGGGCGCATCGGCGCGATGAGCACCTCGGGCGGCGACCTGACCCTGCTCGCCGACGCCCTGACCCCGAGCCTGACCCTGCCGCCGCTGTCGGAGAAGGTCGCGGAGGGGCTCGGCGCGGTCGTCCACGAGCGGGTCGTCGCCTCCAACCCGTTCGACTATCAGATGTACTCGTGGGACGACGACGACGCGAACGCGGCGATCTTCGGCGCCTTCATGGCTGAGGACTTCGACATCGCCCTGTGCGCGCTCGACTACCCCAGGGAGGACAAGTGCGACCAGTCCACCTGGGGCGGCGCGGAGCGAGGCTTCGTGCGGGCGACCAAGGCCACCGGCACCAAGGGCGCGGTCCTCGCGACCTTCACCGACACGGTCTCCGAGCCCGTCGCCGAACGCCTCATGGAAGACGGCGTCGCGATGCTCGCCGGCATCGACGACTCGGTGGCGGCCGTCCAGGCGGCCGTGGACGTCGGCGCGGCTTGGCAGCGGCCGCCGAGCCCGCCTCTGCTGGTGGCTCCTTTCAAGGTGGACCGCGATGCCGTCACGGTGCTGGATGAGGCGGCGTCGAAGCGCCTGCTCGCCGAGGCCGGCGTGCCCGTGCCCGAGTCACGCGTCGTCGGCAGCGCCGAGGAGGCGGTCGCGGCGGCCGAGGAACTCGGCTTCCCGGTCGTCATCAAGGCGCTGGGCGTCGCGCACAAGACCGACGTGGGCGGCGTGCGCCTCAACCTGCGGAGCGCCGACGACGTGACGTCGTCCATGTCGATGATGGCGGGCCTCTCGGAGTCCTTCCTCGTCGAGCGCATGGTCGAGGAGGTCGTCGCCGAGATCATCGTCGGCGTCGCCCAGGACGAGCAGTTCGGCCCGTACCTCGTGATCGGCGGTGGCGGCATCCTCGTCGAGCTCATGAAGGACAGTGCGTCCCTCCTGCTCCCGGTCACCAGGGAGCAGGTGCTAGAGGCGCTGGACGGACTCCAGTGCGCGCCGCTCCTCAACTGCTTCAGGGGCTGCCCGCAGGCCGACCTGAATGCGGCCGCCGACGTCGTCCTCGCGATCGCCGCCATGGTCGAGAAGAACCCGGCGGCCATCGTGGAGCTCGACGTCAATCCACTCATGGTCCTGGCGGAAGGCCAGGGGGCGGTCGCCGCCGACGCCCTGATCAGACTGAACGCGGGTCGATAGAAACCACTGACGGACGGGGGCCGAGCGCTGACCCGGCCCCGCCGCGGAAAGGACCGTAGCAGATGAGCAGCGATGGGCTCAGGCAGAGGATCATGGACAAGGCGAAGGAGGAAGGCGCCTCGCTGGTCGGCATCGTGCGCATCGCCGACCTGAAGAACGCCCCGTCCTACTCGACCTACGACGAGAACCCGTTCTACCCTGAGTACAAGGGCGTGGAGTGGAAGGACGAGTACAAGACGATGCTGGTCTGGGGGCTGGCGCACCCGGCAGCGGAGCCCGTCCTCGACTGGTGGAGCCTCAAGGTCCGAGGCTTCACCCCCGGCAACTGCGAGCTAGCGGCTCAGTCCAAGCGGCTGCGGGTCTGGCTGAACGAAGAGCTGGGGATGGGCGCCCTCTCGTTGCCGTACCAGATCGAATATGGAGGGGCCTTCCTCAAGGACGCCGCGGTCCTCGCCGGCCTGGGCGTGTTCGGCCGGGACAACCTGCTGATCACGCCGGAGTACGGCCCGCGCATCCGGCTGCGCGGCATTTTCATGGAGGCGGACCTGGAGCCGACCCTGCGGCTCGAGGGCTTCGATCCGTGCGCGACGTGCAGCAAGCCGTGCCAGCGTGTCTGCCCGCGGACCGCGTTCCGCAGCGGCTCCTACCAGAGGACGCTCTGCAAGCAGGAGCAGGACCAGCTCGACGTCGACTTCGAGGTCCTCGACGGGGAGATCATGGGGCTCGATGAGCCCAGCGAGGTCACCAAGTACTGCCGCGCCTGCGAGCTGGCCTGCCCCGTCGGGCAAGACGGCGGCGGCGGCTTCGTCAGCCCGCCCGACCAGGCACTGCCCGACCAGCCTCGTTTCGTGCTGGACGACGAGGCCTGGGCCGCCTTCGGCGCACAGCTCTCGGGCAAGTCGGCGCCGCTCCCCGCGCTCGCCGAGGCGGCCGCGACTGTGAGTCCCTTCGAAGGCGACGCGGCGACGCTCCGGCTCGAGGCCCTGAAGGGTACAGACGATGTCGCCGGCTTCACCTGTGGCGACGCCGCCCTCGACGAGTTCCTCACCCGGCGCGCGCTCGCCGACCAGCGCGCCGGCAAGACCCGCGTCGCCGCCCGGGATGCTCACGTGGTCGGCTACTTCGCGCTCAAGGCGGCGACGGTCAGCCCGCCCGCGACGATCGAACACCTGCCCGGCCAGGGCCCGCTCGACGTCCCCGTGATCCTGCTCGAGCGCATGGCGGTCGACGCGCCGGAGCAGGGCAAGGGCCTCGGCGAGGCGCTGCTGGTGCAGGTGCTGTCCCGCTGTCTGCATGCGTCCTCCACGATGTTCTCCCGGGCGGTCCTCGTCGATGCGGGAGCCACCGAGGCGCGCGGCTTCTTCGAGAAGTACGGCTTCGAGTCCTCGCCCACGGGGGCGCAGCATCTCCTCGTCCGTTCGAAGGACATCCGCAAGAGCCTGACGCCGCCCCCGGAGGAGTAGGGCGCGGCCGCCGTGACCACGTGCGAGGCGGCATCGGCCTGACCGGGGCGAGTGGGTCGCGGCCGTGAGAGGAGGGTGAGGGCGATGGCCCCCGACGCGGCACAGAGAGCGAACATCGGGCTGACCCCCGAAGAAGAGGCCGTCCTCGCCGGCAGCGAAGGCCCGGTCTCGCAGAAGGTCATGCGGACCGTGGTGCAGTACGGGGAGGCCCTGGGCGCCGAGCGGCTGGTCGACATCTCCGGCGACGGGCACCTGGTGATCGCCTACGCCATCCCCGGCATCGCGCCGTCGCTGGAGATGCTCGAGGAGCTGGTGGCGGCCGGGCTGAGGACGAAGTACCCGTTCACCCTCGACCCGCGGCCGCCGCTCGACTACGACAACTGGGCTCTCGACGGATGGCAGGTCGAGGTCCTCGGCGGCATGTACCGGGACCAGGCGCGCTACGAAGACCTGCTGCTCCAGCTGGGCCTGCGCGACGTCGACGCGTACACCTGCCGCCCGTTTCTGGAGGAGGTCGGTAACATCCCGCAAAGAGGCGACATCCTCGCCTGGTCGGAGTCCGCCTGTGTCGTCTACGCCAACTCCGTTCTCGGCGCGCGCACCAACCGCAACGGCGCCATCATGGACCTGCTGTGCAACATCGCCGGCAAGGTGCCGCTGTCGGGTCTGCTCGAGGACGGTGCGCGGCGGGCGACCTGGCGCATCGACGTGAGGACCGCCGAGCTGCCGCTGCCCCAACTGCTCGGGGCGGCCATCGGCAGGCGCGCGATGGCGGAGGTCCCGCTGGTCACCGGTCTTAACCGCTTCCTGAGCGCCGACCTCGATGCACCCACCCGCGACTACCTGAACGAGATGGGCACCGCCTGCGCGGATGCGGGGGCGGTCGGGCTCTTCCACGTCGAGGGCATCACCCCGGAAGCCGTCGAGCAGGGGACGGATCTCCTCGCCGCCGATCACCGCACCTACGCGATCGACGACGACGTGCTCGCCGCCCTCAGCGCCTCGTACCCCGTCCTGTGGCACGAGCGCGATGCGCGCCCCGAGAAGTGCTACCTCGGCTGCCCCCACATCAGCGCCGAGCAGATCGACTGGTGGGCGCGCCGCATCACGGCCGCGCTGCGCGAGCGGCGCCAGGCACGGGTCAAGGTGCCCACGACCCTGTGCGCCGCGCCGCAGACGCTGGCGCGCCTCGGCGCGGCGGGGAGCGCCCTGCGCGATCTGGAGGCAGCCGGAGTCATGCTCAGCGCCGGCTGCCCCATGCAGCTCTTCGACAACGACCTCGCCGCCGGCAGCGCGATCATCACCAACTCGACGAAGCTGCGCACCTACACGAACGCGCGCTTCTTCCCCGACCACAGGATCGTCGAGATCCTGGTCGGCGGGGAGATCTGAGGAGGCCCTCGATGCGGCTCACCTTCAAGGGGCGTCCGGTCATCCCGGGCAACGTGTCGGCCGCCGCCGCCGTCAGTCACCGGGGCTTCAACACGTACGCCAGCTTCTTCAGAAGCATCCACGAACCCTCCGCCACGGCGATCTGCGCCGACAGCGGGAACGAAGACCTCTACGGGCGTGATCTGGCGGACAAGGTCATCTGCGTGCCCGGCACGACCGGTTCCACCTCCGGCGGCGCCGTGTGGCAGCGTCTCATCAAGATGGGGAACGCGCCGAAGGCGATGCTGTTCGCGAACGCGATCGACTCGCTGGCGGCCGGCGGGCTCATCGTCGCCGACCTCTGGGTCGGCCGGCGCATCGTGGTCGTCGATCGGCTGGGCGACACGTTTCTCGAGTCGGTCGAGCACGGCGATGAGATCACGATCGGCGATGACGGTGAGGTCGTGATCCACCGTGCCGGCGGGGCAACGTCACGGCGTGCTGCCGGGCCTGCGAGCTCGCCGGCGCGTCCCCCGACGGGCGCGGAGGATGTATCATGACGCCCTCCTAAGACGGGACCCCGCCCGGCCATCGACCACCTGAAGAGTGAAGGAGAGTTTCGTGGACTGGAGTCTCACCTGCACGACCCCCGCCGAGCGGGACCTCGTGATCGAGTCCGCCCTGGCGGTGCTCGAGCGCGTGGGCATGCGCATGAAGGGGGCGGCGCGCGCCCTCGACGCGCTGGCGAGCCGCGGCGCCGTGGTCGACGCGGCGACAGGGGTCGTGCGTCTGCCGCCGGAGATGGTGCGCGCGGCTCTCGATACGCTCCCCGATCAGCTGTTCATTGCCGGCGCGGTCCCCGCGCGAGACGTCGTCCTCGACCGGCGCAGCGGCCCGTTCTTCAATCCCTCCGGGTGTCACGCCAAGACCCTCGACTTCCGCACGGGGCGGCTGCGCCCGTC
>Ga0209254_10004553_pt1 | contig 12706 bp, 11 predicted proteins | sample FrelakmetDIP11DI_FD_187148 | JGI IMG/M metagenome (GOLD analysis project Ga0209254, IMG submission 187148) | Freshwater lake sediment microbial communities from the University of Notre Dame, USA, for methane emissions studies - DIP11 DI (SPAdes)... | ecosystem: Environmental > Aquatic >...
CGCCTTTCTGGGGATGGGCTGAGGTATCACGCCCGCGACATGTACTCACCGGTCACGGTGTTGATCTTGATGAGTTCGCCCGGCGTGATAAATTCCGGTACTTGTACGACCAGACCGGTGCTGAAGGTCGCCGGTTTGCTGCGCGCGGAGGCCGAGGCGGCCTTCAGTGCCGGGGCGCAGTCGGCCACGGCTAAAATTACCGTGGCGGGCAGTTCCACACCGAGCACCTTGCCATTGGCGACTAAGGCATAAATGCCTTCCAGGCCATCGGTCAGATAGGGCAAATCGTCTTCCATCGACTCCAGGCTGAGGGTGTATTGTTCGTAGCTTTCATTGTCCATGAAGGTGCAGCCGTCGCTATCCCGATACAAGTATTGGACCGCGCGGCGTTCGAAGTCCACGGTGTTGAGGACTTCATCGCCCTTGTAGGCGCGTTCGAATTTCTGCCTCGATACCAGATCAAAGCCGCGGGTTTTATAGAGGGTGTTGCCACTGCGCGAAGAGCCCGTTTGTGCCTGCACGTCTTTGATGAAAATATTACGCCCATCGACCTGCAGGACCAGGCCGCGTTTGAGTTCGCTCGCTTTCATGGGTACTCCAAAATTTAAATAGGCCGTGCGCAGCGCGGCTACTATAACAGGGTGCTGTTTGCCGGATAAGCAGGTGGTGCGGTTTTCTCTGATGCACGCCGTGAAAGTTGAACTGAATTCGTGATACCCGCATTGATGTGCAGACGATGCCCCGGCAGCTTAAATTTGTCCGCCGCCATGGCATAATGTGGGCATGAATCGTGACGCTCAAACGTTCATTGAACCGATCACCGACGCGCAACGTGGTCTCGTGATTACGGCGACGGCCGATTGTCTGACCCGGGCCGAGGCGGTTTATCAGCGCGCCTTTCCGGTGATTCCGATACGATTCGATCTGCGCGGTCGGGCGGCGGGTATGTATCGGCTGTATCGCGGGTCGAGACTGATCCGCTACAACCCGCATATCTTCGCCAAGTACTTCGATGATGGCTTGGCCCAGACCGTGCCACATGAGGTCGCGCACTATGTGACCGACCTGCTGTACGGTTTGCGCAAGGTCCGTCCGCATGGTCCGGAATGGCGCCGTGTCGCTGTGGCTCTGGGTGCCAGCCCTCGCGCTACCGGCCATTATGACCTCAGTGGCATTCCGCTGCGGCAATCATCGTTATACGACTACCGCTGCGCCTGCGCACAACACCGACTCGGTGTGCGGCGACACGCGCGTGTGCAACGCGGTGAGGGGGGCTATCTGTGTCGGCGGTGCCGCACGGCGCTGGTGTTCAGCGGGGATGGAGTCAGCTGATAAGTTGGGCAGTCCACAAAAACGAGGGGAGACGAGACTCCCCTGAACTTATTCGCCTGGAGACGTTAGCCAGGCCTTGATGCGGGCGCGACAGGGTCTGCGAATCGACTAGATTATACTTGAGTGATTCACGAAATAGGGGCGGTGAGAGGATCATGCGTTTACTGAGCGTCCTATTGATTACCGGTCTGCTAGTGTCTGGCTGCGCGTCTATCGAGCAGTTTCAGCGCAAGATGGATAGCTACATCGGCTGGGATGTGGAGCAGCTGCGCGAGCAGTTTGGCTATAACTACATCGAGCATGATCTGGGTGAGAAGCGCAGAGCGCTCACCTGGACGTGGACTGCGAGTAGTCTGTATCCCGGTCACCAAACCCCTGATGTGATACACACCTACCAATCGGCGCAGGGCACCATTCATTCTGTCGTTGTGCCCGGCAATTATTACCCGCCGGAGTATTACGAATATGTCTGTGAGTTCAGCTTCATTATCGATGCGCAAGATCGCGCCGTGAGCTGGCGCGCGCAGGGTAATGGTTGCGCCTCATATCCAGGTCCCGGACCCGTGCTACGACATCAAACGGGGTCAAATGCAAAGCCCTAGGTGTGGTTGGCGTTTACGGTATCAAGTCGTCGGGTGTAGAGCCTCATGAACTGGGTCGTTTACATGATTTACTGCTCGGACGATTCGCTGTACACCGGCATCACCAACAATCTAGAGCGGCGGGTCGCGCAGCACTCCGGTCAGCGTGGGGCCAAGTATTTCCGTGGCCGTATGCCCGGACCGGTGGTGTATCTGGAACAGGGGCATACGCGCAGTTCGGCAAGTCGACGTGAGGCGGCGATTAAAAAGCTTTCAGCGCCAGCTAAGCGCGCATTGATTCTGACGGCGGGCAATATGCAGCATTCATTGAATGGCAAGTTGTAACAAAATACGGGCTCTGAATAAAGAAAACCCCGCAGGTATGGCGCCTGCGGGGTTTCCTGATACCGGATGGAATCAGGTTTAGATCAGCTCTGCACGTTTACGTGTGTCGCCTGCAGGCCCTTCGGACCCTTCTCGACTTCGTAGCTGACAGCCTGGCCTTCGGCCAATGTCTTGAAGCCCTTACCTTCGATAGCGGAGAAGTGCACGAACACATCAGCGCTGCCATCCGAAGGTGCAATGAAGCCAAAGCCCTTCGATTCGTTGAACCATTTTACGGTACCAGTAGCCATGTAACTTACCTCAAACAAATTCGATAACGTGGTGGTTTATTGCAATGTACGGTAAGGACATTTACAGGAGGTCTCAAGAGAACTTCCGAAACACCCAGCCTACGTGCAACGAAGGCGAGTCTACCCCACAATTTTAGGAAATACACCCTTTTTTCAGCGCAATCCAGCCCTGTAACTTAGGGTTTTGGCCGCCCAAAAAAGCGCTCAATCGAGTGCTGGACCCAGCACGAAATCCACCGACTCAAAGCCATGGTCCTCGAGAATCGCGGAGATATCGTCCCAGTCATATCCGGGTTGGGTTTCCTCCACCTGGGCGATCAGCCCGGTCACATGACGGTAGGCTTCGTGCTCTTCCAGGTCGGCGGGCATGCGCACCAGGCGCGTCTGCCCAGGTTCACGGGCGGGCAAAATCATTAAGCGGTCTGACATTGGGGTTTCCTCTGGAATCTACCCCGGAAGGTTAACGTGGTTTGATAGCGCAGGTAAACTAAAGCGAATGCTTACGAACTGGACGGGAGTCAATGACTGACCAGAACGACCCTGAGCGGCGTTGGTAGTTGATGCCAAAACCTAAGTCTAATCTGGGTAATTGGCCCCTCGTTTAATTCGCTTAATCAGCTGTGCGCGCGTATATTTTTCCAGATATCTTAAGATATTAAGATTGCATATGAGTGGCCGTTAATATACTTGGATGATGTTTAAGTCTGGATAATGATGCTGCAACGGTTGGCTACTTTTCTTTCGAGATTGCGGGTTCTGTCAATTCGGCAGCGGTTAGGTCTGGGTATGGCGCTGCTGGTACTGCCGCTGCTGTTATTCACGGCCAGCGGTTATCTGCTGTTCCAGTTTGCCATTGAAACTTTAGAAGAGAGTCATGAGGAAATTCGCGACGAATTGCTGCCGGTATTCCACTTGCAGGAGTTGATTCTGCAGGCACAGATGCCCGCCAATGACTATCTCATTCTGGGTAAAATCGAGGAACGCGCGAAATTCGAGCATCTTAGCAACGAGATCAATGCCGGCTTTGAACAGGCGGTTACCGCCCCCTTCGATATGCCTGAAAAACGCATCATTCTGACGCAGGCACGGGATATGTGGGCTGAGGGCGAGCGCTTAAGTCGCACCATTCTTGCTCTGCCAGACCCGCTGGGGAGTAGGGCGGGTGGCGATCTGATGGTCCGCATGGATAAGACATTACGATTGGCCAGCAATCACCTGAGTGCTATTCGCGTGTTGGTTCTGGATAAATTGGAAGAACAGCATGCCGTCGCGCACAACTTGCATCTGTGGACTGGCGTGGCCGTCGTCCTGTTCCTGTGTTTTATTTCCGCAATTGCCTTCATCGGCACAATATTGGTTCAGCGATGGGTCGTTGCGCCGCTGAGCGATTTGGAAAATGGCGCGCAACAATTCACCCTCGGGAATCTCGAGCATCGTATTCCCATTCAATCCAGCGACGAAATCAGTAGCGTCGCGCATACGCTCAACGACATGGCGTTCGCGTTAAGACGCGACCGCGATAACCTACGCAATCTGTCTATTCGTGATCAACTTACTGGGCTGTTCAATCGCAAGGAATTCCAGCGGCTGTTGGATCTGGAGATCGCGCGCTCACAACGGCATGGGCGGGTTCTGGCTTTATTGATGGTCGACGTGGATTATTTCAAGACCGTCAACGACCGTTTTGGGCATCCTGTCGGAGATGTCGTTCTCAGGAGTGTTGCTGATCGGATCTACAATGCGTTACGCCCCAATGATGTGGTGGCACGCTACGGTGGCGAGGAGTTCATCGTCATGCTGCCGGAAACGAACGGAGCGGGTTCTATGGCGATCGCCGAGCGACTGTGCGAACAGGTACGTGCCACGCCCATGGATATCGCTCAGGGCATCCGACCGGCGGTGTCCGTGAGTGTTGGCGTAGCCGTTTATCCGCTCGACACCGATACGGCGGAAAGTTTAATCGCCGCCGCAGACCGGGCTCTCTATGCCGCGAAGGACGCGGGCCGAGATCGTTGTTGCAGTTATGCCGAATTAGCCGCCTTGGCGTGATATGTAGCGTCAACGTGGCTGCCGTGAAGTTCAGAATGTCCGCTGTATGTCGGGCGCCTTAACATATGCTCGCGCCGTTAATTCAAGCACATCCGAACTAAGCAATCCCAGACATCAGCTACTTATGCAGCTCTCGCCCGGCGTCTACTCATCACGCCAAACAAGCATATTGACGCCCGATCTATTGTAAATGATAATCTAACTCATTAAGAATATCTGATTTAGGAGGTCACGAAGATGGGCATGCATAAATATCAAAAATATCGAGTTGGTGTGTCGGCGATTCTGGTTCTGTGCGCGCTGGCAAGTCCGTTACAGGCGGCTGAAGAGGTCAATATTTACTCCGCCCGCAAGGAGGACCTGATCAAGCCCTTGCTCGACAAGTTCACGGGCACAACCGGCATCAAGGTTAATCTAGTCACGGGTAAAGAGGATGCCTTGTTGGAACGACTGAAAAATGAGGGCCGCAACAGTCCGGCAGACCTGCTGTTAACCAGCGATGCCGGGCGTCTGCACCGTGCCCAGGAAGCTGGCGTATTAGCGCCGGTGAATTCAGCTGTGCTTAACGCGTTAGTGCCGGCCAACTACCGCGACCCGCAGGGACATTGGTTCGGCCTCTCAGTGCGTGCCCGACCGATCGCGTATGTGACCGAGCGCGTCCACGCCAACGAACTCTCAAGCTATGAAGCACTTGCCGATCCCAAGTGGAAAGGCCGAATCTGTATCCGCTCGTCCGACAACATCTACAACCAGTCACTGGTGGCCTCGATGATTGCGCACAGCGATGTGGCAGCAACCGAAACATGGGCGAAGGGGCTGGTAGCAAACTTTGCCCGACCACCAGTGGGTGGAGACCGTGATCAGGTGCTGGCAGCGGCGGCAGGTCAGTGCGATGTGGTTGTGATCAACACCTATTATCTGGCCGCGATGCTGAATGACGAAGACTCGGCCCAACGCGAGGCGGCACAAAAGCTCAAAGTCTTCTGGCCCAATCAACAGGACCGCGGCGCGCACGTGAATGTCAGCGGGATTGGCGTCACCGTCGCCGCGCGGCATCGTGACAATGCCGTGAAGCTCATCGAGTTTCTGGCCAGCGATGAGGCCCAGGCCTGGTACGCTGAGGTGAATCACGAATATCCGATTCGCGCGAACATCGCTATGAGCAAGACACTCACCGGTTTCGGCACATTCAAATCCGATAGCCTGGGCCTGCACCAACTCGGCCAGTATAATGCCGAGGCCGTCCGGCTCATGGATCGCGCCGGCTGGAAATAGGCTGTCGTCACAACAGCGATAAAATCACGGCGGGGTGCATAGCAGCCCGCCGGCATTGCGGACCCACGCATTGAACAGCATCCCAATCACACACCAGCTTCACTCGGCGCAACACTGGAATCTCAAGCCTGGCTGGCGCACTGCCATAGTGCTGGTGGCGCTGGTCGTGGCTATGCCCATACTCACGGTGTTTGGTTTTTTACTGCAACCGGCCACGGATGTGTGGCAGCATCTCGCGCACACATCATTACCCGATTATGTCGTGAATTCGTTGTTGCTGATGCTTGGTGTCGGTGTTGGCACATTACTGCTCGGTGTTTCAACAGCGTGGGTCAGTGCTACCTGCGAGTTTCCCGGCCGTCGGGTATTCGAGTGGGCCTTGCTGCTGCCCATGGCCATGCCTGCTTACATCATCGCGTATACCTACACCGGCCTGTTCGATTTCGCCGGCCCAGTGCAAAGCGCCTTACGCGAGCTGACCGGCTGGGGCTACGGCGATTACTGGTTTCCGAATATACGTTCGCTGCCGGGTGCGATAATCATGCTGTCGTTGGTGCTCTATCCGTATGTTTATCTGCTGGCACGTGCCGCGTTTCTGGAGCAGTCGGTCTGTGTACTGGAAGTCAGTCGCACACTTGGCGCCACACCGATGCACACATTTCTGCGGGTGGCCTTGCCGATGGCGCGACCGGCGATCATTGCCGGGCTGCTGCTGGCGCTTATGGAAACGCTCGCCGATTACGGCACCGTGCAATATTTCGGGATTTCCACCTTTACCACCGGCATTTTCCGCACCTGGTTCGGCTTGGGTGATGCGGTCGCTGCGGCACAACTGTCGGCGTTGCTGATGGTGTTCGTATTTGTGCTGATCATGCTTGAGCGTTGGTCGCGCCGGGCGGCACGCTACCATGAAACCGGCCAGCGTAAACGTTCACTGCCACGTCATCGATTGACTGGCTGGCGCATGGCGGTTGGTTTTGCGTTGTGTCTGACCCCGTTGTTATTCGGCTTCGTATTGCCGGCCGGACAACTTCTGGTGTGGGCGATGCGCACCGCACCGAATGTCGTTGATGCCTCATTCCTCCGGCTCACACTCAATAGCCTGTCGCTGGCAGGCAGTGCCGCATTGGTGACGTTGGCGGTCGGCCTGTTTATGGCGTATGGCCGACGTCTGCACGGTGACCGTACGGTGCAGTTTGCGGTACGCGTGGCGGGGCTGGGCTATGCCATTCCCGGTACGGTGATCGCGGTTGGCGTAATGATCCCATTCGCCTGGTTGGATAACGCCCTCGATACCTGGATGCGCGCTCAATTCGGTTGGTCGAGCGGCCTGCTGCTCAGTGGTACCTTGATCGCCTTGTTGTTCGCCTACATGGTGCGGTTTCTGGCCGTGGCCTTGCAGACGGTCGAGGCGGGACTTGGCAAGATCCGGCCGAGCATGGATGACGCTGCGCGTGTGCTGGGGCACAGTCCGAGTCAAGTTCTGAAACGTGTGCATATGCCGATACTGCGTGGCAGCCTCATCACCGCGATGTTGCTGGTGTTTGTCGATGTGCTCAAGGAACTGCCGGCGACGTTAGTATTGCGACCGTTCAATTTCAATACATTGGCAGTGCGCACCTATGAGCTCGCTGCCGACGAACGTTTGGCCGATGCCGCATCGGCATCGCTGACCATTGTGCTTGCCGGTATCATTCCAGTCATTCTCCTCAGTCGCAGCATTACGCACGCCCGGTCACGCCATGAATAAAATACTTGAAGTGCAGGATGTCGTCGCCGGTTACGGCGGTGAACCGGTGGTGCGGCAGGTGTCATTCGCGCTGGATGCCGGACGGATCGGCTGCCTGTTGGGGCCGAGCGGTTGTGGTAAGACCACGCTGTTGCGTGCGATTGCTGGATTCGAAACTCTGCAGGGCGGCGAGATCCGTATGCGCGGCCAAGTGGTGAGTCACGCCGGTTGGGCCTTGCCACCTGAACAACGTCGGGTCGGCATGGTGTTTCAGGATTTTGCCTTGTTCCCGCATCTCACTGTCGGTGACAACATCAGCTTCGGCCTGCGACATCTCTCCGAGCGCGAACGTCGCACACGCCTGCATTCGTTGTTGAAGCTGGTGGGCCTGCCCGAGTTTGAACAACAATATCCGCATCAACTCTCCGGTGGTCAGCAACAACGCGTAGCACTGGCACGTGCCATGGCGCCACGTCCCGACCTGCTGCTGATGGATGAACCATTTTCAAGCATGGACGCTGAGTTGCGGGAACAACTCGCGCGCGAGGTGCGCGACATCCTGCGCGATGAAGAAGTTACCGCTATTCTGGTTACGCACGATCAGCACGAGGCATTTGCGATGGCCGACGAGATCGGTGTGATGAGTGCGGGCAAGATCATGCAGTGGGACAGCGGCTACAATCTTTATCACCGACCCGGCAATCGATTTGTCGCTGATTTTATCGGGCAGGGTGTGATATTACCGGGTGAAGTGTCAGACCAAGGGCAGGTGCGTACCGAACTCGGTGTGCTGCGCGGCACGCTGCCGAGTGGCTGCAAACTCGGCTGTAAGCTGGATTTACTGTTGCGACCGGATGATATCCAACACGACGACCAAAGTCCGCTGCAGGCTAAGGTTGTCTCCAAGGCATTCCGTGGCGCAGAGTTTCTCTACACGCTGGAACTTGCCAGTGGCACGCGTGTGCTGTGTCTTGCGCCAAGCCATCACGATCATGCGATCGGCGGACAGTTGGGTATCCGCGTCGAGATAGATCATTTAGTGATGTTCCCACAGGCGGAACAGGTCGCAAGTGTTGCGGGTGAGTAGTGTGTATCGCCGCAAGCTATAGATATAGGCGCAGCAAGCAGCTTATGCTTGGATATTGATCACGTCGGTAATACCGAAAACCCGCACGAATCCCTCGCTAACCAAGTCTCGCTTACCGTGCATATAATCTTCGGAAAAGACATTTCAGCTTTCCGCAACAAATCCAAACGCCTTGTCGTGCACGTACACCAACTTGCAGGACTCGATGTATTTAGCCTCGTGTATACGCCCCGCTTTGATGTAGCCGGTATCTCCCTTGTTCAGAATCAAAGGCTCGCCGTCAAGCATCAGGTCGTTGCCAGATTTGGTGAAGAACTGCACGGTCATCTTACCCTCGATCACCACGGTCATATCATCCCCCGGATGTGAATGCGGCGGTTCGGCACTGCCGGCCTCCCATTGCTCCAGCATCACTTCCACACCGATGGGGTTGGTGGGGTAGGTGGTGCGCACGGTGAAGCCCTCGGGTGTATTGGGTACGCTGATGTGATTGCCCCAGATTGCGCTGCTGGTCGGGTCGACTGAGCGGGTGTCGAGCTTTGATTTTGACATGATTGGATTCCCTTGAAAGAAGCGGGTATCGAGCCGACCGCGACGGGTATGGATGGCTTACGAGATGTGGCTTGCCTAAGTCTGTTTCTCAGGAGTCTGTTTCTCAGGGCGACGATATTTAACTACCCCTCTGTCATTCGGCTAGATTTAGCATGAGAGAATGAAACATAACATATTGTAATATATTTGAATAATCTGGTTTTCTCGGAGGGGTGTTCGCGCGGCTAGGGCGGGCTGGCGAGTTCAAGTTTGGCGCCGTAAATGCCGATAACGTCACATATTTGACTCGTATCTGGATCTGCTGTGACCAAGCTGTCTCGCCAAGTACTGGGCCTAGCTCTGCTGTCATGTCTCGCTCAGCCGGCGATGGCGAACCTCTTTCTGGTTACCGGTCCCTATGACAGCATCGATGCCAACGCCGGCGATGGCAGCTGCGCAGATGCTAGCGGCCACTGTACCTTGCGTGCCGCTGTTCAAGAGAGCAATGCGTTTGCCGGTGCGGACATCATCATCCTGCCGGCGGGGACCTATACGCTGACGATTCCCGGCAACGCAGAGCATGCCGCCGCGACAGGTGATCTGGATTTGCTGGACGACGTCACCCTGCGTGGCCAAGGCGCCGACCGCACGGTGATCGATGCGGCCGGCATCGATCGCGCCGTGGAGGCAATCAATGCAGGCACGGTACTGATCGAGAATCTCACGATCGAGAATGGCGTCGCGGGGGCCAATACGCCGGGGTTTTTTGCGGTGAACGCCGGCGGCGCTATATCCACGGTTGGTAACACCTCAACACTGACACTGCGCGGTGTGGTGCTGCGCAACAACCAAGCCCAATCCGGTGGCGGACTGTACAACGTGTTTTCCACTGTCGAGATGTATGATTCGACACTCCAGGACAATAGCGCCACAACTGGCAGTGGCGGCGGCATTGCAGAAGGACTTGCGTCCTTTACCCGGCTCTACAATGTGACGCTCAGTGGCAATATGGCCGCGCAAAATGGTGGCGGCATGGCCACGAGCAACAACACCGCGCTGCTCTACAATGTCACGGTCACCGGGAATCTGGCGGACAGTGACGCTAATGGCAGCGGCAACGGTGGCGGCCTGTCCAAATGGTCAGCCGCACCGACTCTGGTCAACAGTCTTGTCGCAGGCAACACTGACAGCGGCGGTGAGGCGCCGGATTGCAACGACTCTCTTATTTCCAATGGCTACAACTTGATCGGCAATGCCGCGGGTTGCACCGTCCCACCCGCGGCAGGCGATCAGATCGGCACGCCGACAACCCCGATCGATCCTGTTCTGCAACCGTTGACCGTGGCGGAAAATGGTGTGCCGATGCACGCCTTGGCAGCGACCAGCCCGGCCATCGATGCAGCCAGTCCGGCAGTACCGGGCAGCGGTGGCGATGCCTGTCTTGATACCGATGCGCGGGGCGTGAATCGCACGCTCAATACGCCCTGTGATATTGGCGCTTACGAAGTCGCCATCTTCGGCCGCACGTTCAGCGTGAATAGTCTGAATGATCGTGTCGATGCCAGTCCGGGAGACGGCGTGTGTGAAACCGCGTCGGGGAATCAGGAATGCACGCTGCGCGCGGCGATTCAAGAAGCCAACGCACTCGATGGCCTGGATGCTATCGTCATCCCCGCCGGAACGATCGCGCTGACACGGACGGGCGCGGGTGAAGATCTGTCTGCGACTGGCGATCTGGATATTACCGAGGCCACGCGCGTCGTCGGTGCCGGCATAAACCAAACCATCATTGACGCTGGCGGGCTGGATCGCGTGTTCCATACCAGTGCCACGGGACGTATCGAGATGCAGGGCCTGACTATCCGCAATGGCGCAGCTGCTGGCGCTAATGGCGGCGGCATACTGCTGGAGGATACCGGCGGGCTGGATCTGACCGATGTACAGATATCCGGGAACAACGCGCAATACGGCGGCGGCGTGTACGCGTCGCTGTGGTCCTGGATGAACGACGGCATGGTGAACATGACACGCTGCGTGGTCAGCGGCAATACGGCAGTCATGCACGGTGGTGGTTACGCCAATTTCACCTTCAGGGTGAGCAAGATCGCCGCAACCACCCTGAGTGGCAACACAGCACAGGTCGGCGGCGGCCTGTTCAATTCCTTCAGTTCCATGATGCTGGTGACGGGTTCGACTATCAGCGCTAATCAGGCGCAATCGGGCGGCGGCATCTCGCTGCAATACGGCAACGGCGTGGTGACGCTGGTCAACAGCACCGTCAGCGGTAATATCGCCACGCTTGAGGGCGGGGGTATCAATGTCCCGCCAAGCGACAGCATCAGTCTGTTCTCAAGCACGGTCACCGCAAATCGCGCCGCCGGTGCCGCCGATGGAGGCGGTATCTATTCGAGTGGTACCGTGCAGCTAAGCAATGCCGTTCTGGCCGGCAATATCGATGATGACGCCACGGCACCGGATTGCAGCGCCACACTGAACTCGTTCGGCTACAACCTGATCGGCACTGATGCCGGCTGTACGATTGCCGCAGCGAGCGGCGATCAGATCGGCACAGCGGGCGCGCCACTCGATCCACGCCTGGATGTGCTGGCGACGCACGGCGATGCCATCACCTATCATCTTCCCTTCGATGACAGTCCGCTGTTGAATGCCGGGAATCCCGCGCAACCGGGGAGTGGTGGCGCCAGTTGTCCGGACACCGATCAGCGCGACGTGGACCGTTTGTTGAATGCGCCTTGTGACATCGGCGCCATTGAGTTGCCTATCGCGGATGTCGTGGTCACGGCAACGGTCATACCGGTCAATGTGATCCGCGCCAGCGAGATGAACTATGTTCTGCAGGTAACGAATGCCGGGCCCGACACGGCGACGGGTTTGTCGTTGACACTGACACCTACAACCGGCTCCGGTTATGTTGCGGCAAGCGGTGCGGGATGGACGTGCGGCGCAAGCGGTAGCGATATCGTCTGTCAGGGTGCCGATTTGGCCAACGGGGCGGCCAGCGATCTTTTGCTGACATTCACGGCACCCGACAGCAGCGGCACTCTGGCCTCGACGGTGAGCATTACCGCCGAGTCCTGGGATATGAACACCGCCAACAACAGTGTGCAGTTCACCTACACAAGCAACGCACCGCCGTCAGTCACAGGCCTATCCCGGACAAGCTTCACCGGTACAGCGGATAGCGCCTTGATCGCCGCGGGTATCACACTTTCTGACATCGATTCGGCGACGCTCGCCTATGCCACACTGCGTTTCATGAGCGGCTTTGTCAGTGGCGAGGATCTTCTGTATCTATCCGTCTATTCCGGACTGACCGCGAGTTGGGATGCTGTCAATGGTGTCCTGACGATTTCAGGGATAGCACCGCTGTCGACCTATCAGACCGTGCTGCGCAACGCCCGCTATACCAATCTCGCTGACACGGCGACCAGCGGAAACCGTCTTATCGAAGTTGTTGTCAGTGATG
>Ga0209254_10004554_pt1 | contig 12706 bp, 17 predicted proteins | sample FrelakmetDIP11DI_FD_187148 | JGI IMG/M metagenome (GOLD analysis project Ga0209254, IMG submission 187148) | Freshwater lake sediment microbial communities from the University of Notre Dame, USA, for methane emissions studies - DIP11 DI (SPAdes)... | ecosystem: Environmental > Aquatic >...
CTGCTCGAACGGAACCTCTCCGCCAACGTGTTCCTGAAGCTCGACAAGTCGAAGCTGCCGAACCTCGCCACCATGGACCCGGACATCATGCGGCGCGCCGCGAACCACGACCCTGGCAACCAGCACGGCTTCACCTACCTGTGGGGCACGACGGGCCTTGGCTACAACCCGGCGATGATCGAGAAGGCGCTCGGCACGCGCACGATCGACAGCTGGGCGGCCGTGTTCGACCCGGCCGTCGCCGCGAAGCTCGCGGACTGCGGTATCGCGATGCTGGATGCGCCACACGACGTGCTGAGCCTCGCACGCATCTACCTGGGCCTCGACATGAACAGTGAGACGCCGGAAGACCTGGCGGCGGCCGAGGCGGTCCTGATGAAGGTGCGCCCGTTCGTGCGCTACTTTGACTCGTCCAGGCACGTCAACGACCTCGCGAGCGGCGAGATCTGCATCGCAATCGGCTGGAGCGGCGGCATGCTGCAGGCCCGGGCGCGTGGCGCAACGGCCGCGACGCCGGTCGAAGTAGCCTATGCGATCCCGAAGGAAGGCGCGCCGATCTGGTTCGACATGATCGCAATCCCGATCGATGCACCGCACCCGGAGAACGCCCACGCGTTCCTCGATTACCTGATGGATCCAGAGGTCGCCGCAGGGATCACGAACCTCGTCCAGCAGCCGACCGGCAGCGCGGCCGCGCTCCCGTTCGTCGACGAGCGGATCGCCAGCGATCCTGCGGTGTACCCGACCGACGAGGTCATGCAGCGGCTGCAGACCTACTCCGCACCGTCAGCGGAATTCAGCCGGCAGGAAAATCGCGCCTGGACCCGCATCCGCAGCGGGCAGTAGCGTCAGCGAGTGAGCCGGTAGAAGAGCAGCGCCGCCCGCTGGGTCTGCGTCAGTAACGCATCGACCTCGGCAAACTCGCCCGGTGCGTGCACGTCGTCGCCCATCGCACCGAGGCCGTCGAGACACGCGAGCCGGCCGCTGCACACGAACGAGATGTCGCCCGCACCGCGTTCCGCGGGATCCTGCGCAATCACTGGTCCCGCGCCGAGATCGCGGCTGACGGCATCGAGCACGGCGAGCACGCGCAGATTGCCGTCGGTCGGCGCCATCGAGGGGTATTCCTGCTCGAAGCTGATCGCGGCGCTCGTTCTGGGCAGGTTCTCGGCGACGATGGCCGTCATCTTCCCGCGGGCGGCGTCAAATTGTTCCGACGACAGGAACCGCAGGTCGCCCGTCACGCGGACCTCGCTCGGGATCACGTTGGTCTTGCCGAGCGCCGTGCCGCCCTTGCTCGCGTCGTCGTAGGCTACCGTCGTACCCCCGAGGATCACCGACGGGTTGAACGTGAGGTTCGGCTCGCGCAGTTCCCCGCGGAAGCGGTCGAGGATCCGCGCGGCCTCGAAGATGGCTCCGTAGCCCTGGCTCTCGCCGAAGATGCCCGCAGAATGCGCCTGCCGGCCGGTGACCTGCAGCCGCCAGGTGCCGATGCCACGGCGCCCGATCACGGCGACGCCGGGCAATCCACCCTCGAAGCCGAGCGCGATGTCGCTCTGCTCGCCCGCGGCCAGCAGTGCCTCGCGACCGAGCTCGACCGGGGCGCCGGGATCTTCCTCGTCGCCGGTGAAGACGACCGTCACCTGGCGGTCGCGCAGCGCGCCGGCGGCGTGCAGCGCGCGCAGGGCCTCGACGATGATCACGTTGCCACCCTTCATGTCCGCCGTGCCGGAGCCATAGGCCCGGTTGCCGTCGCGGCGAAACCGCTCGCCTTCGAGCACGGTGTCGAGGTGCCCGATCAACAGCAGCCGCGGGCCCTTCGACCCGCGGTGCACGGCGACCAGGTGCCCGGCGCGTTCGACCTCCGCCGGCACGTCGACCCAGCGCGTCTCGAAGCCGAGTTCCGCGAGCTCACGCCCGAGGACGTCGCCGACCTTGCGTACGCCGGTGTGATTCTCGGTCGCGCTGTCGATATCGACCGTCTCGGACAGCAGGTCCAGCGCCTGGGCCTGTCGGGCGTCGACGGCTCGCACGATCCGCTTTTCCTTCGCGTCGAGGGCCAGCGCCTGGGTCGCGACGCCACAGAGCAGCGCAGCCATCAACAGTCGGGCGCGGGCCAGGGTGTTTCGTTGCATGCGGGTGATCCAGGTTGACCGGGCTGCAACATCATAGTGGCCGCCGGCGCTGCTATGATGTTCCAAACGAACGAAGGGGGATCGTCATGGCCGAACCAACCGTCAAGGCCCCGCGCCACCTGTGGGTCGTGGGCATCGTCGCCGTGCTGTGGAATGCGATCGGCGCCTTCGACTACGCCGCCACGCAGTTGCGCCTCGAGTCGTATATGAGCCAGTTCAGCGAGGAGCAGCTCGCCTACTTCTACGGGTTCCCGGCGTGGGCCGTGGCCGCGTGGGCGATCGCGGTCTGGAGTTCGCTGCTCGGTTCGCTGGCGCTGCTTTTCCGCAAGACCTGGGCCGTCGGCTTGTTCGGCCTCGCGATCGCCGGCATGGTGATCACGTTCGTGTACAACTTCCTGCTGTCGGACGGCCTGTCGATGATGGGGGCCGGCGGGCTGATCTTTACCGCCATCATCTGGCTGATCGCGTTCTTCCTGTTGTTCTACGCGCGGGCGATGGCGAAGCGTGGGGTGTTGGGCTAGTGCCCTCCCTGCACGCGTAACCCCTCCGCGCGCAGAGCCTCGGCCAGGCCTTCCTCGATGGCGGCGGCCTGAGCCCGCGGCAACCCCTGCAGGTGCAGCACGGGCCCGACCAGCACTTCGAGTCCACGCCTGAGCACGCTGCCCGCCGCACGGAGTCCGGCCTTGTGCTGGTCGAACCGCTCGGCGGGCTTGTAGCGCGACGCACCGACGTAGACGCCATGGGGGCTGCCGGGACTGTCGCTGTAGTCGAGCAGCACCAGGTACAGGTTCGATCGTCCTCGCCCCTCGCGCTGGAAGCGGGCCGCGACGTCGTAAGCGAGCGGCAGCCACTCGACGTAGCGCATCGGCAGCCAATCCGGCACCGAGTCCGCCGCGGCCGACCACAGTTGCGCGAGCCACACCTCGATGTTCGGCGACGGCTCGTTGCGCATCCAGAGTTCGTGGATGCAGTGCGCGCCTGCGATGCCGTCGCGGGCCTCGAGCGCTGCCTGCAGGCGCTCGAGCACGGCATCCCGGGTCAATCGGCGCAGCGGTCGTTGCCCCGGCGCCTGCGTGGCCTTCGCGCTCGATCGCTTACGCGTCGGCACCTCAACGCTCGAGCTGCTTCGCCATCAGCGGGATCAGCGCCTGCAGCGCCTTGAACGGCCGCACCATGACCTTGAAGCGGACGATGCGATCGGCTTCGTCCCAGTGGATCATGTCGATGCCGTTCAGCTGCAGCCCGTCGATTGCGGTCTCGAACTCGAGGACGGCCGAGCGCTCGCCGAACCATTCGCCGACGTAGCGAAAGCTGTCGTTCATCAGGACCTGTTGCGCTGCCTCGAGGTATCGCCGGGTCACGGCCTTGCCCACCTGTGGCGTATGCACCGCTGGCGACTGGAAGGTCACCTCGTCGGCGAGCAGGTCGTCGAGCCCCGAGAGGTCGCGCGCGGCCACGAGCTGGTGCCATCGTGCGATGGCCTTGGGTACTGCCGCCATTTCCGCGTTCTCCTGCGCTGGCACGGTTTTCGATAGCCTATCATCGTGCCGGCAACGCGATCCGGAGTGCGATTTGGGCGACGTCGAACATCCCACCACCGATGACGGGCAACCGGCCGCAGCCGACCTGCCGCACTGGCTGCGCGAGGACCCGATCGCCGAGCATCTGCGTTCAATGGGACGTCCGGTGACCCGGGCCGCGTGGCTCGAATGTGCCTACAGTTCGAGCAACGAGATCGTGCTGGAACAGGACAAGGAAACCCGGGAATGGGTCCGGCGGCACTTTCCGACGGACCCGGATGAGCCGGTGAAGTGAGCGGATCGCGGCTCGATTGCGAACCGAAACCGTAACACCGGCACCTTCAGCCGCTGCTGGAGGTTCGCCCCTCGAGACCGGCGCGCATCGACGCGACCGGTGCCGTGGCTGGCCGATGCTTGCGACCTCGTCGCCGTCGGCACCACGCTAGGCAAGCCGGAGCCAGCGAGGCCGGGCGCGCTCAGTCGACGCCCGGCCTTTTCATGTGCGGACGCCGCGTGCGCGCGAACCGAAGCCGTAACACCGGCACCTCTAGCTAGAATCACCCGCAGCGCGGATTGCAGCGGAGGACGGTCATGGCGGGTACTTCCAATCGCGGCTCGCGCTTGCGACTCGTGCGCGATGTGGTCGTGTTCCAGTTCAAGCTGGGCATGGAAGCGTTGCTGGACATTACGCTGATCCCGGTGTCGCTCGTGGCGGCCGCGCTGGACCTGCTGCTGGGGAACTGGCGACGGCCGCGATGGTTTCATGCCGTGCTGCGTTTCGGCGAGCGCTGCGAGCGCCGGATCGACCTCTGGGGCGTGAAGGCGGACGGGAACGCGGCGGATCTGGAGATCGACGCGGTCATGCGCAGCATCGAGACACTGGTCCGCCAACCCGGCACCGGACCCAGGAAGGTGCGCGAACTGCGGCGCTGGGCCGCGATGAAGCTGGCCCCGGGTGGCGACGACGAACCGCAGCCTCCCGACCGTCGCAACGATCTCCCGGGCTGAGCCGATCCGGCCGTCGGCAGTTCTGGTGTAGGATCAAGGCCGACGAAAAGATCAGCGTCACCAACCGCCGTCCGTACGAACAAGGGTAGCCAACCCTGCGGCAACTTTCGGCAACCAGCGCTTAATCAGGGGAACACGCCATGCTCTACGCAGCTCCGGGCACCGCAGGTGCCAAGATCGCTTACAAGGCGCAGTACGACAACTTCATCGGTGGCAAGTGGGTCGCTCCGGTCAAGGGCCAGTACTTCGACGTCGTCACGCCCGTCAGCGGCAAGGTCTACACGAGGGTTGCGCGCTCGGGCGCGGAAGACATCGAGCTCGCGCTCGATGCAGCGCACGCGGCCGCCGACCAGTGGGGCAAGACCCCGGCGGCCGAGCGCGCCAACGTGCTGCTGAGGATCGCCGACCGCATCGAAGCCAACCTCGAACTGCTCGCCTACGTCGAATGCGTGGACAACGGCAAGGCGATCCGCGAAACGCTCAACGCCGACATTCCGTTGACCATCGATCACTTCCGCTATTTCGCGGGCTGCGTGCGCGCGCAGGAAGGCACGGTCAGCGAGATCGACGAAACGACCGTCGCGTACCATTTTCACGAGCCACTGGGCGTGGTCGGCCAGATCATCCCGTGGAACTTCCCGATCCTGATGGCCGCGTGGAAGCTGGCCCCGGCGCTGGGCGCGGGCAACTGCGTCGTGCTGAAGCCCGCCGAGTCCACTCCGATCAGCATCCTGGTCCTGGCCGAGTTGATCGCCGACCTGCTGCCGCCCGGCGTGCTCAACATCGTCAATGGCTATGGCCGCGAAGCCGGCCTGCCGCTGGCGCAGAGCAAGCGTATCGGCAAGATCGCGTTCACCGGCTCGACCACCACCGGCCGCGTGATCGCGCAGGCCGCGGCCAACAACCTGATCCCCGCCACGCTGGAACTGGGCGGCAAGTCTCCCAACATCTTCTTCGCCGACGTGATGGACCACGACGATGCGTACCTCGACAAGGCCGTCGAAGGACTCGTGCTGTTCGCCTTCAACCAGGGCGAGGTCTGCACCTGCCCGAGCCGTGCGTTGATCCACGAGAGCATCTACGAGAAATTCATGGAACGCGTGCTGAAGCGCGTGGCGGCGATCAAGCAGGGCAACCCGCTCGACACCGATACCATGATGGGCGCCCAGGCTTCGAAGGAGCAGCTCACCAAGATTCTCTCGTACCTGGACCTCGGCAAACAGGAAGGCGCCAAGGTGCTCATCGGCGGCGAGCAGGCCAGGCTGGGCGGCGACCTGGCGGGTGGTTATTACGTGCAGCCGACGCTGTTCAAGGGCCACAACAGGATGCGCATCTTCCAGGAAGAGATCTTCGGCCCGGTGCTGGCCGTGACCACGTTCAAGGACGAAGCCGAAGCGCTCGCGATCGCCAACGACACGCTGTACGGACTGGGTGCCGGCGTCTGGAGCCGCAACGGCAACGTGGCCTACCGCATGGGCCGCGCCATCAAGGCCGGCCGCGTCTGGACCAACTGCTACCACGCCTACCCGGCCCACGCTGCGTTCGGCGGCTACAAGGAATCGGGCATCGGCCGCGAAACGCACAAGATGATGCTCGACCACTACCAGCAGACCAAGAACCTGCTGGTCAGCTACAGCGAGAACAAGCTCGGCTTCTTCTGATCGGGGCGCAGTAACGCGCGAGGGAATCGAGGGGGCGGGCAACCGCTCCCTTTCTGCTGGGAGACTGGCATGGTCGAAAAAGTCGTCGCTACCCCGGCCGCCGTCGAACTGATCGAGCACTTGAAGGCAAAGCACGGCCCCGGCCTGCTGTTCCACCAGTCCGGCGGTTGCTGCGACAACAGTGCCGCCAACTGCTACCTGCTGGGCGAACTCACGATCGGCGCGGGCGACGTGTACCTGGGCGAGATCGGCGGCTGCCCGTTCTACATCGGCAAGGCGCAGTACGAATACTGGCGTCACACGCAGTTGATCATCGACGTGATCGACGGCCACGGCGGCACCTTCTCGCTCGAAGGACCCGAAGGCAAGGCGTTTCACACCCGGTCGCGGGTGTTCAGCGAGGCGGAGTTGGCGGAGTTGGATGAGGAACCCCAGCGCACGGGCTGCTCACGATGATCGCATGCCAACGGCAGGCTTGCTGCTCGCGCTTGCGGGCCTCGTAGCGCTGCTGCTGCCCGCCGCCACGGCGCCGCACTGGACCGGCGCGATCTTGATGACCGTTGCCGGCATTGCGTGGGGAGCGTATTCACTGGTGGGACGCGCCAGTACGCACCCGATCGAGACGACGGCGGGCAACTTCCGCAGGGCTGCCGCGCGCGACCCACGCGGCGACCGTGCAACTGAGCGTACAGGTCATTGCTGCAGTCGGCGGCGTGCTGCTGCTGGGCGAGCGGCTGTCGCTGCGCCTCGTGCTGCACTCGGTCGCGATCCTTGGTGGCAATGCGCTGGTGCTGCACGCGCGTAAGCTGAGCCAACGTCCGGAATCGTGAAGTCGGGTTCGGGGCCTGCTGCATCCGCTCCCTACGGCGAGACCTTCGGCCCGGCCATGGACTGGAACCGCTGCCGGTAGCGCGCCGGCGTGACCCCGGTGCTGCGACGAAAGATCCGGCGAAACGAGGCCGGGTCTGCATATCCAACCTGCACACCGACGTCATCGGTCGGTGCCGCGGTCGTTTCGAGCAGGTGCTTGGCTTCCTCGATGCGCAGCGCCTGGACGTAGGCGATCGGGCTGTAGCCGGTGGCCGCGGCGAAACGCCGCTTGAACGTGCGCGGCGCGAGTCCCGACACCTCGATCATGCGCGCCACCGGGTTGGCCGTGGCGTAGTGCTCGGCGATCCACTGCTGGCTCCGCGCGACCGCGGCGTCATCGTACGGTCGCGGCCGGACCATCGCCGCGAACGGCAACTGGCCCTCGCTGCGATCGCCGAGCACGAAGACCTTGGCCGTGCGGATCGCCTCTTCCTGCCCGCAGAAGCGCTCGAACAACGGCACCGCACCCCAGTGGCTCGTGGCCTCGAGGCCGTCGAGCAGGCCCGCCTCGGCGAGCAGCACGGAACCCGTGCACACCGAGCAGACGATGGCGCCCTGCGCGTACTGCTCGCGCAACCACGCCCGCGTCGGCAAAGGCCGCGTCCGGGGACACCGGCACGCCGAGCCGGCTGGTCGTCAGTCCGCGCCGCTCGGCCACCAGGCGCGGGACGAGCCGCACCTGGCCCGCCGGCCGGCCCGTCATCTCCTCCCAGCTCTGGCCGACGAACGCGAAGACCTCGTGCAGGCTGTAGAGCACCGCGGCAGCCGACTCGTGCACGACGACGAGACCGATGCTGCGCTGCCGCCCGCGGTCCATCGCGAAACCTTGGCACATCCGGCTCGAGAGTGTCCATTCCGCCACTTCGTCGACCACGCTTCGGTGCGCACACTGGACGCACTGATGAACACGACGCGTGAGGAGGAACCACGACATGGACACGCAAGCAACGGTGACGCAGACGCTGGACGAGGCACGGGCCGCAGCATTCGCCGACGAGATCGGCCGGACGCTCAACGCCGGCGCCGTGCAGGAGCCGATCCTCGACTGTTTCGAAACCGGGGCCGGCCTGCGCTACGAGGACTATCCGCGCCTCCACCAGTTCATGGCCGAGGACAGCGCGCAGACGGTGACCGCGCAGCTGTTCAGCTCCATCCTGCCGCTGGTCCACGGCCTGGAGTCGGCGCTCATGCGCGGCATCGACGTGCTCGACGCCGGCTGCGGCTGCGGCTCGGCCCTGCTGGCGCTGGCCGCCCGCTTTCCGCAGAGCCGGTTCACGGGTTACGACCTGTGCGCCGACGCCATCGACGTCGCGGCGACGGCGGCCCGCCACGCGGGCCTCGACAACGGCGACTTCGCGATGGCGCCGCTGCTGTATGCGATCTCGTGCGTGCACTGCACGCCGGTCTCGCTGGGCCAGGGCGGTGCCGGGCTCGGCACGATGTGGGGCTGGGAGACTGCGCTGGAGATGCTGCAGCACGCGGGCTTTGCCGACATCCGCAAGCACGTGCTGCCGCACGACACGATGAACGTCTGGTTCGTCGCGAGACGATCCGCGAGGTGCATCGACTGAGCTGCGCTGCAGGACTTCTCATCCAATCGCGCATGGACCGCCTGGGTGCCGAGGCCGTACAGTCCCGCCGTGCACACCCTCGAACCCGAGTTCCGCGCGCTGCACGCCGAAGGCGTGATCGACGACGCGACGGCGGCGCGCGCGCTGGCCCGCGACGGCGGGCGGGTGTTCTCCGTGCACGCGGAGCTGCGCGCCACGCTGTACGCCGGCGTGCTGCTCGTGATGTCCGGGGTCGGCATGATCCTCGCGCGCCACCTCGAGAGGATCGGGCCGCTCGGCATCGTCGCGGCGATCGCGCTCGCCGCCGTCGCCTGCGGCGTGCCGGCGATGCGCGCCCGGCGTGCGGGCCGGATGCCCGGCACCGCGGCCGAGTACCTGCTGCTGCTCGCCGCGCTGCTCGCGAGCGCGGACCTCGCCTACGCCGAGCGGCAGTTCACGCTGCTCGGGCCGCTGTGGTCCTGGCACCTGCTGCTGCTCGCGGTCGTGCACGCGGCCGTTGCCTACGCGTTCGCCTCGCCGCTCGTGCTCGCGGCTTCGCTCACGGCACTCGCCGGCTGGTTCGGCGTCGGCGGCACGCTCGGCGACGCGCTGCACGTCGGCCACTCGACGCCGGAACTCGGCGGCCGCGCCGTCGCCTGCGCCGCGCTGATCGTCGCCTGGCGCTACGCCGACTACCGGGTGCGGCCCGGCTCGCGCTTCACCGACGTGTTCGACCACTTCGCGGCCAATCTCGCGTTCTGGGGCGCCATCGCGTGGTGCCTCGAGTCACCGTGGTTGTTTGCGGGACTGCCCGTGCTCGCGGCGCTCGCGTACGCCTCCGTACGCCGCGGCCTCGACACCGGCCGCGAGGCGTTCCTGGTCTACGGCGTCGTGTACGCGGCCCTCGGCGTCGGCGCCGCGATCACGCCGCGGCTGCACGGGCTGACCGTGCAGCTCGGCTTCGTGCTGGTCGTCGTGTGTGTCGCGGCCGCGACGCTGTGGCGGCTGCGACGGCGACTCCAGGAGCCCGGGCCGTGAGCCGCTGGCGCCCGACACCGGCCGAGGAGCGCTGGCTCGCGGTGGCCGCCGCACTCGGCGACGCCGTGCCGCGTGAGACCTTGTTCGAACGCAGCGGCGGATGGCGCAACACCGGGCTCCTCGCCCGCAGCGCGCTGTTCGTGCTCGGATTCGTGGCCGCGGCGCTCCTGGTCGGCATCCTCCGCGGCGGCGGCGAAGTCGTGCTGCTCATCGCCGGTCTCCTCGCCATCGTCGCCGCCGAGTGGCTCACGGTCACCAGGCGCCTGTACGCCTCGGGCATCGAGGAGGGCCTCGGCGTCGCGGGTTACCTGCTGGTCGGCGCGTGGATCGCGACGAATCTCGCACCGCGAACCGCATTCGCGGGCACGTCGGTGACCACGCTGGTGCTGATCGTCGCCGGCGGCGCTGCAGGACTGCGACGGCTCAATTCCTTCGTCACCACCTGCGCGGCGATCGCGCTCGTTTCCTGGATCGGCACGACCGCCGCCGCACGCGCGATCGACGGTGCGATCGGCGGTGGCCTGACCGTGCTCTTCGTCGGCGGCGCCATCGCAGCGTCGGCGCTCGCACTCGGCGCACGCGAGTACCGCCGGCCGTCGCACGACCGCATGCTCGACTGGCTGGTCGCCACGCTGCCCGTCGCAGCCTACGCGCAGTACGCGCGCTGGAGCGCGCTCGATCCGACGCAACTCGCGGTCGGCGACGGCACGGGCCGACCCGTCGCGATCGTGCTGCTGCTCACGCTCGGCGCGGCGATGCTGTGGACCGGGCTGCGGCGGCGACGGCACGCGCCGCTGTGGGGGTTCCTCGGCTGCGTCGCGGGCCTCGCGGTGGAACTGCACGGCGCCGTCGCGCTCGCGACCGAGACCTGGCTGATCCTCTGCGGCCTCGTGGCCCTCGCCGCGGGTGTGGCGCTGGAGCGCTACCTGCGCACGCCGCGCAACGGCCTCACCTCTGCGCCGCTCACGACGCGCGAGGGGCCGCTCGACCTGCTGCAGATCGCCGGCGCCGCGCTGCTCGCGAAGCGCACAGGGCCGGAGGCGCCGCCCGCGGAGTCCACGTTCGAGGGCGGCGGCGGGAAGTTCGGCGGCGGCGGGGCGAGCGGGCGTTACTAGCGACGGCGCCGCAAGGAAGACGCACGCTCCAGTCTGGCGCATTGCAGGACCGCAAGGGACAATGGGTCATGCCGACCGACTTCATCGGACTGTTCGCTCTGCTCGCCACCGCAAGGGTGCGGTTCGTGCTGGTCGGCGGCCTCGCGCTGGTGTTGCACGGGCTCGATCGGCTGACCGCCGACGTCGATCTCGTGATCGACCTGTCCACCGACCCGGCGCGGGCTGCAGTGCGGGCGCTCGTGTCGGCGGGCTACCGCCCTCTGGCGCCGGTCGACCCGATCCTGCTGGCCGACCCGGAGCACCGGCGAAATTGGCAGACGACGCGCAACATGCAGGTTTTCAGTTTCTGGGACAGCACCAATGCACGGCCCACGGTGGACGTCATGCTTTCGTCGGCAGTGCCGTTCGAGGAGCTGTGGTCGGCCGCCTCGGTAGTGAAGATCGGTGAGCACGAGGTCCGGGTCGCGTCCATAGATCACCTGATCCGGATGAAAACGGCAGCGGCCCGCCCCCAGGACCTCGCAGACATCGAGCGGCTCCAGGCCAGGCGGCGAGTCTGACGCGATGAAATCCTTCGACCCCGACCGCGAACCCAGCGCCTGGGGCAGCTTCGAGGACGCGGAGGCCCTGCGCCGGTGGTCGTTCGAGCGGCGCACACCGGAGCAGCGCCTCGCCTGGCTCACGGCGGCGCTGGAACTCGCCTACCAGAGCGGCGCGCTCAAGCCGCGCCGACCCAATCCTGGGTCGCAGGACAAATGAGCTCGTCCACGTCGCTCGTCCGAGGCTGACCGGCAGCCAGCGCTTTGGAGGCGGACTATGCCCGGGATCGGGCGACGATCCGTGCGTTACGACCGGGCCGCGGTCACCCCGAGCGGCGCGCCATCGTCGTCGACGTCGCCCGCGAGCTCGATCGGCTGGCAGCACACATGGCAGTCCTCGATGTACCGGAATGCTCCGGCCGACCAGTCGACCGCGGTCTCGAAGGATTCGCCGCAATACGGGCACTGCACCGTTACGAACGGCGTGAGCCCGGACGACGACTCTGCGTCCGGCTCGATCGCGGGTTCGAGGCCGTAGAGCGCGTCGATGGCCTCGGCGTCCAGTGGGATGCCTGATATGGGTGGCGAAGGTGACTTCGGTTTCATCGAGGTTCGGCGCACGCCGCAGTCATTCACTCCGCCAGCGCGCGACCGATTTCGCGACGGCTCGCACCGAGCGCGAGCAGCCCGCGGATCAGCAGGTCGAGCGAGACCGTGGCATCGGCTGCCTCGAGCTTGGCGACGCGCGACTGGCTCGAACCGAGACGGGACGCGAGTTCGACCTGCGAGAGCCCCAGCTTGAGCCGGCGTTCGCGCACCGAACGGCTCAGCGCCCGGCGGAGCTCCACGAGCGCCGCTTCCTGCTCCGAGAGACCGAGGAACTCGGTCGTATCGCCGACCTTCCAGCCGCGGGCTTTGAGTCGCCGGGCAACGTCAGCTCGCATACCGTCACCTTATTGGCACGAGCGACCGATCCGTAAGTTCTGCCGGCATCGTATGTCATCCATGACATATCGGCAACGATCGATGAAGTGGCCGCGTTTGTTTGCGCTTACGCCACATATACGCAATGCGCCGGATCCCGGTTGCTTTGAAACTTGGCTTCAGCCGGTGCTAGGGTCCGCTCGTGGCCACACCCAAACAAGACCTCGTCCGCTTGCTGCAGCAGCAGCCCGACGACAGCTCGCGTGAAGAGCTGATCCGGGAGCTGGCGTTCAGCGTGATGGTCGAGCGTGGCCTTGCCGATTCCGATGCCCGTCGCGTCGTCCCC
>Ga0209254_10004555_pt1 | contig 12705 bp, 10 predicted proteins | sample FrelakmetDIP11DI_FD_187148 | JGI IMG/M metagenome (GOLD analysis project Ga0209254, IMG submission 187148) | Freshwater lake sediment microbial communities from the University of Notre Dame, USA, for methane emissions studies - DIP11 DI (SPAdes)... | ecosystem: Environmental > Aquatic >...
GGGGGCCGGCGGCCCGCTTCGGCGGGCCGCCGGCCGGGTCATCGCGCCGTCCCGTGATGCCGTGGGTAGGGCGCGATCGCGTGGGCCGGAGGCACGAGGTCCCGCGACGCCCCCCGATGCAGGCGGCGTCGCGGCCTTCATCGAGCCGGATCCGCTGCTGCGCCTGCACGCCGTGGCGGCGGCGCGACTGCTCGGCCTTGCGCCGGCCGAGGCGGCCTGCGGTCCGGGCTCAAAGGCGGCGCCCGCCGCGGTGTTCGTCGGCCTCGACAGGTGCGAGGCGTGCTCGCGCTGCGGGTCTGCCGCCACGCGGCCGCCGGCAGCCCCGGCGTCGCTGGTCGTAGGCTACGCGACGGCCGGACGAGAGCTGCTCGCCGCGCACCGGCTGCACGCCTGCTGCGACGTCGTGCTCGAGCTGTGCGCCGTCGCCGGCAAGGCGCGCTTCGCCTACGTGCCGGCCGGAGGCCTGGTCGAGCAGGCGCGGCTCACGACGCGGGAGGCCGACGTCCTCGTGCTCGTCCTCGGGGGTCTGAGCACCGCGGAAGTCGCAGAGCGCCTGTGCGTGTCGCCGGCCACGGCGCGCACGCACTGCCGGGCGCTGCTGCGCAAGTTCGGCGCCGCCGACCGCCGGGCGCTGCGCGCCCGGCTCCTCGGCGCCGAGCCCGGCGCAGCGGCGGGCCAGAGCGTGGACGGCGTCTCAGCGCGGAGGTTTGCCCAGCATACGGCGCGAGCTTTGCCGAGGAATCGGCCGTAGCCGCGCCCCACGCGCTCGTCCATACTTGAGCGGGGCCTTGGGGGCCTTGGGGGAGCCGGAGTACGTCTCGGGCGACCCCTTTCGTCTGACATCACGTGAGCGCGGGGGAATGGCATGAGCACAGTGGTTCCATCCGATCCCGGAGTGAGGAGCCTGAAACGGGCGCAGGTCCGCGTCGTCACCGTCTTCTTCATGATCTACATCCTCGTGTCGGGCGGTTCGTTCGGCATCGAGGACATGGTCTCGTCCTCCGGGCCCGGGCTGACGCTGCTCCTTCTGATCCTGCTGCCCATCTTCTGGAGCATGCCGATGGCGCTCATCGCCAGCGAGCTCGGGTCGGCGCTGCCCGGCGAGGGCGGCTTCTACGTGTGGGCGCGGCGCGCCCTCGGCGATTTCTGGGGTTTCCAGACCGCGTGGTGGTGGTCTCTGTCGATCTTCGTCGACTCGTCCGTGTACATCGTGCTCGGCGTGGGCTACCTGCAGAACTGGCTCGGCTTCAGCCAGTTGTGGTTCTACGCGATCTGTTGGGCGATCATCGCGGTCTTCGCGGCCATGAACATCGTCGGGGTGAAGCTCATCGCCCTCAGCTCGACCCTGTTCTCCATCCTCATCCTGGCGCCGTTCTTCGTGCTCATCGCCGTCGGCCTGGCCAACTGGAACTTCAACCCCCTGACCCCCGTCACCGTCCCGGACGCGCCGTTCTTCGGCACCGGCGGCGTGTTCGCGCTCGGCCTCGCCATCGGCGTGTGGATGTACTCCGGCTACGAGTCGATGTCGACCCTGTCGGGCGAGATCCGCAATCCCCAGAGGGTCATCCCTCGGGCCCTCATGCTGGCGGTGCCGTTCATCATCGTCATGTACGTGCTGCCCACGCTCGCCAGTCTCGCCGGCTACGGCCACTGGGACAGCTTCGCGACCGAGGCCGGCGACGGCTACGTCTCCTTCGTCGAGATCGGCAAGGCGCTGGGCGGCTCCGCGCTCGGCGTCGCGCTGCTCGCCTCGGCCCTGCTCGGCAACCTCGCCCTCTACCTCGACTACCTCGCCTCCGGCGCGCGGCCGTTGTTCGCGATCTCGGCCGACGGCTTGTTTCCCAGGTCGATCTCCATCGTGAGCAGGCGGTTCGGCACGCCCATCGCCGCCATCCTGCTCATGGCTGCTCTCAACGCCGTCCTCATCGTCGGGCCGTTCCGGAATCTCGTGGTGATCGACGTGATCCTGTTCATCTCGGCCTACGTCCTGATCTTCATCTCCGCGGTGCGGCTGCGCGTCAAGGAGCCCGACCTCAGGCGTCCCTTCCGCGTCCCACTGGGCACGTGGGGCATGGTGGCGATGGTGACCCCGCCGATCCTCATCGTGCTCTTCACGATCTACGTCAACGCGATCGACCGCAGCACGGTGCTGTTCGGCTTCGACGGGTTCGACCTCCTCGGCGTCGACGTCGGCTGGTACGGCATCGCCGGGTTCGCGGCGCTGTTCTCCGGCCCGGTGCTGTACTACGTCTTCCGGGCCATCTATGGTGGTCCGAGCACTCCTGCCGGTGAAGCCGGCAACGAAGCCATCGCCATCGCCGAGGCCGAGGCCGCGGAGGACGCCGCCTGATGCAGACGCAGATACAGGTCCTCTCGGACGACGAGAAGGCGCAGGTCCACGAGCGCACGCTCAAGGTGCTCGGCACCGTCGGTATGCGCTGCGACACCGCCGAGGGGCGCCGGATCCTGGCTGCCGCCGGCGCCCGCGTCGACGAAGCGACGCGCATGGTCCGTTTCCCCCCCGAGCTCGTCGAGCGCTCCCTGGCGCAGGTGAAGAGGGAGTTCACCGTGCACGGCCGGCGGCCGGGCTGGAGCTTCCCCCTTAATGCCGGCGAGTTCACGCTGCTCGCCGACGGCGGCGCCACGGCAGTCTTCGACGCGCAGACCGGGGAGCGCCGCCCCACCACGCGCGACGACTGGCTGGCAGCCACCCGGCTTCACGACGCGCTCGACGACGTGGGCTTCTACTGGTGCCCCATCGACTATGCCCTCGACTACGAGCAGCCGGGCGGCTTCGTGCGCTACTACACCGACGTGTTCGCCACCTTCGGCAAGCACGTGCAGGACTCGTTCGGCACGCCCGAGCTGGTGCCGTGGCTCAAAGAGGTCCTCGACATCGTGTTCGGCGGCCGCGAGGCCGTGCGCGAGCAGATGCCCCTGTCGTTCCTGATCACGCCGGCCTCGCCGCTCACGATCGAGCACGACTACACTCAGACCTGGCTCGAGCTGCGCGACTACGGGCTGCCGGTGGCGATCATGCCGATGCCTCTGCAGGGCGCTACTGCGCCGGGCAGCCGGCTCGGCACCCTGCTCGCCGCCAACTGCGAGACCATCGGCACGCTGTGCCTCGTGCAGGCCGCGGCGCCGGGCACGCCGGTGATCTACGCGCCGGTGGTAGCGACCATGGATCCGCGCACCGGGATGTACGCCGCCGGCGCCGTCGAACACGCTGTGCTGTGCGCCGCCGGCACCGAGATGGCCCGCTTCTACGGCCTGCCGGCCGAGTCCTCGGGCCTCTGCACCCAGACCTACGAGCCCGACCTCCAGACGGCCTGGGAGAAGGCCAATGGGGCGCTGCTCGTGACGCTCTCCGACCCCGACGTCCTGGTCGGTCCCGGGCTCCTGGGGGGCGCGACGATCCTCTGTCTCGAACAGATCGTCATGGATGTCGAGATGATCCGCCTCGCCCGCCAGGCGCGCACCGGCATCCCGGTGCGCGACGACCTGTGGCTCGACGAGATCCTCGACAAGATCGGTCCGTGCGGCTCCTTCCTCGGCGAGCGCTCGACACGGATCGGCGCCCGCGCCGGCGAGTGGCGGCTCAGCGACCTCGGCGTGCAGGGCAGCTGGGACGCCTGGCGGGACAAGGGCTCGCCGAGCAGCGTCGCTGCCGCCCGCGAGCGCGTCGAGCAGCTCCTGACGGACCGGGTCTCGCTGCCGTTCAGCGACGCTCAGGCTGCCGCCCTGGCCGACCTGCAGCGCCGCGCCGACGCGACATCCTAGCCGGTCCGCCTGCGGCGCCCAGCACGTCGACCTGGCTACGTCGGTCGCTCGCCGAGCGCGTCGAACACGAGTCCCGTGAGCAGCTTGGGGTAGAAGTACGTCGACTTCTGAGGCATCGTCTCGCCGCGGTCGGCGATCGCCCGGACCTGGCTGACCAGCGTGGCGTTGAGGAACGCGCCGAGCGCGTAGCGGCCGCTCGCCAGCACCGACAGCGCGTCGGGTACGCTCTTGGCGTAGTCGATGTGCATCTCGGCGCGCCCCGGGTCCATGCCGAGAGCCTCGTGGAGGACGAGCTCGTGCAGCAGCGTCACCGAAAGGCCGGCGGCGTCCGGCGAGAAGCCGGAGGCGACGAGCCGTCGGCGCGCCTCCGGCTGTCGCGCTCTGACGGCGATGCAGACGTCCTCGCGCGGAAGATACAGGCCGAAGACCCTGCCGGGGTCGGCCAGCTCGCCCAGTCCGTCGAGCACGATGTGGCCGGCTTCAAGACCCTTGACCGGCATGCCCACGACCTCGAACAGAGGGCGCAGGCGGTCGAGCAGCTCGCCGAGGGGCGGTACGGCCAGGTCCCGCACGAGACGGTGTGTGGGGAACACGGTGAGCCCGGGATCGCTCATGCTGCACAGGTAGACCATGAGCGTGTCGGCGCTGTGGTCACCGGCGACGCGACGCTCGTCGCGGTAGGCGAGCGCCGTCTCGTAGCGGTGGTGGCCGTCGGCGATGTAGAGAGGCCGCTCGCGCAGCAGGGCCACGACGCGTTCGACCGCAGGGCCGGCGAGGGGGACGATGTGGTGCAGATTGCCGTCGCCGTCGCGGGCCTCACGGGCAGTGGCCGCGGGGGTGGCGTCCGCCGCCGCCGCGAGCGCATCCTCGACCCGGCCGTCGTCGTCGGGCACCAGCAGGAAGATCTGGCTGAGGTCGGCGTGCGTGGCGCGGAACAGACTCAGTCGGTCGATCTTCGGCCCTTCGTGCGTGCGCTCGTGCGGGAGGACCACGCGCTCCGTGAAGTCGGCCAGGCGGAGCCGCGCGATGAAGCCGCGCCGCGTGCGCTCGCGACCGTCCGGGCCTCGGTAGGTCTGATCGACGAGGTAGAGGCTGGGCGTCGCATCACGGACCAGCACGCCGCTCGCCTGCCAGCCCTCGAAGGCGGCGGCGGCGCGGGCGTACGCCGCGTCGCGTGCTGCTTCGCCCGGCGCGACGGGGAGGTCGAGGTGGACGGCGTTGTTCGCGCTGCGCTCGCGAAGCTCGGCGGCTTGCGCCGCCGGGATCACGTCGTACGGCGGCGCGACCACCTCATCGAGCGCGATGGACTCTCGGTAGCGGATGCCTCTGAACGGGGTGACTTCTGCCATGTCGCTCCTCAGCGTGGCGCCTCTGCCCGGCATGCGTGCTGCGGCGCGCCACAGGTGTGCGGCTCAGCATACAGACAGAGGCGCGCGTCTAGAAGCGGATGATCACGGGCATCCCGACGACGACCCTCGCGTACAGGTCTTCGACGTCGGGGATGTGCATGCGGATGCAGCCGTGCGACGCGTAGCTGCCGATGGAGGCATCGTCGGGCGTGCCGTGGATGCCGATGCCAGGGGCGCTCGTGCCGATCCATCGGGTGCCGAGTGGGTTATCGGGCCCCGGGGGGATGGGCACCGCATCCTTGGCCCAATCCGAGTTGGGCGGCAGCCAGGTGGGGTGCATCTGCATGTTGACCACCGCATAGGTGCCGGTGGGGGTGGGGTAGGCAGGCTGCCCCGCGGCGATGGGATAGCTGTGCACGAGCTTGCCGTCGCGGTAGAGGTAGATATGGAGGTCGCCGAGGTCGACGACGATCTGGCCGCTGAGGGCGTTCAACGCCATGGCGCCGACTAGGCCGTCGACGGGCAGGCCGTACTTGGCCTGGAACTTCTCTACCCCCGTGACGGTGCGCTTGTCGTAGACACCGTTCTTGGGGCCGTCGAAGACGCCGGCGGCCGCAAGACGCCGCTGCAGATCCTTCACGTCCTTGCCCCGGGCGCCCGGCCACATCACGGCGTTGCCGAAGTGCTCGGTGCTGTTGATGACGAACGTCTGTTTGTCGGTGACGACGTTGCCGCCCTTGTCGCTCGCGGTGATGACCACCGTGTGCCTGCCCTGGGCGAGGTTCTTGACCGCGAACACGGCGCGCGAAGGCAGGCCTTCGTACTCGCGCGCCGTGCCGTCGAGCACCAGCTTCAGCTTGGCTTCGCCGATCTGGTCGAGGGCCTTCATGCGGATCTTGAGGCCCGAGTTGCGGACGGTCCTGGCCAGCTTCGTGGTCTTGAGCGTGGGGGGGATGGCGTCGACGTAGACGTTCAGCCGCTTGGTGGTCGCGTTGCCCGCCCGGTCGGCGGTGGTGATGGTGACGTCCGAGGGCCCGTCGGGGAGGTTGGCGCTCACCATGTACCTGCCGCTCGCGTCGGCCTGGCCACTGGCTTTGACGCCGGCCCCCGAGACCGTGACCGTGGAGTACGGTTCGGTGGTGCCGCTGAACGTCGGCGGCGAGGTGTTGATGCGGCCCTCGTCGGCCGAGCCGGCGAGCTCGAGCGTGGGGATGCTGGTGTCGACCGTGAAGCGCCAGTCCTTGCGGACCTCGTGACGGAACAGGTTGGAGCTGGTCGCGGCGAACGCGACCGAGTGGGAGCCGTCGCTCAGCTTGCCGGTGGTGAAGGTGAGCTCGTCGCCGCTGCGCGTGGCCTTACCCGTGACGTCGTCGCCGTCGAACGTGACGCGCACGCTCTTGAGCTTGGGCAGGCCCTTGACGTGGAGGACGACCGTGAGCGCCGGATTCTTGACGTACGAATCTGGACCCGGCGTGACCGCCGAGACGCGCGGGACGGCGAGCACCTGCCAGGCGGCCAGCGCCGCCAACACGCAAACCGCCGCTACGACGTAGTACGGCCAGCGGCGGTGAGGGCGGCGTTCGCGCCTGTAGACTCTGTATGCGGGCTCCGGCACTACCCCTCTTCCGGGACGATTTCGCTCCGATTATACCTCGGATATCGGTATTCTTCTCGTTAAGCTTCAGTCGCGCTCTGGAACATCCGTCTGCCGGGCGGGACGCGCGCGGCAGGAAAAGCCTGCCCCGCGCCTAATCCCGCCTCATGGACGACTCCCTCGAAGAGCTGCTCGCCGCCGTCGCCGCCGGCCGCCTGGCCGCGCCCGAGGCGGCCGATCGCCTGAGGCGCTTCGGCTACTCCGCCGTCGGCGACTACGCGCGGCTCGATGTCTCGCGAGCGGCGCGCAAGGGCGTGCCCGAGGTGGTCTTCGCTGAGGGGAAGAGCGACGAGCAGCTCCTGGGCATCGTGACCCGGTTCCTCGATCACAGCCCCCTGGTGCTCTGCAGCCGCGTCAGCGCCGGGCAGGCCGCGGCGCTCGCCGCCGGAGTGCCCGGGACGGCCGAACACGACGAACGCAGTCACGTGATCGTGGTCCGTCGCACGGGCGAGCCGCCCGTGACGGAGCGCGGCGCCGTCGGCGTCCTGGCCGCCGGCACGAGCGACCTCGGCGTCGCCGGCGAGGCGGTCGCCATGTGTCGTGCCATGGGCGTCGCCGTGGTGAGCGCTTTCGACGTAGGCGTGGCCGGTCTGCACCGTCTTGCGGCGCCCCTTGAGGAGATGCGCGCCGCCGGCGTGGCGGCCATCGTGGTCGCCGCCGGCATGGAGGGCGCCCTGCCTTCAGTGGTCGCCGGCCTCGTCGAGGTGCCGGTGATCGGCCTGCCGACCTCCACCGGCTACGGCCTGGGCGGCCGCGGAGAAGCCGCCCTCCTCGGCATGCTCCAAAGCTGCAGCCCGGGCCTCGTGGTGGTCAACATCGACAACGGGATCGGAGCCGGCGCGACGGCGGCCCTCATCGCCCGGCGCGCCGCCTCGTGAAGGCGCTTCCGCTCATCCTCCGCGACCACCGCGAGGAGCTCTGGCGCCGCTGGGTGGACCTGCTCGCGGACGCGGAGGACTCCGACTACCGCGAGCTCGTGGCCAGCCAGCTCGGGGAGCGCATGCTGCGCGCCCTGATCGACGATCTCATCGCCTTCTCGGAAGCCGAGCAGTACGAGAGGCCGGGCATGCTGCGGACGATCGAGCAGCGCACGACAGCAGACGCGCGGCACAGGCTGTCCCTGGGCTTCACCATGCTCGCCGCGGTGGTCGGCCTCCACACCCTGCGTGGCGCGATCAGTGACGTCCTCGTCGACGCGCTCGTGCTCGACGAGATGCCGGCGTTTGCTGACACCCTCGACCAGCTGAGGGTGGTGAACGCCTTCCTCGACCGCCTGGTGTGCGCCACGATCGTCGTCGCGTGAGACGATGCCGCATCGTCGCGGGCCGTCCGGAGCCCACCGTCGCCCGACTTGCGCCCTTCTCGGGCCGCCGATAGGCTAGCCGCCATGCTCCAGCTGGCCTTGATCTTCGGCGGCCGCTCCGCCGAACACGAGATATCCCTCGCCTCCGCAAGCTTCGTGGCCGCGATGCTCGACGGCGACAAGTACGACGTCATCCCCGTGGGCATCTCCCGGGACGGGCGCTGGCTGCGGCCCGCGGATCTCGAGGCGGCGTTGCGCGACGGACTCGACGACACGCCCGCGCAGGCGGTGCACCTCGTGGCCGACCCCGCCCGCCCCGGGCTCGCGTGCGCGGACGGTTCCTTCCGGCCTTTGGACTTCGCCTTCCCCATCATGCACGGCACGTTCGCCGAGGACGGCACCATCCAGGGCCTGCTCGAGATGGCCGGCCTGGCGTACGCCGGGTCCGGCGTCGCCGGCAGCGCCGTGGGCATGGACAAGGAGATGATGAAGGACGTCTTCGCGGCTCGCGGCCTGCCGCAGGTCGAGTATCTCGTGCTGCGGGATGCGGCCGCCCATGACGCGGCCGCGGTGGCGGCCGTCGAGGAGCGTCTGCCCTACCCGGTCTTCGTGAAGCCGGTCAACCTCGGCTCGAGCGTGGGCATGACCAAGGCGCACGACCGCGACGAGCTCGGCCCTGCTCTCGAGCTGGCCGCCTCCTACGATCGCAAGGTCATCGTCGAGGCGTCGTCGACCGGCCGCGAGATCGAGTGCGCGGTGCTCGGCAACGAGGCTCCGCGCGCCTCCGTGGCCGGGGAGGTCATCCCCGCCAACGAGTACTACGACTACGAAGCCAAGTACACCGAGGGCATGATGTCCTTCGTGATCCCCGCCGACATCGGCGCCGAGAAGCAGGCCCAGGTCGGGGCTCTGGCCGTGGCCGCCTTCTCTGCGATCGACTGCAGCGGGTTCGCACGTTGCGACTTCTTCCTCGAGGACGACGGTCGCGTGCTGGTCAACGAGATCAACACCATTCCCGGCATGACGGCCATGAGCGGGTTCCCGCGACTGTGGGCGGCCACGGGCGTGGACGGCAAGGCGCTGGTCGAGGAGATCGTGCGACTCGGTCTGGCGCGGCAGGCCGCCCGCGGACCGCTGCGCACCGACCACTGAATGACGCGCCCCGCCCCGGGGCGTCGGGAGCCTTCCCTACTCCGCCGTACCCGTGGCCGTGGGGTTCGTCATCTCATTCACCCACTTTTTGAGGCCGACGTACTGCAGAAGCCTGAACACGCGGGTGTTGGCGTGAGCCTTGGCCTTCACCGTGATCACGGCATTGCCGTCGAGGCCGCTCGCAGAGGAGAAGGCGATCAGCTTCTTGTTCGCCCTGATGAGGTACTGCTGGGCGGCCAGCCTGGCGGCGCCCACGTCGAGGGTCTGCACCAGCTCCGTATGAGCCTCCTCGGCCGCCCGGTCGGCATCTCCCTTCACCGACTGGTGGGCGGCGAAGATAGCGAGCCCGTCGAGCACCACCACGGCCAGGATGCCGAGGATCAGGGCGAGCCACAGGATCTCGCGGATGAAGCCATCCTGCCGGCGCAGTCGTGCGCTTCGCATCGCGCTGCCTCCTTGCCTCTGTTCGATGGTCGCCGCCGTGCCAGTCGGCCGCCTGCGTCGCCTAGTGTACTCCGGGATCCGCCACGAGCCGGAGACAGAGCAGCGCGAGGTCGTCGCTCGGCGGCCGCGCCGAGAAGGCCTCCCCGGCGGCCATAAGGCGCGCAACGACGTCGGCCGCGGGCATGTCGTGACAGGCGCCGAGCACGCCGCCCATCTCGTCCTCGAAGAACCGTCCGCCGCTGTCCCGCAGCTCGGCGATGCCGTCGGTGAAGAGGAGGACGACATCGCCGCGTCTCAGCACGATGGTCTCGGTGGGGTAGGGCGCGAGGGCCGCGCCGAGCTCCACCCCGATGGCGGGCTCGGTGAGCAGCAGCGGCCGCTCGACGCCGGTCTCGCGCACGATGAACGGCGTAGGGTGCCCGGCGCTGGCGAGCTGCAGCAGGCCCCGGCGCGTGCCGAGCAGCCCGAACAGCACCGTCACGAAGCGTTCGGAGTCGGCGCCGAAATCGGGCTGCTCGAGCAGGCCCGTGCGCAGCTCCTGGAGCGCCTCGCCGGGGCTCGTCGGCCAGGAGAGCTGGCCGCCGTGCACCGCGGCTCGCAGGATGTACTTGGTGACGAACGTCACGGCCATCGCTTCGACGCCCTTGCCGGCGACGTCGCCGATCGCGAACGCGAGAGCGCCGGGGGAACGGCTGTAGTAGTCGACGAAGTCGCCGCCGCTGAGCACGCCGGCGCTGGCCGAGCGATACGAGAAGGCGATGTCGAGCCCCTCCAGTCGCGGCGGCTCCTGGGGCAGCAGGCGACGCTGGAGACGCTCGGCGATGTCGGCGCGCGCGTCGCAGTCGGCGGGGAGGAGGCGGCCGTCGCCGGCCGCCTCCCGCAGGCGCAGCGACACGATCTCGCCGAGGGCGCCGAGCAGCCGCACGTCTCGACTCGTGAAGTCGTCGTCCCGGTCGCCGACCGCGAGGAAGCCCAGCGCATGGGCGCCCTCGCCCCCGGGCAGCGGCACGCAGGCGAAGGGCTCCATCCCGGGGACGCCGCTGCTGACCCCCGCGTCCGCGTTCACCCCGCTGCCGCTCGTCACCGGGTTCCCGGTGAGACAGACGACGCCGGGCGCGCCCTGGCCGGCGGTCCAGCGGGCGGGCGCCGGCGTCCAGCCGGCGTCCGTGCCGTGCCAGGCGACGCTCGAGGCCGCCGCGCCGTCGAAGCGGCCGGCCAACCCTCGGCGAGCGCCGGTGACGCGGCAGGCCGCTTCGACGGCCGCGTCCAGCACGTCGGCCTCGCTGCGGGCGCCGACGAGGGCCGCTACGTCGCCGAGCAGCTCGATGAGGGCGTCGCGGCCGGGACTGCCGGCGAGGCCATGGCCGTGGTCGCTCGCCGCCGGCACCTCAGCGGCTCCTCGAGGTGTGGAGGAACATCGTGGCCGCCTGGATGCCGAGCGCCAGCAGGGCGATGCCGATGGCGACCTCGAGACGCACGCCGATGACGCCGACGACGAAGACGAGAGCCGCCGCCCACAGGAGTGCGCCGGGGGCGACGCGCACGAAGAAACGTCGCCGGAAACCGAGCCAGGCGAGGCGGCGGCGCATCCGCGAGCCGCGGGCATCGTCGTCGAGATAGCTGGACCCTCGGGCATGGAGCACGGTGGTCAGCTCACTGCCGTCGCTGGCGTACAGCCGGCACTGCAGCGGCAGGCCCGCGCCCTGCCGCAGCACGGCGTCCTGGGCGCGGGCGAAGTACTCGACGAGCGAGAGGAACCGGTCGTCGCTGGAGAGCGTGCGGTTCTCCAGCCGCACCTCGAGATAGAGCCGGTCCTCGGCCGGATCGAACTTGATCTCCGAGCGCCAGCCGCGGGTGTTGAAGAACGTGCCGAGGAAGCGGTCGAGATCGGCCGGGATGCTCTCGACGTCTGGTCGCTTCGTCACGCTCATCCTCCGATCATACCCTTCGCCCCTATCATCGGCAGCCGCGCGACGGAGATGAAGCGGACGGCGCCGCGTGACCGCGGCCGGCGGAGAGGCCGGGTCCGCTTCCGATACGATAGAATGCCGTATCCGACGGAGCGGGCACTCAGCGCTCGATCCAGCCGACCACAGGAGTCTTCCTTGAAGATCGCAGTCATCGGCCTTGGCTACGTCGGCCTGCCGCTGGCCATGGTCTTCGCCGAGGCCGGCATCGAGGTCGTCGGCGTCGAGGCCGTCGCGGCGCGCTGCGACGAGGTCAACGCCGGCCGCAGCTACATCCAGGACGTCGGCAGCACGGCGCTCAAGAAGATGGTCGACAAGGGCCTCATCCACGCCACCTCTGACTACGCCGCCACCGAGGACTGCGACGCCGACATCATCTGCCTGCCGACGCCGCTGAGCGCGAACCGCGAGCCCGACCTCACCCTGGTCAAGGACGCCACCGAGAGGCTGGCCGGGCACCTGCGGCGCGGCCAGCTCGTCACCCTCGAGAGCACCACCTATCCGGGCACCACGCGCGACGAGCTGGCGCCCATCCTCGAAGCCGGCTCCGGTCTGGTCGCCGGCGTCGACTTCCACCTGGCGTTCTCTCCCGAGCGCGTCGACCCGGGACGCACCGACTACACCACCAAGAGCACGCCCAAGGTCATCGGCGGGCTCACCCCGGCCTGTACGGCGCGGGCCCTCGAGGTCTACGGTCCGGCGCTCGACAACGTCGTGCCGGTGAGCACGCCCGAGGTCGCGGAGATGACCAAGCTGCTCGAGAACATCTTCCGCAGCGTCAACATCGCCCTGATGAACGAACTGGCGATGCTCTGCGACCGCATGAACATCGACGTGTGGGAAGTCATCGACGCGGCCGCTACCAAGCCGTTCGGCTTCATGAAGTTCCAGCCAGGCCCCGGTCTCGGCGGTCACTGCATCCCCATCGATCCCTTCTACCTCAGCTGGAAGGCCCGCGAGTTCGACTTCTGGACGGAGTTCATCGAGCTCGCCGGCAAGGTCAACGAGAACATGCCGTATTTCTGCGTCGAGAAGCTCCATCGCGCCCTGAAC
>Ga0209254_10004556_pt1 | contig 12699 bp, 9 predicted proteins | sample FrelakmetDIP11DI_FD_187148 | JGI IMG/M metagenome (GOLD analysis project Ga0209254, IMG submission 187148) | Freshwater lake sediment microbial communities from the University of Notre Dame, USA, for methane emissions studies - DIP11 DI (SPAdes)... | ecosystem: Environmental > Aquatic >...
TAGGCCCGGCGGCGGTGTCGGGGGTTGTTGCGGCTGCCAACTGTCACCCCCGACACGTCGCTAACGGGGCCTATCGCCGTTCCTTGATCTCGATCCCCAGCGAGCGCAGCTTGCGGTAGAGGTGCGTACGCTCCATCCCTGCCTCCTTGGCCATCCTGCTCACGTTGCTCGCGTGCTTGATGAGCTGGTACTCCAGATAAGCCTTCTCGAACTGCTCGCGGGCCTCGCGCAAGGGCTGGTCGAAGGAGACTAGGCCCTCCAGGGATTGGGGCTGTGCGGTCGGTGCGCCACCCCCTAGGGCGGCCTCGACCTCGGCCTGGGTTACCTCCAGGCCGGCCCCGAGGATCAGCACCCGTTGCACGAGATTCTTGAGCTCAAGGACGTTTCCGGGCCACGGGTAGTTGCGCAGGAAGTTCTGAGCGCCGACGCTGAAACGCCGGTAGGGCAGCTTCTCGTGTGTGGAGAAGTAGTCGACGTAGAAGTTCAGCAGGTCCGGGACATCCTCGTTGTGCTCACGCAGTGACGGGACGTGCAGGGGGACCACGTTCAGGTGATAGAACAGGTCCTCGCGGAAGCGCCCGGCGCGTACCTCCTCCTCCAGGTTGCGCTGGGTGGCCGCGACGATGCGCACGTCGATGGCCACTGGCTCGGTCCCGGTCGCGCGCAGGAACGACCCGGTGTCCAGGGCACCTAGGAGTTGGGACTGGGCCTCCAGGCCCATGTCCGCGACCTCGTCGAGCAAGAGGGTACCGCCGGCGGCCTGCTCCAGGGCGCCGTAATGGATGTGCCCGCCCTCCTCGCTGCCGAACAGTTCCCTGGCGGCATTGCCGCGGGTGATAACCGAGACCCCGAGATCGACGAACGGGCGCTCGCGGCGGGCGCTCTGGGCATGCAGATAACGGGCGAAGGTCTCTCGGCCGCTGCCAGGCTCGCCGGTAAGCAGTACCCAGGTGTCGTGGGCGGCGATACGCTTGACCTGCTCGCGCAGGCGCTGCATGGCGGTGCTGCGCCCGGCGGGCTCCTGTACAACGGGGGTCCGGCGACGCAACCCGACGTTTTCCTTATGGAGCTTGTCCGCCTCCAGGCCACGTTCCACCGTGAGCAGGAGCTTGGCCATGGACAGCGGCTTTTCGAGGAAGTCGTAGGCCCCCAGGCGCGTGGCCTCCACTGCGGTTTCCACGGTGCCGTGCCCGGACATCATGATGACAGGGCATGGTAGACCCTCGTCCTCAGCCCACTCCTTCAGCAGGCTGATGCCATCCAGATCCGGCATCCAGATGTCGAGCAGGATCAGGTCGGGGCGACGATCGCGTAGCGCTCGGCGTGCGCCCTCGCCGTTCTCGGCGGAGGCGACGGCATAGCCCTCATCCTCCAAAATCTCCTTGACCAGACGCCGGATGTCCGGCTCGTCGTCGACTACCAGGATGTGCGTTGCGCTCATAGTGCTCCAGTTGGCCTGCGGGGCCCGGTCCCGCTGCCGCTTCTGTGGGTGCCCCGATGGTGCGCCGAAGGGGCGCTGAGGTCATGTGGCGTTGGCCTGTAGCTGCGTTGGTCCTGGCACCGTCGCCAGGCCGAGGGTCGAATGTACGGGAACGTCATGCCGTGGTGCAGGGTTGTCCGGGTCTCCCTGCCACACAGGTAGGCGGGCCTTGATGCTGGCCCCGCGGTTCCGGTTTTCGGCCCGAATGATACCGCCGTGCTCTTCAATTATCTTCTTGACAATGGCAAGACCCAGCCCCGTCCCCTTGACCTTGGTGGTCACATAGGGATCGAACAGGCGCCCGAGCAGTTCGGGCTCGATGCCGGGGCCGTCGTCCTCGATGCAGAGCTCCACGACCGGCCCTTCCGCGGCTGGGACCAGCGTGGTCCCCACGTGGATCTGACCACCGGGGTGTCCCTCCATGGCCTCCTGCGCATTCTTGACCAGATTATGCACAACCTGGCGCAGGCGCAGTGGGTCTCCGAGGATGCACGCCGCGGGGGCGCCCAGGTCGACCTGGAGGGCGATCTCGCCCCCGGCGCTGCGATAGAGGTCGAGGACCTCGGATACCAGGCGGTCCAGCACCACCGGCTCGGCCTGCATCTGCGGGGTTCGCGCGTAGTTGGAGAAGTCGTTGACCATGGCCTTCATGGCCTCGACCTGCTGCACGATCGTGCGGGTGGCACGGTCGAGCAGCCCGGCATCGTTCTCGGGGAGCTTGGCAAGGAGCTTGTGCCTCAGGCGTTCTGCCGAGAGCTGGATCGGGGTGAGCGGGTTCTTGATTTCGTGCGCCAGGCGGCGCGCGACCTCGCCCCAGGCCGCATCGCGCTGTGCCATGACCAGGGTGGTGACGTCGTCGAAGACCACCACATGACTGGGCCCCTGGGCCTCGGGCTCGGGCAGCGGACTGCCGCGGCACATGAGGATCTGACGCCCTTCCCCCCCGAACAGGGTGACCTCCGCGCGCCAGTCCTGCGAGGCATCGAGGTGCTGATGCACCGCTTCGGCCCAGCGCGACAGCCGCGGGTGGTCATGCTCCAGTGCGGCAAGGGTCGGGGCATCGGCCTCGGTGAGGGTGAGATGCAGAATCTGGCGCGCCGCCGGGTTGGCCGTGCGCAACCGTTGCTCGGCGTCGAAGACCATGACTCCCGAGGAAAGGCGCCCGAGCACGGTCTCGAGATAGGCGCGTTGCGACTCGACCGCCTGCTGGCTCCGATCGGCTGCATCGCGCGCCTGTGCGATGCGGCGGGTCATGGCATTGAACGAGGCGACCAGGAAGGCGAGCTCGTCGTCCTGCTTGGGTTGCGGGAGCTGCTGCTCGTAGTCGCCCTCAGCCACCGCGCGGGTCCCACGGGCGATGTCCGCCACCGGCTGGACCAGGCGGCGGGCGGTGTGGAAGGCCGCGATTAGGGCGGCCATGAGACCGGCTACCAGCACCAGGGACAGCGTCAGAGAAAAGCTCACCTTGATGGACTGACGCAGGTACGCGAGCTCCCGGTAGCGATTGAACGCGTTCTCCAAACGCGCGGCCAGCGCGGTGATGCGCTCCGAGGTCGGAAAGATCGCCTGGAGGGTAAGGGGGCGCCCGCTCGGGTCGGCCACTAGGGTGCGCACCACCAGTTCGCCGGTGGCGTCGGTCTCAAGAGCGACATGGTTCTTGCCGTTGCGCACCCCCTGGAGAATCTCGCGGTCCGGCTGATCCGCCACCAGCTTGCTGGGATCCTCATTGGCGGTGCCGTAGACCTGACCCGAGGGTCCGAAAACGGTCAGCTCCAAGGCGCCGGCCTGCTCCCGCAGGTCGCTCAGGGTCAGGGCCAGGGCGGTGGCGGATCTATCCTCGATCCCCGAAACGATCTGCTCGCTGTACTTCGACAGGACGCGCTGATTCAGATCGAGCGAGGCTTGATTGAGGATCAACGCGTCCTGCATCGCGCGGTCGATCTCCACGTCGAACCAGGCATCGATTCCACGCAGGAGAAAGCCCAGCGAAAAATAGTAAACGACGCCCACGGGGAGCAGGGAGATCAGGGCAAACAGGACCACAATCCGGGCGGTCAGGCGGGAGCCGGCAGCCCGCTCGCGGTACCGGCGCACTAGGTACACCACGTTGACGGCGACGGTCGCGACCAGGGCCACCAGCCCGGCCAACACCAGGAACAGGAGGGGAACGAAGGCGCGGCTGAGCTCTTCGGAGCGCTGGACCGCGTCGCTCATCAGGTCCAAGGCAACGAACAGGGCGACCAACAGGGCCGCCGCGGTCAAAGCCCCAACGCCACGCCATCGCCTCATGGTTCGATGGGCCATTTGGTCCAGCCGGTGGAGTGCTTCCAGGCGGGACGGAGATAGGCCATGGGGCGCAGCGGCAGGGGGAGCTCCTCAATGTCCAGCTCGGCCTTGAGGTGGACCTCGTAGCGCGTGTTTGGATCGAGGTTCGACGCGCCGACCAGAGGTAGCCCTTTGATCTCCCCGAGGGCGGCGATGGCCGCGTCTCGGGTCACGAAGCTGCGCCCGCCGTCCCCGGGTAGTTGCGAGACCAGGAAGCGCTCGGACAGGGGTTTGTAGCGGATGGCGTAACGCAGGCGCCGGTCGAGCAGGTTGCTGTCCCAGATCCAGCCGTCCCGCGGACGGACCTGGATGTGCAGCTCGATGGTGAGCGGGACGCCGTTGTCCAGGGCCTCGAGGGCAAGCTCGCTGAAGCCGTAGAGGATTCGGGCGTCCAGGACATAGGTTTCGCCGTCCAGGTGGGTCCTGGCCGACTCGACGCGAAAGCCCCCGGCCGCCGCGGGCAGCGCCAGGATCGCGGCGAAGAGCCAGGCCATGGTCGAACCGACACGGCGGGCATTGGCCAGGAGGGAACGCGCGTCCCGGGAGGCGCTACGTAGCCGCTTATCCGAATGGCAGGAAGCAGACGCCGGCAGGGATGAACGAGCGGAGTGCGACCAAGTCATGGTGCGGTCTTCTCCAGCCGCGCGTAGAAGAATCCGTCCATGCCATCGGGCTCCGGGAGGATCTGGCGGCCCGGACCCCGGGGCAGGCCCCACTCGGCGGCGATGGGCCTCGGCGCCGCATCCGGGGTACGGGCCAGGAAGGCGGCGACCTGGTCCTCATTCTCCTCCGGCAGCACGGAGCAAGTGGCGTACAGCAAGACCCCACCGGGTGCCAGCAGCGGCCAGAGGGCATCGAGGATACGCCGCTGGAGGTCGGCGAGTTGGGCGATGTCCGCGTCGCGGCGCAGCCACTTGATGTCCGGGTGGCGTCGGATGACACCGGTGGCGGAGCAGGGAACGTCCAGCAAGATGCGCCCGTACTGGTCCCTGGCCCAGCCTCCCTCTGGCCGGGCAACATCGCCGACACAGGTGCGCGCACGCAGCCCCAACCTGGCCAGACCCTGGGCGACGCGCTCGATGCGCTGCGGGTCCAGATCAACGGCCGTAAGGTCCAGGTCGTTGCCCGCCCGCTCAAGGATGTGTGCGGTCTTGCCCCCCGGGGCGGCGCAGGCGTCGAGGACCCGGTCGCCCGGCTGGGCATCGAGCAGCACGGCGGCGAGCTGGGCCGCGCCGTCTTGGACCGAGACCAGTCCCGAGTCAAAGCCGGGCAGACGGTCAGTGGCCACCGGGGTGTCGAGGCGCAGGGCGGCGTCGGCATAGGGGAGGGGCCGAGAGGCGATGCCCTCGGCGGCCAGCAGCTGCGCATAGGCACGGCGATCGGTGCGCAGCCGGTTGACCCTTAGCGTCATGGGCGGGCGGGCGTTGCTGGCCTCGCAGATCGCGGTCCAGTGGTCGGGCCAGGCCGCCTGGAGCCGATGCAGCAGCCAGTCCGGGAATAGCCAGCGCACCCGGGGGATCGCCGCAAGGCGCGCATCGAGCTCTGCGCCCTCGCGTTCGAACCGGCGCAGCAGGGCGTTGACCAAACCGGCGGCCCAGGGCCTCTCATCGGACTTGGCGGCCGCCACCGTGGCCGCCACGGCGGCATGTGCGGGGATGCGGGTGGCGATGAGCTGATACAGCCCGATCAGGACCAGCGCCTCGAGGTCGCGGTCGGTGGCCCTCATGGGCTTGTGCATCAGGCTTGCCGCGAGTGCCTCCAGGCGGGGCAACAGGCGCAAGGTCCCGTAGGACAACTCCTGCACCAGTGCCCGATCGCGCCCGTCGGACAGGGCCAAGACCTGCGGTGCCGCCAGGGCCTCGCTCAACGAGCGGCCGCGACCCCGTACCGCCTCTACGGCGGCGGCGGCCGCCGCGCGGGCTGCCGCCCCGGCGACCCGCGGTGGGGCCTTCTCGCGCGGACGCCCCTCAGCCAAGGGTGTGCCCCGCGAGGCTGCGTGCATTGAGCAGCTGCGCCGCGGCGATGGGGCGCTTCCCCGGGAGCTGCACGCAAGTGATGCGCAGGAGGCCATCGCCGGTCGCAACGTCGATCCCCGCCTTGGAGGTGGCGACAATCATGCCCGGAGCCGGGGCACCTACCTCGGCAGCTCTCTTCGGCGCGGTATTCCTCGGGGGGCTTCCAGGTCCCAGGGGGCCGGCAACAGATTCCGCGGCCCAGACCCGCAGGGTCGCCCCGTCGAGATGCGTCTCCGCCACCGGCCAGGGGTCGAACGCGCGGATCTGCCGATCGATGGTTGTGGCCGGGACCGACCAGTCGATGAGGGCTTCGTCCTTGTTGAGCTTACTGGCATAGTTGGCCTGGGCGTCGTCCTGGGGGCTGGGTTGCAGGGAACCCGAAAGGATCCCGGGCATGGCCTCCATGAGGGCTTCGGCACCGAGGATGCATAGACGATCGTGCAGGCTGCCGGCCGTCTCGCGAGCCGCAATGGGGGTGACGCGGGTCAGGTACATGGGCCCCGTGTCTAGGCCCCGTTCCATGCGCATGATGGTCACGCCGGTCTCCGCGTCTCCGGCTAGGATGGCGCGTTGAATCGGAGCGGCACCGCGCCAGCGTGGCAGCAGGGAGGCGTGTACGTTGACGCAGCCCAAGCCCGGGGTCTCCAGGACGCCGGGGGGCAGGAGCAAGCCGTAGGCGACCACCACCATGAGGTCAGGCTGCAGGGCGCGCAGGGTCGCCTGAGCGGCGGGGTCGCGAAGCGTCTCGGGCTGCATCACGGGCAGGCCGAAGGCAACGGCGGCCTGCTTGACCGGACTGGAGGTGAGCTTGCGCCCCCGGCCGGATGGCCGGTCCGGCTGGGTATAGACGGCGACCACCCGATGGCCGGCATGGACCAGGGCTGTCAGGCTCGGGACTGCGAACTCCGGGGTGCCGGCAAAGACGATGCGCGCTGTCACAGCCTGGTGGTCCAGTCGGCAGCGCCGCCGTGGCGTGGCGGGGCGGGGTTGAGGGGCGGGTGGTCCGAAGTCATCAGATGACCTGCCGCCGGGGCTCGCGCTGCGCCGGTGCCTGGTCGCGCTGCTCCTTCTCAAGGCGTCGGCGGATGCGCTGGCGCTTGAGGGAGGAGATGTAATCGACGAATAGCTTACCGTCGAGGTGATCGATCTCGTGTTGGATGCATACCGCGAGCAGCCCATCGGTGTCGATCTCGAAGGGCCGACCGTCCCGGTCCAGGGCGCGCACCCGCACCCGTTCGGCACGGGATACCGTTTCGAAGAAACCGGGAACCGACAGGCAACCCTCCTCCATTTGCTCGTCGCCTTCCCGCTCCAAGATCTCCGGGTTGATCAGGCACAGGGGCGAGTCGTGCCTCTCGGAAATGTCGGTGACCACCACCCGCAAAGGGATATCGACCTGGATAGCCGCCAACCCGATCCCCGACGCCGCGTACATGGTCTCGAACATGTCGTCCACCAAGCGGCGCACCCCAGCGTCGACCTCCCGAACTGGCTGGGCCTTGTTGCGGAGTCGCGGATTCGGAAAGGTCAGAATGGGGAGTTTTGCCATGGGGCGCCCAAAACGAATAAATGGCCTGGCGGCGGGCTGGATGCGCCCGCAACCTGTGGGTTAACATCGCGATAATACTACACTTGCATCCCGAGCCGGGTGTAGCGGCTTGCCACCATTGACTACGGAGCGACCATGCGACCCCTTTTCCGAGTGCCGGTTCTTTGTGTCGTCCTCTTTGTCCTGCAAATGGGGGCGGGGCCCAGGGCTGCGTCGGCCGAAGAGGTCGCCCTCAACCCGAATCACCCCGAGACCTATGTGGTGCAACCGGGCGACACGCTCTGGGAGATCGCGGGACGCTTCCTGCGCAACCCCTGGGACTGGAACAAGGTTTGGGAGGCCAACCCGAAGGTTTCCAATCCCAACCGGATCTATCCGGGCGATACCCTCCGGCTAACCTACAGTGGCGGGCGACCTCGGGTGCGTGCCGAGGGTGGCAAACGGGTGGTCAAACTCTCGCCCCGCGTGCGGGTTGAGGCGTTGGAGGCGCCGGTGCCGACCATTCCGATCAGCGTCATCGCGCCTTTCCTGAGTCAGCCGTATGTGGCCCAGACGGACGACGTCAAACGGGCCCCCTATGTGGTGGGATTCCCGGATGAGCGCCTTGCGGCTGGGGTGGGCGACTCCGTCTATGTGCGCGGCATTCGCGACCCGAACGTGACGGACTTCCAGATCGTGCGGCCGGGGCAGCCCTATGAGGACCCGGATACGGGCGAGATTCTCGGCTATGAGGCCGCCTTTCTGGCCGACGCCAGGGTCGAACGTGGCGGGGATCCGGCCAAGCTGTACCTGACCGAGTCGGCCGCTGAGGTGCTGCGCGACGACCGCCTGGTCCCGGCTGGGAGAAAGGAGGTTCTGTCGAACTTCTATCCCATGCCCGCGCCACCCGGCATGCGGGCGCGCATCATCGGGGTTCTCGGCGGCGTGTCGCAGATCGGCCAGTACAATATCGTGGTGCTCAACCGCGGCGCCCGCGATGGCATTCAGGAAGGCCATGTGTTGGAGGGCTTCGTCGGCGGGGACGAGCGACGCGATCGGGTTCGGGCCGGTGCTGACAACTGGGATTGGCGGTCCGAGAGTCCCCTGACCCAAGAGTTCTGGTACGGGGAGTTCCGTCAGTTGGGTTGGCTGGAGAACAAACCAAGCCCCAATGACCCCCTCCCGTTGCATGCGGACGTGCGCCGGCCAAACTCAACCTTTGTCGCACCTTACGAGCAGGCCGGAACCTTGATGGTCTTCCGGGTCTTCGATCGGGTGAGCTTTGCCCTGGTGATGCGTGCCTCCCGGGCCATGCGCGTCCTCGATACCGTGGCAGCGCCACGTTCCTGACTCGTCGCGCCCTGCGGCATCGGTGGATCACGGGAGGCGACTACGGGCCTGGCTGACCCTGGTCCAGGCCCCGGGAGTCGGACCGCGACTCATCGCCCGGCTGTTGGGGCGGTTCGACGACGTCGAGGCGGCCCTTGAGGCCGACGCCAGTATCCTGCGGGGGCTGGGTATCCCGGCGGCGGCGATCGAGGCCCTGCGCCGCCCGGACGAGGCGGCGCTGGACGCCCTGCTTGCCTGGGGACAACAGGATGGCACCGCCATCCTCACCCGCGACCATCCCGCCTACCCCCCACTGTTGGCGCAGATCCCGGATGCCCCGGGGGTCCTTTACGTGCGTGGCGATCCTGGTGTCCTGGCCGACCCCCAACTCGCCATCGTCGGCAGCCGCAACCCCACGCCGCAGGGGGCCGATACCACCCGGGAGTTGGCGCGTTACCTCACCGATTGCGGGATCACCATCACTAGTGGCCTGGCCATGGGCGTGGATGGGGCGGCCCACCGCGGGGCGCTCGAAGCGGGGCGCACCATTGCTGTGCTGGGCACTGGGCTGGACCGGGTCTACCCCGCGGCCCACCGCGATCTGGCTCGGCAAATCGCCGAGGCTGGGGCCCTGGTGAGCGAGCTTCCGCCAGACAGCCCGGCGCGGGCAGAGCACTTCCCGAGGCGCAACCGCATCATCAGCGGCCTGAGCCTTGGTACCCTTGTCACCGAGGCGGCGCTGGGCAGCGGCTCCCTGATCACCGCTCGGCTTGCCAGCGAGCAGGGCCGGGAGGTCTTCGCCATGCCCGGTTCGATACACAACCCCCTGGCGCGCGGGTGTCACGCCCTGATCCGCGACGGTGCCCGGCTCGTGGAGTGCGCGCAAGACATCCTCGCCGAATTGGCGCCAGCGCTGCGGGCGGTGTCCGCTCCAGCGGCAGGGTGCGGGCAGAGCGGGTCGGGTGCCGCGCCCGTCGCTGCCAGGGCGCCGCAACTCGACGGCGACTACCGGCGTCTCTTCACCGCAATGGGGCACGATCCGGTCGCGGTGGACGACTTGATTCGCCGGACCGGTCTACCGGCCGACAGCGTAGCCTCCATGCTCCTTTTGCTGGAGTTGCAAGGGCGGGTATCATCTTACCCGGGAGGCCGTTACGGTCTCGGGCCTGACACCGGTTGCGGCGGGCCCTGATGGGGTGGGACCCGGGTTGCGGCTGCCGGGGTCGTACCGAATGCTGCGTGGGGTCTGCGAGAGAGATCAATGAACGAATCCATGGTCGATGTCCTCATCTACCTCTACGAGAACTACATGGACGGTGAAGGCGCTCCCCCCCTCGATCAGGACGAGCTCGAGGAGGAGCTGTCTCAGGCCGGCTTCTCCAGTGGCGATATTCACAAGGCCCTCAACTGGCTCGACGAGTTGATCGCGGGGGTCGATGTGCCCCAATACCATCCGCACAGCCGGGCCGCGACGCGGGTCTACAGCGATGACGAGTGCAGCAGGCTCGATCCGGCCGCCCGGGGTTTGCTCCTGTTTCTCGAGCAGAGCGGCATCCTGGACCCCGTGAGCCGTGAACTGGTCATCGACCGTGTCCTGGCTATCGACCACGCCAGCGTGACCCTGGACGAGGTCAAATGGATCGTCCTCCTGGTCCTGCTGAACCGCCCCGGGTCCGAGGCGGCCTTCTCTCAGATGGAGGACATGGTCTACAGCGACGCGCCCGCCTACCTGCATTGACCCCTGCGCTGCTCCCGCGCAATCCCAGAGTCTCGGACGCTCCATCTCCCTATCCCGCTTGCGGCCCCGGGGCCCAGCGCGGGCCGCCCTGGTCGTTGAGATCGGACCAGGCATCCCCAGATCCACGCCTCAGTTTGGCACTCGGCCCCCATCCGGCGGAGCGACGGCGATGGCGACACCCCTTGACGGAGCCCTGCGTCTTCGCGTCTCCTTGGCCCCCCCGCACCGTGACACGGCAGTGACATGAATCTGGTCGTCGTAGAATCCCCAGCCAAGGCCAAGACCATCGAGAAGTACCTTGGGCCGGACTTTGAGGTCCTGGCTTCCTACGGCCATGTGCGTGACCTGATCCCCAAGGAGGGTGCGGTGGACCCGGAACAGGGGTTCAAGATGTCCTACCAGGTGATCGACCGCAACGAGAAGCACGTCCAGGCCATCGCCAAGAAGCTCAAGAACGCCTCGGCCCTCTATCTGGCCACCGACCCGGACCGGGAGGGCGAGGCCATCTCCTGGCACCTCTATGAGCTGCTGAAGAGCCGCCGCCAGATCGGCGACCGGCCGGTGTACCGCGTGGTCTTCAACGAGATCACCAAGCGCGCCGTGCAGGAGGCTGTGGCCAATCCCCGGCAGATCTCCGACGCTCTGGTCAATGCCCAGCAGGCGCGGCGTGCCCTGGACTATCTGGTGGGCTTCAACCTCTCCCCCCTGCTCTGGAAGAAGGTCCGCCGCGGACTCTCCGCCGGGCGGGTGCAGTCCCCGGCCCTGCGCCTGATTTGCGAGCGCGAACTGGAGATCGAGGCCTTCAAGGTCCGTGAGTATTGGACCATCGAGGCAGACGGGGCCAAGGAGGGGAAGGGCTTCAACGCCCGGCTGACCCAGTTCGAAGGGGCCAAGCTGGAGCAGTTCAGCATCACCGACGAGGCTCGCGCGCAGGGCGTCCGCAACGCACTGGAGCGGGCTGCCGGCGGGGCGCTTATGGTGGAGGCGGTCGAGCGCAAACAGCGCAAGCTTAGCCCGGCACCGCCCTTCATCACCTCCACCCTCCAACAGGAGGCCGCGCGCAAGCTCGGGTTTACCACCCAGCGCACCATGCGCGTGGCCCAGCAGCTCTATGAAGGGGTGGACGTGGGCGGGGGGGCCACCGGACTCATCACCTACATGCGTACCGACTCGGTCAACCTGGCCCAGGAGGCCCTGGACGAGATCCGCGCCTATGTCGCGGAGCGCTATGGCGCTGACCACCTTCCGCCCCAGGCGCGCATCTATAAGACCAAGTCCAAGAACGCCCAGGAGGCCCACGAGGCGACTCGCCCGACCTCCATTCGCCGCGAGCCGTCGGCCATCAAGGCACACCTGACCGTGGACCAGGCGCGCCTCTATGAGCTGATCTGGAAGCGGACCCTGGCCTGCCAGATGGCCCAGGCCCTGATTGACACTGTGGCCGTGGACCTCGTCTGCGGCGAGGGCAACCGGTTTCGCGCCACCGGCTCCACCGTGACCGAGCCTGGTTTCAGGGCGGTCTACCTTGAAGGGCGCGACGACGCCGCGGGGGCGGACGACGATGAGGACCGTATGCTCCCCCCCGTGGAGCCCGGCGATCGCGTCGATCTGATCCAGATCCGCCCCGAGCAGCACTTCACCGAGCCGCGGCCGCGCTTCACCGAGGCATCCTTGGTCAAGTCTCTTGAGGAGCACGGCATCGGTCGCCCGTCAACCTACGCGAGCATCATCTCCACCCTCCAGGAGCGCGAGTACGTCGTGCTGGAGAAAAAGCGCTTCACCCCGACCGATGTGGGACGCATCGTCAACCGCTTCCTCACCGAATACTTCACGCCTTATGTGGACTACGACTTCACCGCCAAGCTCGAGGACGAGTTGGACGCCGTGTCCCGGGGGGAGGAGGACTGGGTCCCGGTCCTGGAGCAGTTCTGGCGGCCCTTCAAGGACCGCGTAGACCATACGCAGGAAAACGTCAGGCGCAGCGACGTCACCCAGGAGGCCCTGGACGAGGCGTGCCCGAAGTGCGGAAGTCCACTGTCCATCCGCTTAGGGCGCAACGGCCGCTTCATCGGCTGCACGAAGTACCCCGAGTGCGACTACACGCGGGACCTCAAGCCCGAGGGGGCGGAGGCCGTGGCGCCGGAGTTGGTGGAGGGGCGCAACTGTCCCGAGTGCGGCTCCACCCTGGAGGTCAAGCGCGGCAAGTACGGCAAGTTCATCGGCTGCAGCGCCTACCCCAAGTGCCGCTACATCGAGCCCCTGGAGCGCCCTCAGGACACCGGCG
>Ga0209254_10004557_pt1 | contig 12699 bp, 12 predicted proteins | sample FrelakmetDIP11DI_FD_187148 | JGI IMG/M metagenome (GOLD analysis project Ga0209254, IMG submission 187148) | Freshwater lake sediment microbial communities from the University of Notre Dame, USA, for methane emissions studies - DIP11 DI (SPAdes)... | ecosystem: Environmental > Aquatic >...
ACAGAGATCACTGAGAAAATATGCGTCGCCTTTCAGAACACGCCCATGTCAGCTTGAGTCGAATCGTCCTCTCAACGATTCGACTCAAAAACCTCAGCCCTCTGTGATCTCTGTGCGCTCTGTGAGAGAGAAAACCATTTTCCACCGTTCCCATTCTCCGAGTAATCAATCATATCAAATCATTTAGTGCGTTCGCATTAGTAAGAAATCACAAAACCCCGCTAAGGATCATTCGGAATATCATTCTTCTTCGAATCCAACGCCTTTTCTAACGCTTCCACGAGATGAAGGGTCTGGGTCTCCATTCCTCTCCCATGGATTCCATCTTTCAACTGGATCAGACAACCCATGCAGCTCGTTGCGACAGCGTCTGCCTTCGTTCCTTCAATGTCGTCCAGTTTCCGATCCATGATCTTTTTGGAAAGATCGTAGTAGATGAAGTTGAAACTCCCAGACATCCCGCAGCAGCGATTGGGCTGTTTCATCTCCACAAACTCCACGTTCGGAATGGACTGGAGCAGCTGTCGAGGTTCCTGAAAGATCTTCATGCTCCTTCTCATATGGCAGGGATCATGGTACGTCACCCGCGTCCTGTGATCTTCTCCCTGGCGCTTCGCGTCCTTCAGCGTTAACCCGATCGTATTTAGGAAGAACGTCGAGGGTTCCACAATCTTCTCAGTGAAAGCTCTAACGGATTCCTCTCCCGGGAAAAGCTTCGAATAACCCTCTTTCAGGAAATAGAAACACGAGGCACAGGGCACAAGGATCTGGTCCACATTCGATGACTGGAAGGCTTCGATGTTTCTCCGGGCGAGAGATCTCGCCGTCTCGAGATCTCCTGAACCGTAAGCCGGCAGCCCACAGCACGCTTGATTCTTTGGAAGTCCTATGGAAAAACGGGATCGTTTGAGCAACCGAACGGTTGATTCTCCAATCTCGGGGAAGAGATAATTGATGCTGCACCCGACAAAGAGACCGATCTTTCTTTCTCCCCGCACTCCTTCCACATTCCCTGGGTCCCGATCAAGGAAAAACGGGGTTTTGATCGAAGGGATCAGTCGATGTCGGTCCAGATAGGGGAGAGAAAATTTCAGATGAAGTCCGCTCTCCTTCGGAATCTTCTTTAATAGGAGCCCCTGGAGCAGGGATCCTGTTTTCAGCAGTAGGGGGAGAAGAGAAACAGAGCCGAGAATCTTTCGCAGGAGCACCCATTTGGGAAAGGAGAGGCCTTTCTTCTCCACCATCAAGGCACGGGCTGCCAAAATGAGCTCATCCGCTTGCACGCCATTCGGACAGCTCTCCGTACACGCGCCACAGCCCAGACATTGCAGGAGGTGGGTCGATAGTTTTTCGGAATATCCTGCGTCTCCTGAAAAGACTTTGCGGATCAGACTCACCTTTCCCCTGGCAACCGCCGTCTCCTTCTGCAATTCCGCAAAGACCGGACACACACTCTGACACAGTCCGCATCGAACACACTTATCCGCGATTTCTTTCAGGGTCTCTAAGTGATTCATGTCGCAAAAATCTTTCCAGGGTTGAGGATATCGTTCGGATCGAACACTCTCTTGATCTTCTTCATCACCTCGATCTCGACCGGACCCAGTTCCATCTCGATATAGGGCGCCTTGGTCAACCCCACGCCATGTTCTCCTGACAGAGTTCCTCCCAGCCGAATCGTCAGTCTCAAAATTTCCTCGATGGCTGCTTCTGCCTTTTTCTTTTCTTCCTCATTCTTGCCATCGATCATGAGGCTCGTGTGGATGTTCCCATCTCCCGCATGACCAAAATTGATAATCTTTAGTCCCCGATCTGCTGCAATCTTTCCCGCCTCGGTGATGAAGGTGGCAATCTGGTCCCTCGGAACCGTGATGTCCTCAGCGATCTTTGTCGGGTTGAGCCGATAAGTGGCTGGGGAAAGGGCTTTTCTTGCCTTCAGGAGCGCTTCCGCTTCCTGATCGTTTGCGGCGACCTTGATTTGATAGGGGTTCAATTCGGATACAATCTGTTCGATCTTTTGAATGTATTTGGGCAGAATCTCCCGATCGCCGTCAATCTCGATGAGCAACAGGGCACCGGCGTCCCGTGGAAAGCCGAGATGGAGGTAGTCTTCCACGCATTGGATGGAAGCGTTGTCCATGAATTCAAGAGTGGACGGAATCACCTTCGAGCTGATGATCTTCGATACCGCGATCGCCGCATCCTCCACCTTACGGAAGATCACCATCAGCGTCTGCCTCGCCTCTGGCATCGGGATGAATCTCAAGATGATCCGGGTGACAATGCCGAGGGTTCCCTCCGAACCCACAAACAGTTTGGTGAGATCGTACCCTACCACGCCCTTCATGGTTCGGACTCCGGTGTGAATGATCTCACCCGTGGGAAGGACCACTTCCAACCCCAGGACATAATCTTTCGTCACCCCGTACTTGACGGCCCTGGGACCTCCGGCACACTCAGCCACATTTCCACCCAGGGTGCAGTAGAGTTGGCTGGCAGGATCAGGCGGGAAAAAGAACCCGAGGGCTTCCACGCGCTTTTGGAAGTCGCCCGTGACCACCCCAGGCTCAACCACGGCAATCATGTTCTTCTCATCAATCTCAAGGATGCGATTGAATCGGGTCATGACCAGCACGACACCTCCCTGACTAGGGACAGAACCTCCCGTAAATCCGGTCCCCATACCTCTGGGTACAACAGGGAAAAGATGTTTGTTGGCGAGTTTCAGGATCTCAGAGACTTCCTCGGCCGTTCCCGGAAAGACGACGAGGGCCACGGGCCCTTCGAGGTTGGTCGCATCATATCCGTAGCAGATCAGATCTTCTTTCGACGTGAGCGTGTGTTTCTCACCGCAGATGTCTTTGATTTGTTTGACGACTCTCTCATCCAAACGGGAAACAGGCCTCGGTGGTGTAGCGGATCTCATCTTCACAGATTCCTTTCAATCAAGTCTAACCCTAATCTTAACACATAAAAAAAAGCCCCCTCCACAACGAGACTGTGTTGTAATTGCACAAAGGGCAAACACCTTGATAAATGGGGACCGTTACGACATTGTTTCACGAGAGAGGGGGTTCTTTGGAAACACTAACGGGCTGCTGAAAAAGTCATCTTTCGCAGGTTGCTCAAAAAGGGCCAGATGCAAGGCCCCTGAAATCCTGAGGAGTGAGGCGTACTTGGCGGTACGCCGCAACGACGAAGGATGAGGGAAACGCCGCAGATGGTCGTTTTACAGCAAGCTGCTAAAACCCTCTTCCCACTCTCTGTTTGAAGAGCTTGACACAATTGATCTCGATCCCCAGCAACTCCGCGATCCGGAACTTGGCATCGATCCCTTTCGAAAATTTCGGAATGGATCGAATCCGGCCCAGGTCCAGATCGCCTCTTACTTCGGCCATGGTCACAGGATCCGACAGGTCTGCTACCGAAACCCGTAGTTTACCTGCCACATACTCTTTGGCCTCTCGAATCTTCATGCCACGGGTCATCTGCATTCGCCCGACCAGATCTCCAGCCGTGCGCACTCCGCCCATGCCCGAGGCGATGGAGTGAGTGATCGCCATTCCCATGGGATCACCGAATCCCACCTACAACCCGTCGAGCCGGGTGATCTCCGCCATGGCCTTTGACGCCCTGGACACGGCATCTGCAGGAGGGTATTCCGCCACTGGCGTCCCGCCCACGCCCATCCCCATATTGGCGTGAACAGGGATCCTTCCTCGTTCGACGCAAGGTTTGACAAAGGTCACTGCCCTGGCCACATTCCACGCACAAGACTTGTTGGTGACTGAGTTGATGGCTGGACCAAAGATTGTCACTCCTGCCTTTTCAGCCAGTTTCATCTGATCCTGCGGGTAGAGACCCGCCAAACGAACTCCATCAAATTCGAGCTCCCCGTGCATCCCGAGGACAAACTCGCTCGACATCCCGAGCTCAATACACATCTGAGGATACTTCTCCTTGAGAATGCGCGTAGCCCGAAGGGTTGCCAGAAAATCAGGATCCCCCGCCGCCCCTGTCGTGTCAAAATTGATCCCATCCGCTCCGACCTCGTACAAGGAAGTCGCCACAGAGACCATATCCCTCACCGCCATCTCTACCGTCTCTTCCTGGGCGGCCCGGGCTTCCTTGATCTTACCCTGGGGCAGCAGTTCTGCTGGATTTGGAAAAGGGCCATCGGGCTGGCTGTAAACGCCAAGGTTGGGCATAGCCCCGTAGAAAATGGGAAGCATGGTGACGAGGAGGGCTTGTTCCAGTTCCTGCTGTTCCTCGAAGATGAGCGTCTTCGCCGCCTTGAAGCAATAGTCGAGATGGCCGGTCTCCATGGTGTCGGCCCCAATCGCCCGCTCCATGAGTTGAAAGTTGTGGATCCGACCTGTGTTCACACCCAATCGATAAATCTTATGCGTTCCTCCGTCGAAAGAAAGGATCACCTCGTTTCCCGGTTCCACACTGACAAAACGCGAGGGATTGCTGAAGATCTCAAACAGATGCCTCAACTCGTCTTCGGAGAGCGAAGGAATCCTGCCTTTGGTGGCCGCATCCAAGGTCCCGTTCTCGAGATCCTTCTTCAGCTCGCTTTCCGTCATGTCTGTCAGATAACCGTCACCCATCCGTGTCACTATCTTTTTCATCGTCTGATCACCTCCCTTTTGTCTTCAAGTCTTGTCCATGCCTATTCTGCAATTCCACGCCCAGGTTAGGATTGCAGCGGGTTCGGATCATTCTTTTTCTTTTGCAGCGCCTCTCCAACGATCTTTCACTTCAGGGTTGACCACGTTGATCGGGAACTCATGACGAAGGACGCTCGTAATAATCTGGTTCAATTGCTTGATCAATCGTGCCTCCGCCTCTTGGGTACCCCACGCAATGTGGGGGGTTACGACAACATTGTCAAGTGTCAAAAGCGGCTCATCCTTCGGAGGAGGTTCTTGGGTTAGGACATCCAATCCGGCTCCGGCGATCCATCTTTCCTGCAGGGCTCGGTAGAGAGCTTTCTCATCTACAATGCCCCCGCGAGCCACGTTAAGGAAAAAGGCGTTCCGCTTCATCGCCCTGAACTCCTTCTCTCCGAACATCCGCTGGGTTTCCGTGGCCAGGAAGGCGTGGAGGGTTACGAAGTCTGAGTCTCTCAACAATTCACTAAGGACTTCCTTTTTCTCGTAACCCTTCTCCTTTCCGTATTCCCTTGGGACGTAGGGATCGTTAAAGATAACTTTCATTCCCAAGGCCTGTGCTTTTTCAGCCACCCTTTTCCCAATCCGCCCCAAACCAATGATGCCCAACGTCTTGCCCTCAACTTCCACTCCCTGCGTGAATCTGAGCTCGTCCCACCTTCCTTCAAGGACCCCCTTCATCCCGGAAAAAATCTTTCTGGAGAGACAGAACATCAAGGCCAGGGTATGCTCAGCCACTGCTTCCACGGAATAGTCAGGGAGATTGGTTATCACGATCCCTTTCCGGGTAGCCTCCGCAATATCCACGTAGTCCACCCCGGTGGCACTACACGCAATTGCCCGCAACCGGGTAGCGGCGTTCAGGACGTCCTGGTTCACCTTGAGATCAGCGTCGGCAACGAGGAGGTCCACATCAAGGATTTGGCGGATTAACTCCTCTTGAGACGGAATCGCAATACTCCTCACCTCTGCGACTCTAGAGAATTTGTCAATCTCCCAGTCTATGTTCACATAAGGGTATAAGATAACGAACCTCTGGCTCATAAGATCTCCGATTCAGCGTCAAACCAATCCCGCTTCGCTGAGAGCACGACCTTCCAGGATGCGGGCAGAGCCAAAAATGCTCAGGTCCATACTTGGTTTTTTCTCAAGAATGAGTTCGGATAGGTATCTACCCACTGCGGGAGCTTGTTGAAGTCCATGACCTGAAAATCCGCAGACGATATAAAGCCCTTTCACTTCAGGCCAGGGACCCAAGATGGAATTCCCATCTAATCGATTCACATCGTAAAGCCCCGCCCACCCTCGGACGAGTTTGAGACTGTCGAACGCGGGGACAATTTCTGCCAACTCCGGCCACAGAACATCCTGGAACCGCTTCCTGTCCCACGTGAAATCAAAGCCTACCGGATCATCGTCAAAGGAATGGCCAACCAGAAACAGTCCTCCCGTTTCTGTGCGGAAATAGAGGTTCGAAGGCGGAATAATCAAAGGCAGAGGTTTCTCAAGCCTAACGGAAGATTTGAAGGCAAACACCTGACGCTTCACAGGTTCTACCGGAAGTCTCACTCCGGCTGTATTGGCTATTTCTGCCGACCACGCCCCTGCTGCGTTCACGACTACCGGAGCCTCGTATCGCTCATTAGAAGTCAGCACCACGCCGGTCATTTTGCTTCCGTGCTTTTCAAGGGAGCTTACCGTACCCTCCTTAAACAGAGCCCCCAAAGAACGAGCTTTTGCTCTGTAGGCCATCAAGAAAGCATAACCATCCAGATATCCATCTTGCGGCCCATAGGTACCACCTACCCATGGGGACACATCCAGCAAGGGGAATTCTTTCTTCATCTTATCAGGAGACCACCATTCCACCTCTGCCCCCAGTCCTTTCTGCAAGGCCAGAGTGGTCCGCGCTCCCCTTTCTCCTTCCCGATCAATCAAGAAAAGGTAACCTTCACGGCGAAAACCAATATCAGGTTTCTCCCCTTCCACTGCCATCTCGTCCTCAAAGTACCTCAAGGTTTCTTGGGCATAGAGAGAAATCAGAATATTTTCTTTCAGGCTGAACTGGATCCTCACGCCCCCCACGGACAGAGTGGTGGAGGCATGCTCGTAGGAGGAATCTCGTTCAATGACGAACACCTTCAGCTTCGGTTCCGCCTTCATCAGATGATAGGCGATGGAACAGCCCATCACTCCTCCGCCCACAATGAGAACGTCATAAGAATGATTGGCCATCACTGGTCACCTAAATAAAGAGATCCTATGGAAGTGTCCCATATTATTTTCAATGGCAATGTCCTACTGTATCCTTGATGGTACAAAACATTTTCAGTACTCTCAGCTAGGTTTCATCAGGGTGAGAAGAGGGAGTGTCTTTTCGGCTCGGTCCCTTAGGCAGGAGGGCCTTGATCCAGGGGTTGGCCATCTGGAGCACCTCCATAAAACCACCCCGGGCAAAACGTACGGTAAGGATCATGGCAATCGCAAAGAGCAGAAGGTTAGTCTCAGCCACCCAGCCACGGATCATCTCCGAAATGATCACTACAAAAAAGGTCCCCAGCACCGGTCCGGCCACCGTGCCCAACCCACCCACAATGAGCATCAGGCAGATCTTCCCCTGCTCATCCAGGCCCGCGATGGTCGGATCCACCAAGCTGAAGAAGTGAGCGTAAAAAGCTCCGGCCAGACCTGCCCAGGCGCTTCCAAAAGCGAAACCAAACACTTTCCAGAAACGGGTTCTGACTCCCATGGTCTCGGCGGCATCGATGTCATCGCGGACGGCGAAGAGACGGAGTCCCCAACTGGAATGGTAGACCGCGACTGAGACCAGATACATCGCCAAAAAAAGTCCCAATCCGATGAAGTAAGCAAAGAGCCCGGCGTTGGGTCCGCTAAAGAAAGTGGGTGAGTTGAATCCCCCGGTTCCACCGGTGATCTGGTATTCATTTTTCAAAACGGTTTCTACCACCATTCCGAAGGCCCATGTAATCAGACACAGGTAAAAGCCTCGGACACGAAGGATAACCATGCCGAGGGCGAGCCCACAGACTCCTGCGGCAAGAGAACCCACGATCAGGGTCAGGAAAGGAGATAGACCGGCATTTGCAGCCAGGAGGGCCGAGACATATCCACCCACCGCTCCGAAGGTCACGTGGCAAAAGGAGAAAAGCCCCGTGTATCCAAGGACGATGTTGTAGCTGATGGTTAAGATTCCGTAGTAAAAAAAGATGTTTAGGGTCGTCATCCAGACGAGCGAAGTGACGAAGAGGGGAGCGATCAACCCCAAAAAGAGCAAGGCCGCGGCAAACCAGTATTGGTTTCTCTTTTGGCTCACCATGGACTGTTCACACCTTTTGACCAAACAGCCCTTGAGGCCTGAAGATTAAGAACAGGGCCATTAAGACAAACCCGATGGCATCCCGGTAAGCCGAAGAGATGTAAAACGAGCCCAATGTTTCAGCCAAGCCAAGGATGATTCCCGCAGCCACGCTTCCTCCAAGCGAACCCAAACCGCCGATAGCAAGGATCTCGTAGCTTTTGACCAGGGGGGGACCCCCGCAATGGGGTGAAATGGTGAATAGGGGCGCAACAATGGCTCCCGCTGCAGCAGCAAGGGCACAGGCCGTTCCGCAGGCAATCCAGCTTTCCTTACCGATGTCCACGCCGTTAATTCTAGCCCCGTTTCCTGACTGTGTCAGAGCCCGCCAGCCTCGGCCACGCCAGGACTTACGGAGATAGAGTGCCAGCAGGGTAACCAAGACGGCAGACATGATTCCGGCCAGAATCATGCCACCATTGATTTTTACACCGAAGATGAACACATCTGCCTTGATGTAATCCGGGGGCTTTCGGTAAAAAGGCCCAAAGAGTTTGGTGGCCAGCTGGCGCAAAGCCAGGAGAAGACCGAAGGTCATGATGAGTGTGTAGTCCATGGGCTTCTCAATCTTCTGGGAGTGAATCGGGCTCAACAGAAGAACTTCCACCACTGCTCCAATGAAGAAGGTGAGGATCATCGCTACCGGAACTGCCAGGTAGAAAGGAAACCCGAGAAGGGTGATGGCGAAATAGCCCAGGTAGCCTCCGATCATGTAGAACTCACCGTGGGCAAAGTTGATGATCTTCATCACCCCCTGAAGGAGGCTCAATCCGACCCCCATCAGCGAGTAGACCATGCCGATAGCGATCCCGAGAATGACAAGCTCTGTGAGCATAGATCTTCGCTCTTTTGAATAGCCCCGCAGTCTCCTGCGGGGCCGCTTGCTTAATCAGTTAGGGGTAAATAACATCTGCGTCTTCACCCTTCTGTTTGAATTTTGTAAACTTCTTTACAAAAAGTTGGTGCCCCATCCACTGGTTCCAAACCGGACCTTCCTTTCGCTCGAAGGTAATTTGACCGGTGGTCCCCGCAAACTTAGTGTCCTTGAGGGCCTCTGCAATCTTAACCGGATCAGCCGATTTGATTCTCTTGATGGTATCGGCAACAATCATCATCCCATCGTACATGAAATAGCTGAATACCGGCGGCGCAAACTTGTATTTCGCCGTGAAGGCCTTCTTGAAACTTTCCCCTAAGGGAGACAGCTTCAGTTTATTGGATTCGAAAGTGGAATAGGTGACTCCAACCCCCTTCTCTCCTACCACCTCCCAGAAGTCGGGATAGGTCGGCCAATCCCAGGTACAGAGGACCCCACATTTGGGATAGAGGTCAATCTCGGCTGCCTGCTTGGGGGCAAGATTAGTCGGTTGGTAATTGACAGCAAGAACCAAAAGTTCCGGCATGGGACTCTTACCCTTGAAGTCCAAAAGTTGGGGCTTGAGATCTGTTGCTTCTGCCGGGATGCCGGTCCTGTAAACTTTGATCCCCTTGGCCTCAGAAACCTTCTGGAGAGCATCGGTAAACCCGGTCCCGAAGGCAGTGGTCTCGTGCAGGATCGCTATTGTTTTAAAGCCGGACTTGACGAGGTAGGGAACCAACAACTGAGCGATTTCAGAATTAAACGGCCCCACCCGATAAATGTAGGGAGAATGGCCCGCTGTCAGTTCATCGGCCCATGTATAATGGAGAAACATGGGGACCTTCATCTGCTCAATGACCTTCGCCTGGGCCATCACAACCGAAGAGTGCCAAACCCCCACGATGGCGGACACCTTCTCGTTGGCGAGTCGCTGCATGGCGGTCACTCCCACCGCGGGTTTCCCTTCATCATCTGCTTTGACCAGTGCGACCTTCTTCCCCAAGAGTCCGCCCTTGGCATTGATCTCCTCAATGAACAATTCAGCTGTTTGGACATTGATCTGCCCTGACTTGTAATCCCCGGCCGTCAGGGGCGTCGCGATCCCGAACTTGATGACATCTTGTGCGAATCCCAAATTCGCCCCCCACACCAATACAATTCCAAAAACCAACACCGTCAACCAACTTTTTCGCTTCATACTGTCTCCTCCTTTCTAAATCCCCAGATAGTTTGTCTTGACATGCTCGTTCCTGAGCAGATCGGCACTGGATCCTTCCAGAACAATCTTACCATTCTCCAGAAGATATCCGTGTCTGCTAAGACTGAGCGCATGAAAAATGTTTTGTTCAGTAAGAAGAACCACCATCTCCTCTTGGTTGATTCGGACCAGTGTCTTCATGATCTCTTTGATAACAAGGGGGGCCAAGCCCAGAGAAGGCTCGTCAAGTGCCAATAGCTTGGGACTGCTCATCAGTCCTCTGCCGACTGCAAGCATCTGCCGTTCCCCGCCGCTTAGCGTTTCCGCATGTTGTTGCGATCTTTCCCTCAATCGAGGAAATAGGTCAAACACCTTTTCCATTTGCTCTTGGGCTCTTTTACGTGCCATAGCGGGGTAGGCCCCCATCAGAAGGTTCTCGCGCACCGTCATCTGCGGGTAGAGCCACCCCTCTTCGGGTACCAGGGAAATACCTAGGGCGGAGATCGTGTGGGGCGGATGCCCGTGGATCGGCTTGCCTTCAAAGAGAATCTCTCCTTCCGATGGACGCAATAAGCCTGCAACGGTGTGAAGCAGTGTTGATTTTCCCGCACCGTTGGGCCCCAGGATACAGACAAAATCTCTGGCCTCAATATTCAGAGAAACTGAGGATAATGCCTTGAGGCCATCGTAATGCGTGGTCAAATGACGGATGCTCAGCATCAGACTTTCTCCGCAACAAATCGATATTCCTCACCCAGGTAAGCCTCAATCACTTTGGGATTGTTCGCAATTTCCCTCGGCGGCCCCTGGGCTATCAACTTGCCTTGATGAAGAACCAGGACCCTGTGTGCAGTCTCCATGATGGCTTTCATTACGTGTTCAATCCACAGAACGGTGACTCTTAATTCCTTGTGAATCCGGCGCAGCAGAGCCATCATCTGGAGCGTCTCCGCCGGATTGAGTCCCGCCATAGTTTCATCAAGTAGCAGCAGCCTGGGTTTTACAGATAGTGCCCTTGAGAGTTCAAGTAGTCGGCGTTCATGGAAGGTGAGCATCTTGGCCCGAAGATGGCGTTTCTCCCATAGTCCCGCCATGTCCAGTAACCATTTGAAATCCACCCCTCCGTGATGGTCGCAGACCCTTAGATTGTCCAGAGCGGTCATGTTCATAAATGGCCTTGGAATCTGAAACGTCCGGCCAATGCCCAAACGACAGACCCGGTGAGGAGGCAATTCCAAGATGGACCGGCCTTCAAAGAAGACTTCTCCTCGGGTCGGCGGGTAAACACCCGTGATACAGTTGATCAGAGTCGTCTTCCCTGCCCCATTCGGGCCGATTAACCCCGCGATTTCACCTTCCGGAACCGTGAGGTTCACCCCTGAAAAGGCTTCAAGCCCTCCGAAGGATTTCGACAGATTCTTGAGTTCGAGAATCTCTCCCACCTATACTCCTAAGGGGCTCATTGATCTCGCAAGACCCCATGGTCTAAATTCAGGGGACCTTAAGACGCTAAATGTACCCGGGAAAAGACCGACGGACGACAGCACTGTAAACCCAGTCGATCAAGGTTGAAAAATCATAGACCGGCAATTTCAATGCTTCCTGGACGGCCCGAGCGTGTGTTGGAAAAAGTGAGCATTCAAGAAGAATCGCTCCGATGTCCTGATCTCGGTGGACCGTGTTTTTTGCAAGGTCAACGAGCCCCTGTTCGAGGAGATATGAATTGTAATGACCCACACCCTTCAGGATTTTCTGCATCTCCGGCAATACCTCTGCGCCCACGATGACGACGGATGATCGGTCATCGACACCGCAGTTTTTTAGAACGGGCGCGTCAGACAAGATGCGTCCGTCGGCACAGAGAATGCCTACCTTTTTACCCGGTCTCATGGAACGCAGGATGAGGGGGACTTGCATGATGCTCGAAAAAAAACAGGGAATGTTCACGTGTCTCGTGACTTCCGGAAGATAGTTCGCAAAATATCCGCAGGCCCCGATGACCGCCCGACATCCCTGCTTCTCCATCTCCCTTCCCGCTTCAATGAGCTGTTGTAAGACCTCTGGGTCAAGGCGCGGAGATAAGACGCGTGCAACGGACGCTGCGGGGATAGCACGATAATAAACCGGGTACTTGAAGGTTGTTCCGTTCTCCACACTGCCAGGAGGCAATGCATATCCTGTTTGGCCAAACAGAATGATTCCAATGGCGACACCCCCTACATACTGTCCATCCTTTACGTAGAGTTCTTCATTCCGGAGGTTTTCCGTGTAACTGTACATTTCCCTCTACCTCCCTTTAACGCATTTGCCGGGGGACATGCTCATCTTGTTCCAAGGATCCGATCCGTCTCCTTCACGGCTGAAGCCGCATCTTCTGCGAACCCATCCGCTCCAATCTTTTCCGCCCAGTTCCGTGTGACCGGGGCACCACCCACCATGACCTTGACTTTCTCTCGAATCCCAGCTTCCTCTATGGCCTGAATCACCCTGTGCTGGGCAGGCATCGTGGTAGAAAGCAGGGCAGAAAGTCCCAGGGCGTCCGGGCTCAGTTCCTTGACTTTTTCCACGATCTTTTTCGCCGGAATATCCT
>Ga0209254_10004558_pt1 | contig 12698 bp, 11 predicted proteins | sample FrelakmetDIP11DI_FD_187148 | JGI IMG/M metagenome (GOLD analysis project Ga0209254, IMG submission 187148) | Freshwater lake sediment microbial communities from the University of Notre Dame, USA, for methane emissions studies - DIP11 DI (SPAdes)... | ecosystem: Environmental > Aquatic >...
CGACGATGCCTGCCGCGGCCAGTGCCCCCGACGCTCGGGACGCCTTCATCCGGCAGCTGCCGGACCGGATCCTCGCCATCCAGGAGAACTGGAAGAACCTCGCGCACGGTCGCTGGGACAGCGGTGGCCTGAGCACCCTCTACGACCGCCTCCGCGAGCTCGCCGAGCTCTGCCGCCGGCACGCCGTTGCCCAGGTCGGCGAGAGCCTGTCGTCCCTCGAGAGCTATTTCAGCACCTTCGTCGGCAGCCAGGACCGCCCGTCCCTGGGCCAGCTCAGCGAGATCGACGGCCTGCTGCGCGCCCTGCGTGCCGCCGCGGGCGCGGCACGCGCCGCGCTGCCGGCGGCGCCTGCCGACTCCGTCGCCGTGTTCCTGCTGACCCGGGACCCGAACGGCATGGCCGACCTCGCCGAGGCGCTACGCGAGACCACGTGCGAGACCGTGACCTTCAGCGAGACCGACGACCTGGTCGCTGCGGTCAGCGAGGCGACCCCGCAGGCGATCGTCGCCGACACTGCGCTTCTGCCGCAGCTGCCGCCGCTGTCCGCGACCCTGATCCGCCTCGCGACGCACCACGAGATCCGCATCCCGCTGGTCTTCATCAGCAACTCCAACGCGCTCGAGCTGCGCGTGGAGGCGATGCGGGCCGGCGGCACGGCCTACTTCGTGCGGCCGTTCGACGGCCGTGCGGTCGCCGCGCAGATCCGCGGCCTCGCGCGCCCCAAGCAGGAGGCGCCGTTCCGCGTGCTGATCGTCGACGACGACCGCTACCAGGCGGACTTCGCCGCGACGATCCTGCGCAAGGCCGGGATGGAGACGAGCATCGTCAACGAGCCGCTGCGCGTCATGGACTCGTTGCGCGAGTTCGACCCCGAGCTGATCCTGATGGACATCTACATGCCGGAGGTCGACGGCATCGAGCTCACGTCGATCATCCGTGAAGAGACGGATTTCGTCGCGGTCCCCATCGTCTTTCTGTCCGGCGAGCAGAACCCGGACAAGCAGCTGTCGGCGCTGAGCGTGGGAGGCGACGACTTCATCACCAAGCCGATCAGCCCGAAGCACCTGGTCAGCATCGTCACCAACCGCATCCGCCGGGCGCGCGCGATGCACCGCGCCGAGCGGCTGCATCAGGCCGAGGACACCGACCGCCTCGGCCGCCTGGTGCGCGAGCGCGTGTTCTTCGACCGCATCGCAAAGGTGATCGACTCCGAGCGGCCGCCCACCGAGGCCCAGGGCCTGCTCTGCGTCGAGCTCGATCAGGCCACCCGCCTGCGCGAGCAGATCGGCATCGGCGGGGTCGACTCCGTGGTGGCGCAGCTCGGCAACGTCCTCGTGGGCGAGCTCGGCCCGCAGGACATCATGGCCAAGCTCGGCGACACCCGCTTCGGCGTCTTCGTCCGCCGCGCCACCGAGAGCGACGTGGCGGCCCTCGGCGAGCGGCTGTGCCAACGGGTCGCTGCCCACCGCTTCGACTCCGCACCCGACGTCACGGGCATTACCCTTAGCACCGGCATCTGCCTCGTCGACGACAGCGTCGAGGATCCGTCGGGCCTCGTCACCCGGGCCAGCGTCGCCTGCGCGAGCGCTGCCGACGCGGGCGGGAACCGGATGTCCTACTACCACCAGGAAGACACCGACTCGCAGCGTCGGCTGGCCACTGTCGAGCTGTCCACGCAGTTGCGCAAGGCCCTGGCCGACGACCGCTTCGAGCCGCAGTTCCAGGCGATGCTCGACGTCAGCAACAGCACGCGCGATCACTTCGAGATGACCCTGCGGCTGCGTGGCCCTGAGGGCGACCCCGTCGACGAGGACCTGATCCGCAGCACCGCCGCGCACGCGGTCCTGCTCGACCGGCTCGACCGTCTCGCGGTGGAGAAGGCCCTCGGCGTGCTCGCGGAGCGCCGCCGCCAGGGCCACGAGACCTACCTCTTCCTCGGCCTGTCCGGGCTCACCGCGACCGACGCCAACTTCGCCACCTGGCTGTCGGCGCGGCTGCGCGCCCGGCAGCTCGTGGGCACCGGCCTCGTGCTCGAGTTCCGCCTGCCGGAGATCTCCGACCACATGAGCAGCGCGCGCACTGTCATCGGCGCGCTGAAGGACATGGGGATCGCGGTCGGGCTGTCGCGCTTCCCGGACAAGCCGGTGGCGATCAAGGTGCTGCGGTTCCTGCAGGCCGACTACGTCCGCCTCGGCGAGGCGCTCACGGCCGGCGACCTCGCGCCGGTCGAAAGCGTCGTCAAGGAAGTCCACGCCGCGGGTGCCAAGGTGATCGTCGACGGCATCGACGACCCACGCGAGCTCGACAAGCACTGGTCCGCGGGCGTCGACCTGCTGCAGGGCAGCTTCATCCAGCGCCCCGCCGACACCCTGGGTTCCCGCTTCGAGCAGGCGGTCATGTAGCCGGACGTCGGGCGTGGTTGCGGCGACAGCGTCGCCGCGACTCAGCCGGCCGGTGACGCCATCGCGGCCCCGTTCCGGGGCCAGGCGTGCAGCACGGCGTGCACGAGCGTGGCCAGCGGAATCGCGAAGAACACCCCCCAGAAGCCCCAGAAGCCCCCGAACACCAGGATGGCGACGATGATCGCGACGGGGTGAAGGTTGACGACCTCGGAGAACAGCAGCGGCACCAGCACGTTGCCGTCCAGCCCCTGGATCACGAGGTAGGCGAAGGTCAGCCAGAAGAAGTCGGGGCTCCAGCCCCACTGGAACCAGGCGATCAGCAGCACCGGGATGGTGACGACCACCGCCCCGATGTAGGGAATGATCACCGAGAGTCCGACCAGCACCGAGAGCAGCAGCGCGTACTGCAGCCCGAACGCGGTGAAGGCCACCAGGCTCGCGGCCCAGACGATGAGGATCTCGAAGAACTTGCCGCGCACGTAGTTCGCGATCTGGCGGTCGACGTCGCCCCAGACCTGCTTGGCGAACAGCCGGTCCTGCGGCAGGAACTGGGTGAACCAGTCGACGATGAGCGCCTTGTCCTTGAGGAAGAAGAACACCAGCAGCGGCATCAGGATGATGTAGATCATCACGGTGATCAGCCCGACGAGCGAGGCCAGGGACACCGAGAGGGCGCGTTGTCCGAGCTCCAGTGTCCCCTGCCGGACCACCGCGAAGATCTCCTGGATCTGCTCCGGCGACACCAGATCGGGGTAGCGCTCGGGCAGGTGCATGAGCACCTGCTGCCCTTTGGCCATCATGCTCGGAATCTGCTGGATGAGGTCGGTCAGCTGACGCGACACGAGCGGCAGGACACCGAAGAGCAGCAGCGAGAGGAACAGCACGAAGACGGCGAACACCAGCCAGACGGCGGCGATGCGCGGCCAGCCGCGGCGCTCCAGGAACGCGACGAGCCCTTCGAGCAGGTAGGCCATCACCACGCTGGCCAGCACCGGCGCGAGCATGTCGCCGAGATAGACGATGACCAGGAATCCGGTCGCGAGCAGGACCGCCAGCAGCACGACCTGCGGGTCAGAGAAGGTGCGGCGGAACCAGTCGGTGATCAGGCGCACGTCAGCGCTGCCTCGAGGCCGGGCTCAGCCCCCGCGCCCGGCGCGGTGCCGCTCGTAGTGGCCGGAGAACAGCGACTCCAGCCCATCGATGACCTCCTGGGCCGGCCGCCCCTGGAGGATGTGGGCGCTCATCAGGGCCGAGGTCTCGTGGAGCATCGGGGCCTTGTCGAGCATGTGGTAGGTCTGCGAGAGGCGGCGGATCGCCGCGATCACCGACTCCTCGGCCGGCCGCGGGATGTAGTCGGGCTCCGGGAACGCCTCGAGCGGCTCGACGCCGCCCTCCCCTCGCGCGACCAGGAACTCGGCCAGGGCCGTCAGCGTCGCCCGATCCTGCTCGGCGAGGGCGTCGTACAACTCGAGGAGGCGCCGCTTGGCCGGCGGCAGGGTCGCCTTGACGGGCAGCATGGCGTCAGATGGCGGCGGGGTCGGCGTGGCTGGCGCAGTACTGCCGGGCGAAGGTGAGCAGCTCCTCCATCGCGCGCAGCCGGAACTTTTGCTTCTGGTGCACGAAGGAGAACGGCCGCTCGAGCGGCGGATCGAGCCGGATCGCCACCAGCGTCCGGAGCTTAAGCTCTTTCTGGATGGTGGCGACCGAGACCACGGAGATCCCCATGCCCGCCTCGACCGCGCCCTTGACGGCCTCCGGGCTGCCGAGCTCCATGGCGATGCTCAGACCGGCATCGCAGTCCCCCATGTAGCGGCCCAGATACTCGCCGATCACCTCGCGGGTCCCCGACCCCTCCTCGCGACAGATGAAGGGATACTGCAGCAGCTCGCCCATGCTGATCGCGCCGGCCGCCGCCCGCGGGTGGTTCAGGGGCAGGATCGCGACCAGCTGATCCATCCTGCACTCCTCGACCACCAGGTTCTTGTTGCTGACCGGGGCCTCGACCACGCCCAGGTCGATCGTGTTGTTCTCGACCATCGACACCACCCCGTCGGTGTTGGAAACCTTCAGGTGGACCGTCACGTCGGGGTACTTCGCGCGGAAGTCGCCCAGCAGGGCGGGGAGCATGTACTCGGCGATCGTCGTGCTCGCGCCGATCGTCAGCGCGCCGCTGATCTCGCCGGTCATCTCGCGGACCGAGTTCTCCATGTCCGCGTACAGGTCGAATATCCGGTTCGCGTACTCGTACACCCGCTGGCCGGCCTCGGTGAGGCTGATGCGGTTGTGGGTCCGGTCGAACAGGCGGGTGTTGAAGTGCTCTTCGAGCTGCCGAACCTGGAAGGTGACCGCCGGCTGGGTCATGTGCAGCGTCTCCGCCGCTTTCGTGAAGCTCAGCAGCCGGGCGACGGTGTGGAAGACCTGGAGGCGACGGTCGGCCATGGTGTCGGCCTGCGAAAGATAGGGAAATAAAACATTTTTATACATCAGCAAGCGGCGACCCGCCAGCCGGGGCGTCGCGCAATCGCCTGCCCAGATAGGAAAATCACAATTTACTGATCCTGGGCAGCCAGAACCGGCGAAATGCCTTGAACCACCTCGGGGCAAGCTGTACAGAAGGTTCGAAATTTGGCATAGGCTACTGAATTATTTGAATTACCGTCGCCAATTACTGAAGCAGCAACTCGACATGGGGAGAGCGCAAGTGACAAGAACGATGCAGAAGCGAGCTCTGGCGTTGGCCGTCGGCACCGCGCTGGGCGCGGCCGCCGCAGGGATCCAGGCAAGCGGTTTCCAGATCATGACTCAGAGCGCCAGCGGATTGGGCGTCGCCTTCGCCGGCATGGCAGTGGCCGGGCAGGACGCCAGCACCGCCTTCTGGAATCCTGCAGCGATGTCGCTGCTGCCGGGCGTGCAGGGCGCCGCGGTCCTGAGCTACGTCTCGCCGAGCACCGAATACACGGACGACGGCACGTCGAGGCTGAACGGCCTCTATCCTCTCGGAGCTCTCGGGGACGGCGGCAGCGACGGCGCGCCGAATGCGTGGGTTCCGGCGCTCTATGCCACCTGGATGCTGACGCCCGACTGGTCGGTGGGCCTCGCTGTCAACGCGCCCTTCGGCCTAACGACCGAGTGGGACAGACCGTGGGCGGGACAGTTCTTCGCGGTCAAGTCGAAGATAGAGACCCTCAACATCAACCCGACCCTGTCCTTCAAGGTCAACGACACGGTCACGCTCGGCGCCGGCGTAAGCTACCAGCAGCTCACGGCCGAGCTCACCAACGCCGTGCCAATACCAAGGGTGAGCCCAGCGTCCTCGCCTCTTGGCGAGATCGACGGCGAGGACTGGGGCTTCGGCTGGAACGTCGGCGCGCTGATCGACTTCCAGCAGGGAACCCGGGTGGGCCTCACCTACCGCTCGACAATCGATTACACGCTGGACGGCGGCAAGCTGACCGTGGGTGGTGCCAATCCCCTTCCGTCGGGCATCCCGAATTCCGTCACTGCAGACGTCGAGCTACCCGACGTCTTCTCGATCGGCCTGTCGCACCAGCTCACGCCCGAGGCGCGAGTGCTCGCCGACTGGACCTGGACCGGGTGGGACGCGATCCAGGACCTGACGATACGCCAGGCCACCTTCGGCACTGCGCTCAAGAGCACGCCGCTCAACTTCGAGAACACCTGGCGCGCCGGTCTCGGCGTCGAGTACCAGGTCAACCCCTCCTGGCTGCTGCGTGGCGGCGTCGCTTACGACAAGACGCCGGTCCAGGACGAATACCGCACGCCACGCCTTCCCGACGAGGACCGTACCTGGCTCGCCGTCGGTGCGCGCTACCAGCCGGAGCAGAACGCCGCCTGGTGGATCGATGTGGGCTACGCGCACGAGTGGGTGGACGACGCGAAGAGCGAGCTGACCGAGTGCCTCGCCGTCGTGAGCGGCAGGTGTGCTGCCAGCGGGAGCTTGAACGGCAAGTACGAATCCAGCATCAACCTCTTCGCCGCACAGGTATCGTTCCGCTTCTGATCAACGCGTTCCCCGCCGCACCGGCTCGCCCGGTGCGGCTCCAGATAAGAGAAAGCCGCCCGATGGGCGGCTTTCTCTTTTCAGCGTCCGAGACGGACTCAGATGTACAGGCAGATGTCGGTCTCGCCGGCGAACTCGAAGAAGGTCGCGGCGCCGCCGTACTCGACGCCGTCGAGGAAGGCCGAGGTGTCCATGTCGAACAGATCGACGGTCATCTGGCAGGCGATCAGCTTCACGTCGGCCTCCTGGCAGAGGCTGCGCAGCTCTTCGACGCTGGCCACGCCCTTCGACGCCATCTTCTTCTTCATCATCGCGGTCATCATCGCCTGCATGCCCGGCAGCGCGGTCAGCAGGACGGGGAACCACTTGTCCATCGCCATCGGCATGGGCATGCCCGGGTTACCGAGCGGCGTGACCTCGAGGCTGAGCTTCTTCTCGAGCAACTTGAGGCCGTAGAACGTGAAGAATATCTGGACCTCGTAGCCCAGGGCGGCAGCGGTCGAGGCGAGGATGAACGGGGGATAGGCCCAGTCCAGCGAGCCCTTGGTCGCAATGATGGCGAGCTTCTTTTGCTCCATCGTGGTCTCCTCCCGAGGATCGGGATTGGTTTCTGGGCGGGCCCTCAGGCCTTCTTGATCAGGAAGTGGAACTTGCCGCCTTCCTCACGCGACTCGAGCAGGGTATTGCCGGTCTGCTTGGAGAACGCCTCGAAGTCCTTCACGGAGCCCGGATCGGTGGCGATGATGTGCAGCACCTGGCCGGCACCCATGCCGGCAAGCGTCTTCTTGGCGCGCAGAATGGGCAGCGGGCAGTTCAGGCCGCTGGCATCCAGCTCTTGGTCGAAATTGGCCATCGGAACCTCCGAGGTTTGCAGGGTTGGGAAGATGACGGGAGGGGAATATTAGCGTTCGGTCTTATATGCCAGCCGCCCCCAAAAAACAAGGCGACGCGCGGGGCTAAAAACGATCCCCTTGCGGTGACGCAATCTCGTAGCCGCACCGCGCCCAGTCGAGGATTCCGCCGCGCAGGTTGATCACGTTGCGCACCCCCTGCTGCATGAGAAAGGCACAGGCGTGGAACGATCGCGCGCCGCTGCGGCAGTACAGCACCACGTCCTTGTCCTTCGGCAGATCCTGCAGCTTCAGGGGTATGAGGTGCATGGGGAGGTGCCTGGACTTCGGCAGGACGCCCTGCTGCACCTCCGGCTCGCTGCGGATGTCGAGCAGCTGGAAATCATCGCCCTGGTCCAGACGCGCCTTGAGCTGCTCGGCTGTGATCTCGTTGACGAACACCGCGTGAGGATTCCGTCGCGTGGCAGAAGCTGGATAGTATATTAACAGGTCATAATATTCAGCAAGCTGGCGCCGACCGCCTGGGGGTACTGCGATGGATTTCCTGCCGATCTTCCTGCGCATCCGGGATCGTGACTGCGTGGTGATCGGCGGCGGCGAGGTCGCCGCCCGCAAGGTCGCGCTGCTGCGCCGTGCCGGCGGCCGGGTTCGGGTCGTCTCCCCTGCCCTCGGCCCCACCCTCGCCCGGCTGGTCGCCGACGGCGAGGTCACGCACTCGGCCCGCCCCTTCCAGCCGGGCGACGCGGCCGGAGCGGTGCTGGTCATCGCCGGAACGGACGATGCCGGGGTCAACCGCCAGGTCGCCGCCGAAGCGGATGCGAACGGCATTCCCGTGAACGTGGTCGACAGCCTGGACTTCGGCAGCTTCATCGTGCCGTCGGTGATCGACCGCTCGCCGGTGCTCGTCGCCGTTTCCTCCGGCGGTGCGTCCCCCGTCCTGGCTCGGCTCATCCGGACCCGGCTCGAGTCCGTGATCCCGGCCGCGTACGGCCGCCTCGCCGACCTCGCCGCGCGCTACCGCGACCGGGTCAAGGCGGCCTTCGCCCACCCTGCGGACCGCCGGCGCTTCTGGGACCGCGTGTTGCAGGGCGCGGTCGCCGAGCGCGTGTTCTCCGGCCACCTGCACGAAGCGGACGCGCTGATGGCCCGCGAGCTGAGCGCGGCGGAGCCGTCCACCGGCATGGGCGAGGTCTATCTGGTCGGGGGCGGGCCGGGCGACCCGGACCTGCTCACGTTCCGCGCCCTGCGCCTGATGCAGCAGGCCGAGGTCGTCGTCTACGACCGGCTGGTCGCGAAGGCCGTGCTCGACATGACGCGGCGCGACGCGCAACGGATCTACGTCGGCAAGGAGCGCGACAACCACGCGATGCGCCAGGAAGAGATCAACGAATTGCTGGCCCGCCTCGCGAAGGAGGGCAAGCGGGTGGTGCGCCTGAAGGGCGGGGACCCCTTCATCTTCGGGCGCGGCGGCGAGGAGATCGACACGCTCGCCGCACAGGGCGTGCCCTTCCAGGTGGTGCCCGGCATCACTGCGGCCTCGGGCTGCGCCGCCTACGCGGGCATCCCGCTGACGCACCGCGACTATGCCCAGTCGGTGACCTTCGTCACCGGCCACCTCAAGGACGGCACGATCAACCTCAACTGGCAGCAGCTCGCGCAGCCCAACCAGACCGTCGTCTTCTACATGGGGCTGCACGGCATCGGCGTGATCTGCGAGCGGCTCATGGCCCACGGGGTGTCGCCCGACATGCCCGCTGCGTTGGTGCAGCAGGGGACGACCCCGATGCAGCGCGTCTACAACGGCACCGTCGGCACACTGCCCGCGTTGCTCGCAACGGAGCGACCGAAGCCGCCGACGCTGCTCATCGTCGGCGAGGTGGTGAAGCTGCAGGAGAAGTTCGCTTGGTACCGCACGGCGCCGGACGCCGAACAGGGCGCCACGTCCGCGATCGAGCCGGGGACCGTGCCTGACGACGCGGGCTAGGCGCGCGCCTCGTCCTTCGGCCGGAACTGCTCCGGCCGCAGCCGCGGCGTGAAGTACTCGTCCGCGTCGTCGAGGTCGACCTCGCGGTCGTCCTTGGCCACGAGCGACTGCTCGAAATCCTTCCAGCCGCGCAGGCCCGTGGCGAGCGACACCACGTCCTGGTAGCCGAGCAGCTGCATCGCGTGCACCGCGAGGATGCTGCGGTTGCCCGAGCGGCACACCACCACGATCTCGCGGTCGCGCGCCCGCACCAGCTCGGGCACCGTCTCCTCGTAGTCCCACTCGCAGGCCGATTCGAGGATGCCGCGCGGCACGTTCATCGAGCCCGTGATGTGCATGGCATCGAACTCGTAGGGCTCGCGCACGTCCAGGACCAGCAGGTCCGGGTTGGCCGCCTGCCGCTCGACCAGATCCCACGGCAGGATCTCGCGGATGTTCCCAAGACACTCGCGGACCAGCTCCATGAATCGTTTCATCCGGACAACCTCTCAAAGAACCGCAGAGACGCAGAGACGAGCACAAGCCTTCACGAATGGTTCCCGCCGGACCGCAGGCAGATGTTCTGCTCGACCGCGATGACCGCCGCCTCGACGCGCGAGTGCACGGCGAGCTTGCGCAGTATGGCCTTGACGTGCAGCTTCACCGTTCCATCCGAGATCCCGAGGTTGCGGGCAATGACCTTGTTGCTCTGCCCTTCGGCCAGGTGGCAGAGGATCTCGCGCTCGCGCGGCGTCAGGTCGCCGAGCGACGGCGCCGGCACCGGTCCGCGCTTCTGCTCGCCCTGCACGGCCTTGGCCAGCACGCCGGTGAGCTCCCTGGCGACCACCGTCTCGCCGCGCACGATCGCGCCGAGCGCCTCGATGAGCTCGTCGGGCTCCATGTCCTTGAGCAGATAGCCTCGGGCGCCGCATTGCAGCGCGGCAACGACGTCGGACTCGTCACGGCTGGTGGTCAGCATGGCCACCGGCATCTGCACGGCGCCCTCGCGCAGCTCGCAGAGCACGTCGAGTCCCGACATCTCCGGCATGCGCATGTCCAGCAGCACCACGTCGGGCCGGGCGGAGCGTGCCAGCGCGATGCCGCGGCGGCAGTCGCCGACCGCATCGACGACGTCGATGCCGCGCCGCTCGAGCAGCTCGCGCAACCCGATGCGGAAAAGGGCGTGATCGTCGATCAGCAGGACGCGCAAGTCAGTCCACCCGCGGGCGCCGCGGCCCTTGCAGCGGCTCGCGCCGATTGTAGGCCACCTCGACGCGCGTACCCTCCCCCGGCTCGCTCTCGATGCGCAGCTGCCCGCCGAGCCTGCGCGCCCGCTCCTCCATGATCGACAGGCCGATGTGCTCCCCGGGCCTGCCGCTGCGCCGCGGCAGGTCGAAGCCGACGCCGTCGTCCTCTACCAGGAGCATGTAGGCGCCGCCGGGGCGGCAGTTCAGGAGGACGCGCACGGTCTTTGCCTTGGAATGCTTGCGGACATTGGTCAGGGCCTCCTGCACGATCCGCAGCAGCTGCATCTCGTCGGCCGCCGGCAGGCTGGGGGCACGGCAGTCCTTCTGGAAGAACACGTGCATCCCGGTCTCCCGGGCCAGCTGATCGGTGAGCTGCTCGAGGGCGGGCACCAGGCCGCGTCGGTCCAGCGGCGCACGGAAGCTGTTGAGCAGCTCACGCAGCTCGGTGTGCGCCTCGTCGAGGCCGTTGCGGATGCGCGTGAGGTCGTCCATCGCGGACTGGGGTGAATCGCCCTGCCGCAGCGTGTCGTCGAGCATGCGCACCTGGAAGCGCAGGCTGGCGAGCGTCTGTGCCAAGGAATCGTGGAGCTCGTGCGCGAGGGCGTTGCGCTCGTCGATGATCGACAGCCGCTGGGCCTCTGCGTCCGAGCGCTGCTTCGCAACGGCGATGCCGAGGTGCTGGCCGATGGTCGCGAGCAGCTCCCGGATGTCCTCGCGCCCTGCGATTCCCGGCCGGTCCAGGTAGATCGTGTAGCTGCCGAGGACGTCGTCGTGGTAGGCGAGCGGCACGGCCAGCGCCTCGACCGCGTCGGCCCCGAACATCGGCCGGCCGTTGCGCGCGGCGCAGTTCGCTGCGTCACTCTCGCAGAGGATGTCGCCCGGCGTCAGGGCCTTGCCGCAGACGCACAGACGGATCGGCAGGACCTCCTGCTCCAGCCGCACCTGGTCGTCGAGCCCGATGCAGCCGACGAGCTGCACGCGCCCGTCCGGCGCCTGCAGGCGCACCGTCGCCGCGCGCCCGTTGACCATCTCCTTCAGGGTGCGCAGGAACCGGAGCAGCAGCCCCTCGAGGTCGTCCGCCTGGTTGATGGTGGCCGCGACGTCGTAGAGGATCTTCAGCGACGCCGTCTTCTGCGCGAGGCGCGCCGTCTGCCGTGCGACCCGGCTGTCCATGTCCTCGTAGAGGCCGTGGACTTCCTGGCTCAGGCTGTCGATGTCCCGCGCCATGTTGCCGAGCACGCCCACGTCTTCGGTGACGAGCGACGCCCCCGGCTCACCCTGGCAGACCCCGGCGACGGACCGCTCGAGCCTCACCAATGGCTCGAGGAGGCGCCCGAGCAGCCGCTGCCCCGCGACGACGAGCGCGCCGACCGAGACGGCCAGGCAACCGACCAGCGCACTCGCCTGGAACAGGTGGTGATCACCCTCGGTGGCCAGCAACAGGGCGATGGCCAGCGCGACGACGAGCCCCACCGCCAGCACGCCGAAGGGCACGGCAAGCCCGGCCGCCTGCAGCAGGCGACGGACGCGCGCGACGACGGCCTCGGGGCGCGACGTGCCGCCCACCGCCGCCATCTCCGCCCTGCCGCTGCCGACCTTCTGCACCCGAAGCGCCTTCCGAACCGAGGGGCCTAGGCTAGCACCACGCGCGCCGCGTCATCGCGCACGCGCTATCCGGTTTCCCGCGCCGCGGCCGCCGCCTGGCGACGGCGCAGCAGCTCTGCGCCGAGCGCGGGCCCGACGAGACCGGCGTCGCGCAGGGCCTCGGCCGAGACGGTCGCAGCGGCATCGCGCGCCGCCCGCAGGCGCGCGCAGATGGGCGCGAGCCCGGGCTCCACCGCCTCGGCTGCGGCAAGCAGCGCGGCGAAGCGCACCGCGTTCTGGAACCCACGATGGCGATCCGCGAACCACACCAGGTCGGCAACCGGCGCCAGGTCGAGCTGGCGCAGGGCCGGCAGCGCCTGACCGAGCAACGCGAGCAGCTCGGCCGGCTCCCGTTCAACCCGCTGGCGCTGGCAGAGCGCGGGCACTGCCGCGGGGTCCGGCACCACGCCCTGCATCAGCGCGGCGAACCGCACAGACGGCGAGAGGTCGGCCCTGGCAGCGCGGCGCAGTGCCGCGAGCGGCGGCGCCGGCGCGCCGTCGTCGTGGGCGGCGGCGTCGCCCAGCGCCCCGGCGAGCTCCGGCACGAGCACGGCCAGGGCAGCACAGCCG
>Ga0209254_10004559_pt1 | contig 12697 bp, 9 predicted proteins | sample FrelakmetDIP11DI_FD_187148 | JGI IMG/M metagenome (GOLD analysis project Ga0209254, IMG submission 187148) | Freshwater lake sediment microbial communities from the University of Notre Dame, USA, for methane emissions studies - DIP11 DI (SPAdes)... | ecosystem: Environmental > Aquatic >...
CCGAAGCGGGGTTTTATTGGCCAAGCAATGCGTCAAACAGGCTGGAGCTTGTTGACCGGACAGAACAGGTCATCCTTGCCCACATCACCCAGCCATTCGTAAATGGCCGCCAGCGCCTGGTCCTCGTTGGCGAAAATGTGCTTCTGGCCGATTTCTTCGAACAAGCCGGTGTTGCGCATCACGTCAAGCACCTGTTTCTTGAGGCCGGAAAACACCAGCGTGATGCCGCTCTCATGCAGACGCTCATGCAGGTGCTTGATGACTTCCTCGCCGGTAGCATCCAGATTGTTGATGCCGTCGCCCACCACCAGCACGTATTTGGCCTTGGGTTTTTCCGCCACGGCTTCGAGGATGGCATCTTCGAAGTAGGAAACGTTGGCGAAGTACAACTGGCCGTCGAAGCGCATGGCGATGACATGCTCGCTGGTTGGCAGGTCCGGGTTCACTTTCACATCACGCAGAGTTCCGTCGGTATAGCGGCCGAGCTGGGCGACGCGCGGCTTCATGGTGCGATATAGGAACAGGCCCAACGCCAGCGCCGCGCCCACTAGAATGCCCTTGTCCAGATGCGGGGCAGCGATCAGCGTGACGGCAAACGTGACAATCGCCACCGCACCGTCCGCCTTGCTGGCCTTCCAGGCGTGCTTGATGGCGCTGGGAGTGATCAGGCCGGCGACCGCCAGCAGGATGATGACGCCCAGGGTGGCCTTCGGAAGATGGTAGAGGTAGGGGGTCAGGAACAGCAGCGTGACCGCCACGAAGATGCCGTTGAACACCATGCCAAAGCCCGTTTTTGCGCCCGCCTGCAGGTTGATCGCCGAGCCGGTGAAGGAGCCCGTCGCCGGGTAGGCCTGGAAGAACGAGCCACCCATATTGGCGATGCCCTGGCCGATGAGTTCCTGGTTGGGGTCGAGCCGTTGCTTGGTCTGCGCCGCCAGTGCCTTTGCCATGGAAATGCATTCCATGAAGGCAACCAGCGCAATGATGAGCGCGGCTGCAAACATTTGCATGAAGGCATCGAGCGAAAGCGTCGGCATGCGGAATGACGGCAGGCCGGCCGGGATGTTGCCGACCACGTCGCCACCGCCGGTCAGATTCATGCTGCCGTTTTCGATTTTCTTGATATGCCAGTGGTGGCCATCGGTTTGCACGCCGGCAGGTACGGAACCGACCAGGTACAGCATCGCGGACTGATCCTCGGGCGCGTCGGCGCGCTCGAAATTCAGCTTGCGGATGTATTGCAGGCGTTCCTTATTCTGCTTATCAAAACCGGAAGCTTCCAGATTCAACAGGTCGATCTTGTAGTTGAGTTCCGCCGCGGCACGCGCATTGTCGGTTTTTTCCAGCGCACGGAGTTCGGCAGCCTTCGCCGTGACATCGGCCTTGATTGCGTCAATGCGCTGCTGCGCCTGGGCATAGCTCGCCACCAACTCATGTGCCGCAGGGTCGGCAATGGTATCCGGCGCACCCTTGGTCTTGTGCGCAAAGCCGATCGCATAGCTGACCATCGTGGTGATCACCACCGCGATCAGCACACTGGGCTTGGACAGCACCTTGATCTTCTTCATCACCAGCATCAGCGCGAGGGCGAAAATCGACATCCCCAGCGTCGGCAGATGGGTTTGCGGCAGATAGGTGAGCATCTCCCAGATGTCTTTCATGAAGGAATCGCTGCGCCCCTTGGGTATGCCCAGCAGCATGTCAAGCTGGGACAGCGCGATGATGATCGCCGCCGCGTTCATGAAGCCGAGGATCACCGGGTGCGACACGAAATTGACGATGGTGCCCAGCTTGAGCACGCCCAGGCTGAACTGGATGATGCCGACCATCAGAGTGAGAAGCAGCGCCAGGCCGATGTATTCCTCGGAAAAAGGCACCGCCAGCGGCGCCAGCGCGGCCGCCGTCATCAGCGAAATGATCGCCACCGGGCCGGTCGCCAGCTGCCGCGAAGATCCCCACAACGCCCCCAGAATGGCCGGGATAAATGCCGTATACAGGCCGAAATACACCGGCAGCCCCGACAGTTGTGCGTACGCCATCGCCTTGGGCACCAGCACCAGTGCGCCGGTGATACCTGCCATCAAATCGCCGCGCAGGATGATCGAATTGATGGGGAACCAGGCCAGAAAGGGGAAAAAACGCACAAGCCATTTATTGTCGAACATGATCCGCCCCGAATGCCGATGGGTTGCTTACAGCAACATGAGTGTTGAAAAATGTAATATGTTAGCATTTTCAAGCAGTGTGCTGGAAGCCAGGACACCTGCACGGCGGTGCATCAGCGTTCAGGCGCCGCATCGTTTCCACCCCCAACGCATCATCGAGACGCCCCATGATTCGCCACAATCCCAACGGAGACATCCCTCAGGTGCATGAAACCGCTTTCGTCGATCCCACCGCCATCCTCTGCGGCAAGGTCATCGTCGAAGCCAATGTGTTCATCGGGCCCTATGCGGTGATACGCGCCGACGAAGTCAACGAGGAGGGCGGCATGGAGCCCATCGTCATCGGCGCGAATTCGAATATTCAGGACGGCGTGGTGATTCACTGCAAGGCCGGGGGTGGCGTGAACATCGGGCGCGGCACCTCGATCGCGCACCGCTCCATCGTGCACGGCCCCTGCACGGTCGGCGATCACGTCTTCGTCGGCTTCAATTCGGTGCTGTTCAACTGCGTGGTCGGCAGCCATTCGGTGATCCGCCACAACTCCGTGGTGGAAGGCTGCGAGGTTCCGCACAGTTTCTACATCCCCTCGACCGCCAATATCAAGTCCAACGAGGATCTGGCCGGCATCGAGCGCGTGACACCGGATGTCAGCGGCTTCTCGGAAAGCGTGACCCAGGCCAACAATGAGCTGGTGAAGGGATACAAGCGAATACGCAACGAATTCTGAATGCTGCGTTGATTCGCGGGGCCACGGACCTTCAGGCCTTTTCCACCTCATAGCGCTTCAGCTTGCGCCATAGCGAAACTCGGTCGATGCCCAGCATTTGGGCCGCAAGCGTCTGGTTACCGTGTGCCTCTTCCAGCACCCAATAAATATAGTCGCGCTCCTGCTCATCGAGGGTGGGCACGCGTCCATCCCGGTGGCGGAAAGCGCGGATACTGAGGTCACGCAGGTCGTCGGGCAGGTGCGCCGCCTCCAGGGTGTCGCCCTGGCAGAGGGCCACGCCGCGCTCGATGATGTTCTCCAGCTCGCGCACGTTGCCGGGGAAATCGTAGGCTTTCAGCAGGGCCAGCGCGCCCTCCGAAATCTCACGCACCGGCTTGCCCATCAGCGGCGCCGCCCGGTCGAGGAAATGCTGTGCCAGCAGCGGAATGTCCTCGCGGCGTTCCGACAGCGGCGGGATGTGCAGGTTGACCACGTTCAGACGGAAGAACAGATCCTGGCGGAAGCGCCCCTCGGCGACCCAGTCCTTCATGTTGCGATTGCTTGCCGCGATGAAGCGCACGTCGACCTTGAGCGGCCGGGTGGAGCCCACTGGCAGCACCTCCCGCTCCTGGATCACCCGGAGGAGTTTCACCTGCATGGACGGCGACATTTCCGTGACTTCGTCGAGGAACAGCGTGCCGCCGTGGGCCGCCGCCAGCAGGCCCGACTTGCCCACCGCGCCGGTGAACGCGCCCTTTTCGTGGCCAAACAGCTCGTTCGCCAGCAGTTCCTCGTTGAAAGCGCCACAGTTGATGGCGACAAAAGGGCCCTCGGGGCGTCCTCCGTGCTCGTGCAGGAAGCGCGCGAAGAGTTCCTTGCCGGTGCCCGATTCGCCGGTGATCAGCACGTTGCAGCCGGTATGCGCGACCTGGCGCGCCATGTCCATGAGCTTCTGCATGCCGCCGTCGCGGGTGACGATGCGCGTGCGCCCCTCGATGGCATCGAGCTGGGCGCGCAGCGCGCGGTTCTCGCGCTTCAGCCGAATCTTTTCCAGCGCCTCGGCCACGGTCTGCCGCACTTCGTCCAGCCGGAACGGCTTGGCGACATAGTGAAAGGCGCCTTCCTTCATCGCCACCACCGCGGATTCCAGGGTGGCGTAGCCGGTGATCATGATGACTTCGACGTCCGGATGATGGGCCTTGCAGCGTCGCAAAATCTGCATGCCGTCGATCTTTTCCATCTTCAGGTCGGTCAGCACCAGGTCGAACGGCTGAGCCTCGAGCAGTTCCAGCGCGTGACTGCCACTCTGGGTGGCGGTGATCGCATAGCCCTGCTTGCCAAGCACGTGCTCGAGATTACGCAGGGCGACCTTTTCGTCGTCGACGAGCAGAATACGGGCGGTCATGCAGGGTCTCCCGGCGTAGCTGGCAGGCGGATGCGGAATTCCGCGCCGCCCTCCGGACGGTTACTGGCGATCAGGCAGCCTTCGTGCTCCTCGATGATCTCGAACGCGACGAACAGGCCGAGTCCGCTGCCATGCCCGACGGCCTTGGTGGTGAAAAAGGGGTCGAATATGCGCTCGAGGATTTCCGGCGGAATACCGGGCCCGCTGTCGGCAATGACAATCTCGATCGCCTGCGCCCCGGCGCGGCAGCGCCCATTGTGGACCGGGAAATCGTCGCCCTTCTCGCCGACGTTGACAGGGCGCGCCTTGATGGTCAACTCACCGCGCGTTCCCATCGCGTCGTAAGCGTTACCGATGAGATTGAGCAGCACCTGCTGCAGGCGTGGACGGTCACCATAGACGGCGAGATCCGGCGCGATGTCCACCCGAACCTCCACCCCGGTCGGGCGCCGGGTCTTGAGAAAGCGCAGGGTTTCCTGCACCAGTTCGGCGAGTGGCACCCGATCCCGCTGGAAGGCACGGTCACCCGAATAGTCGAGCAGCGCCCGCACGATGTGTCGCGCCCGCAGGGTTTCGGCGTCGATGTCCTCGATCAGCTGGGCGCGGAACGCCGGGTCGGCATCCGCCTCCTCCTTCAGGATCTGCGCCGACGAGGAGATGTTGGACAGCGGGTTGTTGAGCTCGTGCGCCACCCCGGATAACATCGTTCCCAGCGAGGCGAGTTTCTCGGCGCGCACCAGGGTGTGCTGGCGCCGCTCGAGTTCGTCGAGCACATGATTGAACGCGTCCGTGAGGGAGACGAATTCACGGTCACGGCTGTCCGGGGTCAGGCGGGTCAACTGGCCGCTGGCCACGGCCTCCATGTGATGTTCCATCGCTTTCAGCGGACGGGTGACCCGTCGCGCCAGCAGGAAACCGGTCGCGACCAGGATCGCTGCAACCCCCGCGAGCAGGCCGAGGAAATTACGCTGGTGGGTCTGCAATGCGATGTCCACCGACTTGCGTTCGCGCAGAGACAATTGCTCGCCGACCGTCACGATGCGGTTGCCGCTCGCGCGCGCTGCAACGGCAAGCGTCTCATTCGACGGTGCGCGCGCGTACGCCGCCATCGCCCCGGCGTAAAGCACAAGCTCGTCCGCAAGCCGCGACGCCGCCCCGCTGCCGGCGAGCACGTCGATGACTGCGGCGTCGCGCTTGAGCAATTCGTGCGCACGCGCCACATAGCGGGCGTGCTCTTCGAGGTCGCTGGCCTGCCCATAAAGAAAGTGGTTCTTCTCGAAGCGGCGCATTTCCAGCGTGGCATCGAACAACTCCGCCACTTTGCCGCCCTCGCGCACCTTGTTTTCAATACGGCCGAGCTCGATCAGCGCGACAATGGACAGACCGACGATAAGCACGGCCAGGGAAAGGTAGGCGACAGCGATCTTTGCTTGCAGGGAATGCATTGCGAAAGTATACGCCGACGTTGCAATTTGAAATACTCAAAGCGAGACAGTCACTTTTATATCATTAATAATCAGTTAGTTAGATGTTTTATTTTAGTTGGCACGGATGCTGCTTTTGGCAATATCACATTTGTCATCGAGGTGAACACCATGTCCAAAGGCCGCCAGCAAACCCCTCCCCGCCCTGCCCGGAAAAGTTTCCAGAACCACCTCCTGCAATCCGCGACATGGCTGGGCTGGGAAATGCCGTCACCCACCGAGGTTCAGCCCCCCCTGGCTCGCGAGGCCGTTATCGCCGCTGCCCCGAAAACCATTTGCGTGACGCCCCCGCTCGACCTGCCGGCCGGCAGCGAACCGGCCTGATGACGCGCCGCGTGCTGCTGGCACTGCGCGCCGTATCGCCCGTCGAAAGGCTGTTCTCGGCGGGGTCTGCACTGGCGTGGCGTCTGGATGCCGATCTGGAAGTGCTGGCCGACCCCGCGCACCCGAACTGGACAGAGATCGAGGTGCGCCTGAGCGAACTCGCGCGCAGCGACCTAGGCTGTCGCCTGTCGCCCGTGCCCGGTCTCGACATCCGCCAGCTCATCGACTACGCGCGCTGCCATGAAGGCATCGTGTCGGTCGTCGTCGGCCGCCCCGCTGCGTGGGCCAGCGAGACCGGCGCGAACGACTGGTCGCGCCTCGAATGCCCGCTGGTCGCGGCATCCGACCTCCCCGGCCTGCCTCACGAAGCCTGATTGCTAAACCTTTTGATCATAACGAGTCCTGCATGTCCAACGGAAACACCCAGATGGCCGCCCAACCGCAACTGCCACTCGCCGCTGGCAGCGCCCCGGCCAAAGACCCAACCCGCGTATTCGAAACGTCTTCCCCCATGCCTGCCCTGCTCAAAAAACTCCTGCCCTTCCTGCGCTGGTTCCCGTTAAAGGGCGGCGCGCTCAAGGCCGACTTCCTCGCCGGCATCACCGTTGCCTTGGTGCTGATCCCGCAGTCGATGGCCTATGCTCAGTTGGCCGGCCTGCCTGCCTACTACGGACTGTATGCCGCCTTCCTGCCGGTGGCGGTGGCGGCGATGTGGGGCAGCTCGAACCAGCTCGGCACCGGGCCAGTGGCGGTGGTGTCGCTTCTGACGGCCTCATCGCTGGCGGTGCTGGCGGCGCCGGGCTCCGACCAGTTCATCGCGCTGGCGATCATGCTGGCGCTGCTGGTGGGCATCATTCAACTGCTGCTCGGCGTGTTCAAGCTAGGTGTAATCGTCAACTTCCTGTCGCATCCGGTCATCGTTGGCTTCACCAATGCGGCAGCCATCATCATTGCGCTGTCGCAGGCGTCCAAGCTGTTCGGCGTGCCGATGGGGCGTAGCGAACATTTCATCAATGACATCGTCGGCGTGGTCAAGCTGATCGGTGACACCCATCTGCCGACTATGGCGATGGGCGCGCTGGCGATCGCCATCATGTGGAGCATTAGGAAATTCCGTCCCAAGCTGCCGGGTGTGCTGATTGCCGTGCTGGTGACGACGGTGCTGTCGTGGTCGATCGGCTTCGAACGAAACGCCGACGGCTCCCTTGATCAAATCGTCAGCACTGAACTGCGTGCCGTGGTGCAGCAAAGCATGGCCGCAGCCAAGCGGGTGGACGACCTGAATACGCAGATCACCAACAAATCGGCCGCATTGAAGACCGCCCTGAAAACCACAGGTGAAACAAGCATCGGTGTCGTGCAGACGGAGGCTGAACTGGCACTATTGCGGATCGATCTGCGTGACGCAGAAGCGGCGCTTGCCAGGGAAAAATCCGGTCTGCGTCACCAACAAGTCGTGCGCAGCATGGATGCGAGCGGCGCGACGCTGGCAATATATCCCGTGGGCAAGGCGCCGCAGGGCGTGACCCTGGATGAAACGCGCTACCGCTTGCGCAAACTCAGCGCCAGCGGTTTCAAGCTGGTCGGTGGCGGCGAAGTGGTGGGCGGCATCCCCGAGGGCCTGCCCAGCTTCAAGATGCCCAGCTTCAATCTGGATGCGCTAGGCTCACTGCTGTCGGCGGCGCTGGTGATTTCGCTGGTGGGCTTCATGGAAGCGATTTCGATCGCCAAGGCCATTGCCGCCAAGACCAAGCAGCGCCTCGATCCCAACCAAGAGCTGATCGGCCAGGGCCTGTCCAACATCGTGGGCAGCTTCAGCCAGGCCTTCCCGGTGTCCGGCTCATTCTCGCGTTCGGCGGTGAACCAGAATTCGGGCGCAAAAACCGGCATGGCGTCGGTCATCACCGCGCTGTTCGTGCTGCTGACGCTGCTATTCCTGACGCCGCTGCTATACCACCTGCCGCAGGCGGTGCTGGCCGCCATCATCATCATGGCGGTGATCGGGCTGGTGAACTTCAAAGCGGTGAAGCATGCGTGGGAAGCCAGCAAGCATGATGGCATCGCTGCCATGGTGACCTTTGTCGCCACCCTCGCCTTCGCGCCGCATCTGGATAGCGGCATCATGGTCGGCGCGGGCCTGGCGCTGGGGCTTTACCTTTACCGCACGATGTCGCCGCGTGTCGCGATACTGGGGCGCCACAACGACGGCACCCTGCGCGACATCAAGATCTACCCCGACCTACCGACCAGCCAGCACATGGTGGCAATCCGCTTCGACGGCTCGCTGTATTTCGCCAACGTGTCCTATTTCGAGGACGCGGTACTGGAAGCCGTGGCCAATCACCCTAACGCCAAGTATGTGCTGATCGTTGGCGACGGCATCAACCAACTGGATGCATCCGGCGAGGAGGTCATCCATCATCTCGTCGAGCGCCTGCGCAGCGCAGGGATCAACCTGATATTCAGCGGCCTGAAAAAACAGGTGCTGGACGTGATGCGCGCCACCGGATTGTACGATGCCATCGGGCAGGGCAAGCTGTTTGCCACGGAAGACCAGGCGATTGCCTCAATCTACGAGCAACTGGGCGAAAATGCGGCAGACGATCTTTTCTGCGCAATCAAATCGGCTACATGATGAAGCAAGTTTTCGGGCCGCGCTCCGGATGGGCGCGGTGAAACCGGTACGATAGGCCCACAACCCAAATAATGAAAATCCTTTCCCTGCTTCCTCCCGATCCAGTCCAATGGGCCTGGGGTGTCGTGCTGTTCTGGCTGGCACTGGGATTCGCGGCCCTGCTTTTGCAGGGCTCGCAGCGCCTGCTGTGCCGGCTGGTGTTTCCGCTGGGCGCGCTGGGCGCGCTCGGCATCGCGGGCGTGGGCGTGGCCGGGCTGATACTGCCCGCCTCCGCCGTCGTGCTGCCGATCGGCTTGCCCGACCTGCCCTTCCATCTGCGGCTGGATGCCCTGTCCGCCTTCTTCATGCTGCTGCTGGGCGGCGCGGCGTTCGGCATCACGGTGTATGCGTCCGGGTATTTCCGTAGCATGGCCGCCGGCCCGCTCGCCCTGTTGGCGCTGTGGTACCACCTGTTCCTCGGCGGCATGGTGACGGTGCTGCTGGCCGACGACGCCTACGCCTTCATGGTGGCCTGGGAAGTGATGGCGCTGTCGTCCTACTTCCTCGTCACCACCGACCACAAGATCCCCGAGATCCGCAACGCCGGCTTCCTCTACCTGCTGATCGCGCACGTCGGCGCGGTCTCGCTGCTGCTGAGCTTCGGCGTGCTGCAGGGCGGGGAGGGCGACTACACCTTCGACACCATGCGTCTGGCCGAAATGACGCCGTTCTGGGCCTCGGTCGTGTTCCTGCTGGCGTTGTTCGGCTTCGGCGCCAAGGCGGGCCTGGTGCCGTTGCATGTGTGGCTGCCGGAAGCCCACCCGGCCGCGCCCTCACCGGTGTCGGCGCTGATGTCGGGGGTGATGCTGAAGACCGCCATCTACGGCCTGTTGCGTGTCACCTTCGATCTGCTCAATATCCAGATCGGCTGGTGGGGCACGCTGGCGCTGGCGCTCGGCCTGATCACCGCACTCTATGGCGTGATCTTCGCCGCCGTGCAGTCGGACATGAAGCGGCTGCTGGCCTGGTCGTCGATCGAGAACATCGGCGTGATCGTCGCCGCGTTCGGCCTCACGCTGATCTTCTACACCGACGGCAAGGGCGCGCTGGCGGCGCTGACGCTCACCGCGATGCTCTATCACGCCCTCAACCACGCTTTCTTCAAGGGCCTGCTGTTCGTCGGCACCGGCTCCGTGCTGCACGCCACCGGGGTGCGTCACATGGGGCACCTGGGCGGGCTGATGCGCTTCATGCCGTGGACCGCGTGGCTCACCCTGATCGGCGCGCTGGCGATCGCCGGGCTGCCGCCGCTGAACGGCTTCGTCTCGGAATGGCTGCTGCTGCAGGCCTTTTTGCTCACCCCCGGCCTGACCCAGCCCTATCTCAACATGGTGATCCCGGTGGCCGCCGCCATCGTGGCACTGGCCGCTGCGCTCGCCGCTTATGTGATGGTGAAATTCTTCGGCGTCGTGTTTCTGGGCCAGCCGCGCGATCCGGCGCTGCATGATGCGCACGAGGCGGGCTGGGCGGAACGCCTCGGCATGCTGTGGCTGGCGGCAGGCTGCGTGCTGCTGGGCCTGTTTCCTGCCCATGTCATCGACTGGCTCACTCCGGTGGTGCGCCTGCTGGTTGGCCAGACCCTGGTGAATGACGGCAACTGGCTGATGCTGGCGCCCGTTTCGTCCGAGCGCGCAAGTTACGCGCCGCTGATTTTCCTCGCGGTCGTGGTGGTAGTGGTGCTGCTGACCTACCTGTGGGTGCGCCGCGCCTACCACGGCCGGGTGCGCCGCAGCGATCCGTGGGACTGCGGCTATCCGGAACAGGATGCGCGCATGCAGGACAGCGCCGAAGGCTTCGGCCAGCCGATCCGGCAGATTTTCGAAGTGTTCATGAAGGTCGAGCGGGAAACCCCCGACCCCTTCTCACGAACCCCGCGCTATCACGGCGCCTCGCTGGACAAGCTCTGGGTCATTCTCTATCTGCCGATCGCTCGAGTGACGGACTGGCTGTCGCAGCAGGCCGGACGACTGCAGCACGGTCGCATCCAGTGGTATCTGATCTACAGCTTCGCCACCCTGATTTTCCTTCTGATTTTCACGACACGATGAGCGTTAGCCTGCATTTCTCACCCCCACCCTACTGCGACCGCCGAAACGCTCGCTGTGGCACGCCGTACTCCCTCCCGCCGGCTCAACGTAGGGCCGGCTACGTCTTCGCCGCCGCTCAGTCCGTGCGGCGCACCACAGCGGCGTCTCGACGCCCTCGCTACGGGCAGGTGTGAGAAATGCAGACTGGCATCCTTCTGCAACTTGCCCAGACCCTGCTGGCCATTCTGCTGGCGCCCCTGCTGATGGGCTGGGTCAACCAGTGCCGCGCCTGGCTGCAGGGCCGCAGTGCGCCCCCGCTTACCCAGCCCTATCGCACGCTGAGGAAGCTGTTTCTCAAGGACGCAGTGATCGCGCATGACGCTACGCCGCTGTTCCGCTTCGCGCCCTACATGATATTTGCCTGCATGGCGCTGGCAGCGGGCATCGTGCCTACCATCGCCAACGACCTGCCGTTCTCGCCGGCAGCCGACGTCATCGCGCTGGTCGGCATCTTCGCGCTGGCGCGGGTGTTTCTGGCACTGGCGGCGATGGATATCGGCTCCCCCTTCGGCACCCTCGGCGCACGCCGCGAAATGCTGGTGTCCTTTCTCGCCGAGCCCGCGCTGCTCATGGTGTTCTTCACCGCCAGCCTGATTTCGCAATCCACCGAGCTGCCCATCATCGTGCAGACCCTGGCGCACCGCGAATTCGCCATCTATCCCAGCCTGGCGTTCGCGGCGGTGGCGTTCTGGATGATTTCGGTGGCGGAGAACGCACGCATTCCGGTGGACAACCCGACCACCCACCTCGAACTGACGATGATCCACGAGGCCATGATCCTCGAATACTCGGCGCGCCATCTGGCGCTGATCGAGTGGGCGGTGGCGCTCAAGCTGTTCACCTATTCGGCGCTGGGCATCGCGCTGTTCCTGCCCTGGGGCATCGCGGCGCAGGGGGATATTTCCGCCCTGCCTTTGGCGCTGGTTGCCATGGTCGCGAAACTCCTGCTCGGCGGCGCCGTGCTAGCGTTCATCGAGACGATTTCAGCCAAAGTGCGGTTATTCCGCGCGCCGGAATTTCTGGGAACGGCTTTTCTGCTGGCGGTGCTGGGCATGTTGATCCACTTCCTGCTGGAGACCTGACATGACGCTGAGCTACCACCTGCAGATCGTCAACCTGCTGGCCGCACTGCTGCTGCTGATCTCCTTCGCCATGCTGTCGCAGCGTCGCATCGCCGGGCTCATCACCCTGTTTGCCTGGCAGGGGGCTGCGCTGACGGCGTCCACCGCACTGATCGCGTGGTCCACCAACCAGCATCACCTGTATTACTCGGCCGCGCTCACCCTGGTGCTCAAGGTCATCGCCATGCCTTGGTACTTCAGCCGTCTGATGAAAAAGCTCGACGTGAACCGGGTCGTGGAGCCGATGATCAACATCCCCACCACCATGTTGATCGGCATCGTGCTGGTGATCTTTTCCTTCAACCTGGCGCTGCCCATCTCGGAACTGTCCGGCACGGTGACACGCGCGACCCTGGGCATTGCCATGGCCTGCGTGCTGCTCGCCTTCCTCATGATGATCACCCGCACCAAAGCCATTCCCCAGGTGATCGGTTTCCTGGCGATGGAAAATGGCCTGTTCTTCGCCGCCACCAGCGCGACCTACGGCATGCCGCTGGTAGTGGAACTGGGGGTGGCCCTGGACGTGCTTGTCGGCGTATTCGTGCTCGGCATCTTCATCTTCCAGATCCGTGAGACCTTCGATTCGCTGGATCTGAAGCACATGGAAAAGCTCAAGGAAAAATGACCATGCATGGTCTCCCTCTCCCTGCCCTCTCCCGCTCGCGGGAGAGGGGGATATTGTCGCTTTGCGGTAAAGGTTAAAAGTGGAAATTTTCTGGCTACTCGGCAT
>Ga0209254_10004560_pt1 | contig 12696 bp, 9 predicted proteins | sample FrelakmetDIP11DI_FD_187148 | JGI IMG/M metagenome (GOLD analysis project Ga0209254, IMG submission 187148) | Freshwater lake sediment microbial communities from the University of Notre Dame, USA, for methane emissions studies - DIP11 DI (SPAdes)... | ecosystem: Environmental > Aquatic >...
CCAGCGCTTGGCGTGCAGGCCGGTATCGACCACCAGCCGCACGGCGCGGAACATCTCGGCCTGCAGGCGGCCGAGGTTGTCGAGCGGCTCCTTCTGGAAGCCGGCCTCCCAGGCCAGGCGTTCGGAGTACAGGGCCCAGCCTTCCGCATAGGCCGTGAACGGCAGCAGCTTGCGGAACATCGGCAGGCCCTTGAGCTCCTGCTGGATCGCGATCTGGAAATGGTGCCCGGGGACCGCCTCATGGTACGAGAGCGTGCGCATGCCCATGCGCGGAACCTCGGACACGTTGCGCAGGTTGGCGTAGAAGGTGCCCGGCCGCTTGCCGTCCAGCGAGGGCGGCATGTAGTACGCGCCCGGCGCGGTCTTCTCCGAGAAGGTCGGCACGCGCTCGACCTTGACCCCGATCTTGGGCCGCGTGGCGAAGTACGGGTCGAGGCCGGTGTTGATCTCGTCGATGATGCGCTGGTAGTCCTTGAGGATCCCCTCGCGGCCGGCGTCGGTATCCGGATAGAGCTGTTCCGGCGACTTCGCCAGCTGCTGCACGCGCGCGCCGATGGTGCCCTCGACCAACCCTGCGCCGCGCAGGATCGCGTCCATCTCGGCGCCGATGCGCTCGACCTCGAGCAGGCCCTTGGCATGGATCTCCTCGGGCGTCATCTCGGTGGTGGTGTTGTCGCGCACCGCGAAGGCGTAGAAGGCGTCGCCATCCGGCAGGCGCCACACGCCGTCATTGGAGGTGGCCTTGGTCTGCAGCGCCTCGAAATACGCGATCACGCCGGCATAGGCCGGGTACACGCTCTTCTCGATCGCGCGCGCGGTCTCGTCGAGCAGGTTCTCGCGGGTCGCCCCGTCCATCGCCTCGGGAGCGATCTTCTCGAGCTTGGTCGCGAGCGTGGTGTAGAGCATGTGCTCGCGCGGCGCCGGCTTGACGAAGCCGCGCATCTGCTCGAGCACCTTCTCGACCGTGAACTTCGGCGGCAGCACGCCCTTGGACTCGCGCACCTTCAGGGATTCGACCACCTGCTCGAACTTGAGCGGGAACTTGTCCAGGCGCGCGATGTAGTTGCGCGCATCGGATTCGCCCTCGACCAGGTGCTGGTCGGCCATGAAGTTGGGCAGGTAGCTCTGCACGCCGAACATCTGGTTGACCGGGAAGTTGTGCCAGCGCCAGCGGTCGCCCTCGACCTGCATGCCCATGAAGTAGTCCCAGATGTCGTAGGACAGGAGCTCCTGGCCGCTGTACGAAGCACGGTCGTAGGACTTGAATACCTCATAGTCGGCCTTGAGCTTGGCCGAGGCGCGGTCCTCCGCGGCCGGCGAGGAATCCGAGAGGTCGTCGTCGGGGAAATCGAGGCCGAACTGGTTGAGCAGGCGCAGGCTGGTCAGCACTTCGGGCTGGTCGAGCGCGAACTGCGCGAACACGCGACCGTAGAACCAGTCGACCTTGAGCGGCTTGAAATACCAGACATGCACGAAGGCGATCGCGCCCAGCGCGACCAGGCCGAGGAAAAGATAGGCAATCCACTTGAGCAGGCGTTTCATTGCAGGGGGTTCCGGAGGCGGGCAAACCCGCACAGGGTAGCAAACCTGCCGCCCGCGCCATGCCCCGGAAGTCACTGCGAGCCCGTGCCGGGCGTCCGGAAGCGGCGGGTATACTGGTCCGGCACCGTCGGAGGCCGTTGCGGCCACGCCCGATTCCCGCCCGGAGACCCGCATGAACTACCGGCACGCGTACCACGCCGGCAACTTCGCGGACGTGCTCAAGCACTCGGTCCTGGTCGCGCTGCTCGAATCGCTCAAGCACAAGCGCACGCCGTTCTGCTACCTCGACACCCACGCCGGCGCAGGGCGCTACGACCTCAACGCGGTCGAGGCACGCAAGACCGGCGAGGCGACCAACGGCGTGGCGCGGCTGATGGCCGCGACCCGCCTGCCGGCGCCCCTGCACGTGTACTTGAACCTGGTGCGCTCGCTCAACGTGAAGCAGGGTGCGGGCGTGCTCGGCGACTATCCCGGATCCCCGCTCATCGCCAGCCTGCTGATGCGCGAGGACGATCGCCTGGTGCTGTGCGAGCTGCAGGAAGCCGAGGCGGCGGCGTTGCGGCTGGAGTTCGCCGGCGACGCACGCGCGGCGGTGCACCAGCGCGATGGCTATGCCGCGCTCAATGGCCTGTTGCCGCCGGCGGAACGACGCGGACTGGTCCTGGTCGACCCGCCGTTCGAGGCTCAGGAACAGGAATACGCGGCCATCGCCAGCGCGCTCAAGCCGGCGTTCAAGCGCTGGCCATCCGGGGTTTACGCGATCTGGTACCCGATCAAGCTGCGCCAGCACGTGGCGCCCTTCCACCGCTGGCTCAAGGGCTGCGGCATGCGCAAGATCCTGATCGCGGAGCTGCTCCTGCACCCGGACAATTCGGGCCTGCGGCTCAATGGCGCCGGCATGGCGATCATCAACGCGCCGTGGCGATTCGACCACGTGCTGGGCGAAATCATGCCGCCACTGCTGCGCCACCTGCAGCAGGGCCGCTTTGGCGCGCAGACGGTGCAGTGGCTGGTTGGCGAGTAGCGGCGTCGATCGAGGCCACCGGCCGGTAGCACTTGCCCGACGGTTCGACCCGGATCGATGTCCCGGCGCGCGGGATCGATGGAGAATAGGATGGCTCCCCGGACCTGCCCGATGACCGCCATGCCAGCTCCCTTGTGCCGTTGCCGTTGCCGCCGCCTGGTCCCGATGATCGCGCTGGCCTGCGCGCTTTCCGCCTGCGCGGTCCGGCCCCCGCTCGATCCCGCCGGCGCGCGCGCCGACCTCGCGCCCTGGCAAGTGGCCGAAATGGCCGAGCAAGGGCCGACGCCCGAGGCGGTCGTGCTGTGGGCCGGAATGATCGTGGGCGTGGACGTCCTGCCCGACGCGACCGAGATCACGATCGAGTCCTATCCGCTGGACAAGTCCCAGCGGCCCGTGGTCGACGGGCCCACCGGCGGGCGTTTCGTCGCGGTGCTGCCCGGTTACGTCGAGCCGCTGGACCTGCCCGAAGGCCGCTTCCTCAGCGTGAAGGGCCGCGTCGCTGGCTCGCGCGAGGCGCGCCTGCGCGGCGAACTCGGGATCCTGCCGGTGATCTACGCCGACGCGCGCTACCTGTGGCCGGCCGGCTTCCAGTACGAGCGCTCGAATATCTCGTTCGGGGTCGGCGTATCGTTCTGAGGCTCAGTCGGTAACGTCGGGTTCGAAGAAACACCAGCGCACGTCGCCGAACTGCTGCTTGAGTCCGGACTCGACCCGGTTGATCGCCTCGGCCACGCCCTTGGTCGCGAGGTCGCGGCTCATCTCGGCCTTTATCGCGACCATGACCTCGGCGCCGAGTTGCAGCGTGATCAGGTTCAGCAGGCGATGCACCTCGGGCTGGGCCTCGATATAGGCCTTGATCGCTTCGCGCTGGCGCGGATCGGCGCTCTGGCCCACCAGCAACTGGCTGACCTCGATCGCGATGCCGATCGCGATCACGACCAGCAGCACGCCGATGGCGAGCGTGCCCAGCGCATCCCACAGCGGATTGCCGGTGACCATGGTGATGCCGATCGCGACCAACGCGAACACCAGGCCCAGCAGCGCGGCCAGGTCCTCGCCGAAGATCACGATCAGCTCGCTCTGGCGGCTTTCGCGGAACCAGCGCCAGACGCTCTGCGAACCGCGCGCCTTGTTGACTTCGCGCATGCACGCCGCCATCGAGACCATCTCGGCGGCGATCGCGAACACCAGCACGCCCACCGCGATCCACGGCCAACGCAGCGGCTCGGGATGCGCCAGCTTGTGGAAGCCCTCGTAAAGCGAGAACGCGCCTCCCGCGCTGAACAGCAGCAGCGCGACCAGGAAGGACCAGAAATAGATCGCCTTGCCGAAGCCGAGCGGGAAGTCGTCGGTGGGGGCGCGCCTGGCCCGGCGCAGGCCGAGGAGCAGCAGGCCCTGGTTGGCGCAGTCGGCGAGCGAATGGACCGCCTCGGCCAGCATCGCGCCGGATCCGGTCACCACCGCCGCGACCGCCTTGGCCACGAAGATCGCGAAGTTCGCGCCGAGGGCGAACAGGATGGCCCTGACCGAGTCGCCCTTGCCCGCCATCACCGCTCCCGACGTTGCGATCAACCTTGAAGTCTAGCATTCGGTACCGTCCGCACTTGACGCTCCCGCCGCCGCCGAGTCTCGGGCTCCACGCCGGGAGGACCGCCATCATGGCTACGCGAAGCACCGGTCGCGGCACGACGCGCACGCGCCGCCCGCCCGTTTCCAGGCTCACGCCGGTCCTCTACGTCGAGGCCATCGAGCCGGTGCTGCCGTTCTGGGAGGCGCTGGGTTTCGCCGCACCGTCGAGGTGGCGGTCGGCGAGCGCCTGGGCTTCGTGATCCTGGCCAACGATGCGGTCGAGGTGATGTACGAGACCTGGGCGTGGCTGGCCGAGGACATGCCTGCGCTGGCCGCGCGCGCGGCCCGCAACCAGAAGACCTTCCTGTTCGTGGAGGTGCGCGACATCAGCGCGATCGAAGCCGCGCTGCCGCACGGCGAGCGCTTCCTTGAGCGGCGCGCGACAAGCCCCTCACCCTCGACATGTCCACGGGCAAGCCAGGACTCTTCGAAGCCGGCTCGCGCAGTTCACTCGCGTTCACCTTCGGGCCCGCGGTTGCACCTGCGTGGGGAATTCGGCGTCGGCGATGGCCTTGATCGCTCGAATCCGCGGTCGAATGTTCCGCGACTGGAGCATTCGCTCGTCCACGGGATGACATCCTCGCCCGCATGCAGTACCTGTACCGCACCATGCCGCGAACCCGTCCGACCCGCAGCGGCCATTGCTACCGGCGCCGCGTGCACCTGGGGCCGTGGCGCGAGGAGTTCACCCTGCCCAACGGTCGCCGCGTGCTCCTGCGGCCGATCGTGCCCGAGGACGCGCGCGCCCTGCGCGACGGATTCGGAACGCTGAGCGCCGAGGAAGTGCGGATGCGCTTCCTGCACCCGCTCAACGAGCTGAGCGAGGACATGGCGCGCCAGCTCACCCAGGTCGACCCGACACGCGGGATCGCGCTGGTGGTGGCCGAGCCGCTGCCGCCGGGCGAAGCCCTGATCGGCGCGGTGGCGCGCATCAGTCTGGGCGCGGATGGCCGCGAAGCGGAATTCGCGCTGCTGGTGGCGCGCCCCCTCGCCGGACAGGGCCTGGGCACCTACCTGATGCGGCGCCTGATCCAGTGGTGCGCGCGTCGCCGCGTGACCTTGCTCTACGGCGACGTGCTCAACGAGAACCGCGCGATGCTCAAGCTGACGGCGAACCTCGGCTTCGAACACCTGCACCTGCACGGCGACCAGGGCCTCACGCGCGTGCGGCGCGTGATCGGCGATTCGAAGCGGCGGCGCAAGCGCTGAGGAATGCGCGTGGCGATTGCCCCCCTGTAGGAGTGGCTTCAGCCGCGACCGAGGCCTATCGCGCGCAGAGCGCGCTCCTACAGAGCCGCCTTTGCAGGAGCGCGCTCTGCGCGCGATAGGCCTCGGTCGCGGCTGAAGCCGCTCCCACACGGCGGGGCGCTGGTACAATTCAGGCCCTCCCGCGCGCCGGAATGACCTGGCGCGAGGGGAAAGCGCGCGCGCATGAACTCCCCCATCTCCACCATCGGTTCCGCGGTACTCGATCCGCCTGGACCGCGCGCGGGCCAACAGCGTGCCTATTGGCGCGCGCCGCACGGCTCGGCCCTCGCGCTTGCGATCGCGCGCCTGGCGCAGGGCCACGCCGGTATCGTGCTGGCGGTGGCGCGCGACACCCAGTCGGCGCAGGCGCTGGAAACGGAGATCGCGACCTTCGCCGGCCCGGCAGTGCCGGTGCTGCACTTTCCCGACTGGGAGACCCTGCCCTACGACCTGTTCTCGCCGCATCCGGACATCGTGTCGCAGCGCATCGCCGCGCTGTATCGCTTGCCGGTGCTGGCGCGCGGGGTACTCGTGGTGCCGGTGGCGACGCTGATGCAGCGCCTGGCGCCGCGCGACTTCATCGCTGGCGCGAGCCTGGTCCTGCGTCGCGGCCAGCGCCTGGACCTCGAAGCCGAACGCCGCCGCCTCGACGGCGCCGGCTATCGCCATGTGCCGCAGGTGCTCGAGCCGGGCGATTACGCCACCCGCGGCGCCCTGATCGACATCTTTCCCATGGGCGCCGCGGCGCCGTATCGCATCGAGCTCTTCGACCACGAGATCGAGAGCATCCGCAGCTTCGACCCGGAAACCCAGCGCTCGCAGCAGCAGGTCGAAGCGGTCGACCTGTTGCCGGCACGCGAATTCCCGCTCACCGAGACCGCGACCAAGGCCTTCCGTAACCTCCTGCGCGAGCGCTTCGAGGTCGACACGCGCCGCTGTCCGCTCTACCAGGACCTGCGCGAAGGCTCGACGCCGGCCGGCATCGAGTACTACCTGCCGCTGTTCTTCGACCGCACCGACACCCTGTTCGACTACCTCGGCGCCGAGGCCCTGGTAGTGCTGGACCACGGCGCGCTCGAGGCGGCCGCGGCGTTCTGGGCCAGCACCGGCGACCGCTACGAGCAACGTCGCCACGACGTCGAGCGCCCACTGCTCCCGCCGGCGGAATTGTTCCTGCCGCCCGAGGCGCTGCGCGAACGCCTCAATCGCACGCCGCGCATCGAGGTGGTGCCATCCGAGCGCACCGACGCGGTCGACCTCGGCACCCTGCCCGCGCCCGAGTTGCCGCTCGACGCAAGGGCGCAGCATCCGGCGGCGGAATTGCAGCGATTCCTCGACCATTATCCGGGTCGGGTGCTGGTCGCGACCGACTCCCCGGGACGGCGCGAATCGCTGCTCGCGCAACTGGCCGGGGTCGAGCTGCATCCCGAGGTGCTGGCCTCGTGGCAGGTCTTTCTCGATGGCGAGGCCCGCTTCGCCATCACGGTCGCGCCCATCGACGATGGCTTTGCGCTTGCCGCTCCCGCGCTGACACTGCTGACCGAACGCCAGATCTCGGGCCAGCGCGCGCAACAGTCGCGACGCCGGCGGCGCGCCGGGCGCGACCCCGAGGCCATCATCCGCGACCTTGGCGAACTGGCGCTCGGCGCGCCGGTGGTGCACGAGGACCACGGCGTCGGCCGCTACCGCGGCCTGGTCAAGCTCGACGTCGGCGACACGCCTGGCGAGTTCCTCGCGATCGAATACGCGCGCGGCGACAAGCTCTACGTGCCAGTGAACCAGCTGATGCTGGTGAGCCGCTACACCGGCACCGCGCCCGAGCTCGCGCCGCTGCATTCGCTCGGTGGCGATGCCTGGGACAAGGCCAAGCGCAAGGCCGCGGAGAAAGTGCGCGATGTGGCTGCGGAGCTACTGGAGATCAACGCCCGGCGCGAGGCGCGACAGGGTCGCGCGGTGGAACTCGACCGACCGCTGTACGAGCAGTTCGCCGCCGGCTTTCCCTTCGAGGAAACACCCGACCAGCAATCCGCGATCGAGGCGGTCCTGCTCGATCTGGGCAAGTCGCGCCCGATGGACCGCGTGGTCTGCGGCGACGTCGGCTTCGGCAAGACCGAGGTCGCGGTGCGCGCGGCCTTCGCCGTGGCCCAGGCCGGGCGCCAGGTCGCGCTGCTGGTACCGACCACGCTGCTGGCGCAGCAGCACTACCGCAACTTCGCCGACCGCTTCGCCGATTGGCCCGTGCGGGTCGAGGTCCTGTCGCGCTTCCGTTCGAAGAAGGACACGACGGTAGCGCTCAAGCGCATCGCCGCCGGCGAGATCGACGTGGTGATCGGTACGCACAAGCTCCTGCAGGACGACGTCGCCTTCAAGGACCTCGGCCTCGTGATCGTGGACGAGGAGCAGCGCTTCGGCGTGCGCCAGAAGGAGCAGTTCAAGAGACTGCGCGCCGAGGTCGACCTGCTCACGCTCACCGCCACGCCGATCCCGCGCACGCTCAACATGGCGATGGCGGGCCTGCGCGACCTCTCGATCATCGCCACCCCGCCGGCGCACCGGCTCGCGGTACAGACCTTCATCTCGCCGTGGGACCCGGCACTGCTGCGCGAGGCCTTCCAGCGCGAGCTCGCGCGCGGCGGACAGATCTACTTCCTCCACAACGAGGTCGAGACCATCGAGAAGATCGCGCGCGAGCTCGGCGCGATGGTGCCCGATGCGCGGGTACGCATCGCCCACGGCCAGATGGCCGAGCGCGAGCTCGAATCGGTGATGCTGGATTTCTACCGCCAGCGCTTCAATGTGCTGGTCTGCACCACCATCATCGAGTCGGGCATCGACGTGCCCAGCGCCAACACCATCATCATCAACCGCGCCGACCGCTTCGGCCTCGCCCAGCTGCACCAGCTGCGCGGCCGCGTCGGCCGTTCGCACCATCGCGCCTACGCGTATCTGGTCATTCCCGACCGCAAGGCGATGAGCGCCGATGCGCACAAGCGCCTGGAGGCGCTGGCCTCGCTGGAGGAACTGGGCGCCGGCTTCGCGCTCGCCACCCACGACCTCGAGATTCGCGGTGCCGGCGAGCTGCTGGGGGAAGAGCAGTCGGGCCAGATCCAGGCGGTGGGCTTCTCCCTCTACACCGAGTTGCTCGAGCGAGCGGTGCGCGCGCTCAGGGAAGGTCACCTGCCCGAGTTCGACGCCGACAGTCGCCGCCACACCGAGGTTGAACTGCACCTTCCGGCGCTGATCCCCGACGACTACCTCGGCGATGTGCACACGCGTCTCGTGCTGTACAAGCGCATCGCATCGGCCCCCGACGACGAGGCGCTGGACCGCCTGACCGAGGAAATGGTGGATCGCTTCGGCGTGCTGCCGCCGGCGACCGCCAACCTGTTCCAGGTCGCGCGCCTGCGCCTGCGCGCGGCCGTGCTGGGCATCCGCAAGCTGGAGCTGGGCGCACAGGGCGGGCGCGTGCTGTTCTTCCCCAATCCGTCGGTCGATGCATTGACCGTGATCCGGATGGTGCAGAAGTTGCCAAAGGTCTACGCGCTCGACGGGCCGGACAAGCTCAAGGTGCGGCTGGAACTGCCCGGCGCCGCCGAGCGCCTGCGCTCGGCCGGCGAGATCCTGCGGGTACTGGGTGGCAGCGCGGCCTGAGGCCGGTTGCTCAGCGTCGCCGCGGAATCCGCGTCAGCACGGTTTCGGGGTTCTTCCTGCCCTTCGCATCCACTGTGGACGACGTCGCCGGTGCTGCCGAAGCGAGCGCCATGCCCACGTCCACCAGCGCCTTCAGTCCGAGCAGGACCATCAACATCCCCACCGGCGCCGCCGAAAGCGCCATGGCACCGAAGATCAGGCCCACGTGCAGGACGATCACGCGGCCGATGCGCCGCGAAGTCTCGCGCTCGATCCAGGCATAGCTGCGCGCGCGCAGCCCGTGCAGATCGAGGGCGAAGTCGACCAGCGCGATCGCGACCATGGCGCGCGCGCCGAGCCAGAACTGCACCGCGTCGAACTGCGCGGTGGGATTGCTGCCGGCGCTCTGCGGGATGACCAGGAATGCGAACACGCACACGAAGATGCCGTGGCCGAAGGTGAACGCCCCCGCCGTCACGGCGTAGCCGGCCAGCAGCGTGGCTGGCCGCTCCACGCCGTTGACCGTCATCGTGTGCTGCCAGTGTCCGGCCCGGCGCGACAGCCGTCGATGGGCGGCGATGCGCACGCAGTGCGCCAGCGCCATGGCGACGTTCTCGAGCCAGAACAGCAGCAGGATAGTCGGCACCGACCAACCATAGGCCATCACGCCCACGATCGGCACCGCGTTCATGGCCACGGCCGGAAGCGCGTGCAGCCAGCGCATCGATTACCTCTCGAGCGAAACCCGGCGCAATCTGCCTTGGCCAGCGCGACGGTGCAATAGGTCGCGCATCAGTCGCGGAGTGCTACCCGAAGCGGCTGGCGTGGGCGCAGAGCAGCTCGTGCGCGATACTGGCCGCCGCCAGCGCGGTCATTTCGGCGTGGTCGTAGGGCGGCGAGACCTCGACCACGTCCATTCCCACGATCTGCAGACCGGCGAGGCCGCGCACCAGTTCCAGTGCCACGTGGGTCGAGAAGCCGCCCACCACCGGGGTACCGGTCCCCGGCGCGGCGGCCGGGTCCAGGAAATCGATGTCGAAGCTGACATAGCACTTGGAGGCCCCGACCCGCGCGCGGATCCGCGCTAGCGCCGCGGCCACGCCCTCGCGGTGCAAGCAGCGCGCATCGAGCAGCTCGTAGCCGTGTGTTTCCGGGTTGTGCGTGCGTATCCCGACCTGGATCGAACGCGCCGGATCGACGTAGCCATGGCGCGCGGCATGGAAGAACATCGAACCGTGGTCGATGCGCTCGCCCTCCTCGCGCCAGGTGTCCGAATGCGCGTCGAAGTGCACCAGCGCCAGCGGGCCGTGCACTGCATGCAGCGCGCGCAATATCGGGTAGCTGACGTAGTGGTCGCCGCCCAGCGTCAGCGGCACCACGCCGTGTTCGAGGATGCGGGCATAGGCCGCGGTGATCGAGGCCGGCATCGCGGCTGGATGGCCCTGGTCGACCAGCACGTCGCCGTGGTCCACGACCACGAGCCGGTCGAAGGGATCGAAATCCCAGGCGTAGGGCGGCGCCCAGGCCAGCGAGGCCGAGGCCGCGCGGATCGCGCGCGGTCCCAGTCGCGCACCCGGGCGATTGGTCGTGGCCAGGTCGTAGGGAACACCGACCACGGCCACGTCGACGCCCGCGAGCTCCTTGCGGTAGCGGCGCCGCATGAAGCTGGTGATACCCGACCAGGTCGGTTCCGCCAGCGTGCCCAGGTCGGACTCGCGCAGCAGCGCAAGGTCGGTCCGGTACGGATTGTGGATGTCGCCTGCCGCCATGGCGCTGGCTTCCCTCGCGCTTCGCGCTACGCCGGCCGCCGGTCGCGCGCGACCTGGACCAGCGAATCCTCGAGCGCATTGAGGAAGGTGTCGAGCTGCGCATAGGCGATGTTCAGCGCCGGCTCCACCCGCAGCACGCGCGAGTTGATGTAGGTGCCCGAAATCAGGATGTTGCGCGCGAACAGGTTTTTCGACACCTCGTAGCCGAGCTCGTTGTCGCTGAACTCCATGCCGAGCATGAGGCCGCGCCCGCGCGCCCCCACCATCACCTTGGGGTGGCGCGCCGCGATCTCGCCCATGCGCTTGAGCAGGTACTGGCCCCTCTCGTGCGCGGCGCGCGCGAGGTCCTCCTCGAGCAGCACGCTGATGGTGGCGATCGCGGCCGAACAGGCCAGTGGATTGCCGCCGAAGGTGGTGGTGTGCAGGAACGGGTTCTCGATATAGCGCTGCCAGGTCTTCGCCGTGCCCACGCAGGCGCCGATCGGCATCACGCCACCACCGAAACCCTTGCCCAGCGCCATCAGGTCGGGCGTGACCTCGTCCCACTCGCAGGCGAACATCTTGCCGGACCGCGCCATGCCGCTCTGGACCTCGTCGAACACCAGGCAGGCGCCGTACTCGTCGCACAAGTCGCGCGCGGCCTGGAGGTATCCCGGCGGCGCGACGTTTATGCCGCCCTCGCCCTGGATCGGCTCGAGCATGACAGCGGCGACCCTGTTGCCGGAAAAATCGCAAGCCTTGACCAGCATGGCCAGCGCCTCGATGTCGCCGAAAGGGACGTGCGACCAGTTCAGCAGCGGCAGGAAGGGCTCGCGGAACACCGCCTTGGAGGTTCCGCCCAGCGCGCCCAGGGTCTTGCCGTGGAAGGCACCGATGGTGCCGACGAAGTGCTTGCGGCCAGTGGCCAGCATCGACATCTTGAGGCAGGCCTCGACCGACTCGGTGCCCGAGTTGGTGAAGAACGAATACTGCAGCTCGCCCGGGGTGATCTGCGCCACCAGTTTCGCCAGATAGGTGCGCAGCGGATCGATCAGCTCCTGCGAGTGGATCGCCTGCTTCTCGAGCTGCTCGCGCACGGCCTTGAGCACCTTGGGATGGCGGTGGCCGGTGACGTAGATGCCGTAGCCGCCGAGGCAGTCGATGTATTCCTTGCCGTTGATGTCCTCGAACACGGCGCCTTCGTCGCGCCATTCCACCGCGGTGTAGTCGGTCGAAACCGACTTGCGATACTTGAGGAAGCCCTCGTTGACGTGGTCGGTCCAGTACTGCACCGACTCGCGGGTCACGCGCGCGCGCTCTTCGGGCGTGAGCGTCTGCTTGCCGATCAGGTCGAGCACGTAGGCGGAATGCTGGGCAGCGGCTTTGAGGTCTTGCGGCATGATCGGACTCCGGAACGATGACGGGCAAATCGCGGCCCGAAGACGACATCCTGGCCCGAGGGCGTCATCCCGGCACAAGCCGGGACCCAGGGGCGCGGCACTGCAGGTGTAGCACTGGATCCCGGCTTGCGCCGGGATGACGCCAGTAGGGAAGCGAACGCCACCAGAGGACGGGACAGGACGATGGGGCGACAGGGGCGGTCGTGCGTGGCGCACGTGCGCCCGCCGACGCCGGATCAGCGCACGCGCGGCGGCGGCTGCGACAGGCTGTTCGAGGCGAAGTTCGCGTCGACGAGATGGGCGTACCGCATGAACATGGCGCCAGCTTAGCGCGCCGCAGACCCGCCAACCAACTCGCGGACCAACTGGCCGAAAACCCGCGTATGCGCGTCGACGTCGCCGGTCGCCGTGGCCGGGCACATCAGCGCCATGTTGTGGAACGGCGTCATGAGGATTCCGCGGTTGAGGCAGGCCA